>Ga0307982_1000642_pt1 | contig 27562 bp, 18 predicted proteins | sample OrgLakmetagen989_FD_201847 | JGI IMG/M metagenome (GOLD analysis project Ga0307982, IMG submission 201847) | Saline water microbial communities from Organic Lake, Antarctica - #989 | ecosystem: Environmental > Aquatic > Non-marine Saline and Alkaline > Saline | place: Antarctica: Organic Lake...
CCAGATCGCTAAGGCTGAGAGCGACCGGGCCTACTAATGTGCTACGAGTATCCGAGAAGTCACCATCTGTGGCACCAACCTCGTTGCCGTCCGATGGCGTTGGGTACAAGCATGCTTTTACGGCGTCTGCACGCTCGGCCGAAAACAACCGAGCTACTGTACCGGGTGATTCGAGTTCGAAGCCTTCTTCATTCCAATCCTCGTCCTAACGCAAGCGTCAAGTGAGTGATGATAATACGATTATACGCACGTCACAAAGAAGGTGGCTATTAGAGAGAACAAAGCAGAAGAAGGAAGCGAAAAATACCGCTTAGAGCATAGCTCAATAACAAGAGACATAAATGCAGGGGCTGAACACAAACGTTTGCATGAATTATACTCCAATAAAATATGCGTCTATAAAATACTCACCGCGTCGAAACTGTCGTTGTTGTGGTAGCCTGGGCTTCTGCTTTCGCCTCGATTGCGGCTAGGGCTGCTCTGTGGTGTGGTAGTTTGGTCATGAGCTGCAGCACTTGAGTTGAACTCAGGCGCTATTGTTCGGTCGATTCTTTCTTGTCCACCGTGCGACGCCTCGCTAGGTACGCTTCTACTGCCGCTGCTAGCCCCGCCCGCATCACTTGACTCATGAGGCATAGATGAAGCTATACCTAGGCCACCGTCCATCTCCAAAGAGTTACTATGCAATGAAGTTGAACTGATGAACCAGCACTTTCAAAAATATCGCCTAAGGATTTGAAATTGGCAGATGGCTCGTGGGTTGAGGATTTGTACACAGCACCAATGACTTCCTGATTTATTGTCACACTAGCTCTAGTTTCGGCAATTGCGCTCTTGTACTAAAGTTAGCCTTCCACGTGTAAGCAGCGAATCACGCTTCAATGACTAGTCTTTGAGGGTCACGAACAGTTATCTAGGGAGTACGCGAAATAAGCCCCAAATTCTGCTCTAGTAAGACTGTTGCGAAAGCTCCATATTGTGCCGAAAGCACACATGCTAAGGCAGCAAACCGTATTCAAGTGGAAGCGCCCACTTCATGATATAATGCCCAGAGAGAGGTGTGTTCAGCTCTGATCACATCTCGGCAACGACGTGGAGATGAAGAGTGGTCAGCAACAGTAGTCGTAAACCTACGTCGCAGGGTCCTTCGGTCCTTAGGATGGGGAGTGAGGAAGATCGAGTTGGGCGTGAGTTGATGTACTTACAGAGACAATATATGTACAATTCACAATATTGTTACAGTGGTTATAAGGCCGTGGGTCGTGGGTTTGCTGTCTACTGTCTACTGCGTCAAAGTTTTGATGCCGATGGGTAACGGTAATGGGTAAACTTTCTAGTGGGGGGTTATGTAAAAGATTTGGGGTGTGAGCGGTAGCAACGAGCACATGCGCGATATCAGTTGCTACGCGAAAATGGCCCAATGGCCACGGATTTTCCGACATGCGATTGCGGCATCGGCAGTGTAGCCTGCGAGATTACGCTAGAGGCCAAGGGAAAGTCAGCCCAGTTCGAATGCCTAGTCTAGTCTAGTCTAGTTAATACTCTCCCAAAAACAAAGAATGGCAAGTACACAGCAGTCACAGAGGCACATAAAGAATGCACTTGAGCTGCAAATGCGCTAGCGAATTCGCTCCAGAAGGCCAATTAAGGCTCCAACTGGCGCCTTTCCTCCGAACAAGTCGGCGGGGCTGAGTGCTCGAAACAAAGATATACCTGCAACAAATAACAATAATGCTCAAAGCTATATAGTACAGAGAAGTGGATATAATACGGGAACTAGTTCTGGTGACGCCCAAAAAGGCCCATTATGTTACGTAAGAAAACGTAAATTTTGAGTTTACGTAAAAACCGCCATATTCCCAGCCAAGAACGCAAACTCGACTGCAAGGCACGTAGACCCCTAGGCAGGGTAGATGTAGGTACGTCGATGGTTAAGTATTCTAAGATGCTAGAAGTCCGAAGCATACCGCACTGGGTTGGTCTGGCCTTGGCTTTTCTCCCGAGAATTCCATTAAGCACTAATCACCTCACAGCACACGGGATATCACAAAGGGGGCATAACATGGAATAGCGGCGCACAGCGCATCACGAGGGAGTCCTCTAAATCGATTAATCATGACGCCATGAGGTGTTGCAAAGCAAGACTGTGAAGCCTTCGACTCCCGATCACATGAATTTGACTCCTGGAAAAGATATCTATCCATTTTGCCGAAGCTCTTCAAGGCGCCTTGTGTCAACGAAACTGTCAACAGAGCCATGCATCCAATGCCCCAGGACGTAATTCTCGACCTAATCATCCACATCGAAAAGTCACAAAGAGAGTAAAAACGAAATTGTCCGTAAAATCAAAATTATTGACAGCGCCTCAGCTATTCATTTCATTCGCTAGAAGTACATTAAAGAATTACACCTAGAACATTCACCTCATCACGATCCTCCAATGATGCGGTCTGCGTAGCTTTACTGGTGCTTCTTGTTGCCAAGCCTTCTCCAAGTATTGCTGCCAAGAGCTGTGCAAACAGCGGAAAAAAATAATTTCGTTTAAGCTCAAAACTCTAGCGAATAATGCAGACGTGAAGGTGTTGTAAAGAAAATGTTCGGGCACAATTACTTGTCCAGGGAAGAATAAACAAGACATACTTCCTCCTTGCGCCAAAGTTCGAGCGAGAGCATCGCCACCACGTCGCTCATCCACTCGAATTCTGCCAATGACAATGTCGACGAAGCATCTGATGGTGATGCCTGACCAGTGCCATGAGCGCTCCTCCCTTTACTTTTAATTTGGACCGGTGACAACACTGTTTTCTGATGGCTGGACGGCGGGTCGGCTTTGTCGAGCTTCTTGCCCATGGCGCACAAGTTCTGTTCTAACTCCATCGCAAGCTTAGCCAGGAGCAGGCTAAGGCGGGAAACCTCAAGCGCATGTGCTTCCTCGAGGCGGCATTTCAGCTGGGCGTCGGGTAACGCTTCGGCGCAAGCGTCCACACTTTCCTCGTCGCCCGATTGCAGCAGACGCAACCTGCAAGTTAGTACGAGCAATACATGTTCATGTGGGGTTACTGGACAAAAGAAGTCATACAGGCGACGAGCATGGATATCTCCGCCATCAAGTAGAATGTGCTCGAAAGCAATACAGTAACACTCTCGACTATTGATGAGCTCGCGTGCAACTTAGGCATGCGTGTCAAGAGAGCTCCCGAAAGTGACATTCACCTCGACGAAACATTCACATAAGATGAGAGGCAATTAAACATGCTTTCCTCATTCTGCAGCCACACGCTCAGAAGCTTTCTGAACATGCAGGCGATTGTATAGCTTCACCGTGAACCAAAAAATGATTTCTTCTAGCTTCTTTCTTTCGACCTCAACTGGTTTGACTTCACGAAGGAGCTACCGTAGTATCTGTAATAAAGATACGAGTAAATTTAATTGATAATTTAAAGACGGCCTTGTGCGCACGGCGCCGTTTGTTTTGGCTGGACCTTTAAAGCCTTTTGTCAATATCTCCTGCAGCTAGCGCTCTAACCAAGTAACTTCGTAAGCAACAACTTCTTCAGTAGAGCTAACTGTGAGCTGTGAGCTACGTACTGACTGACAACTGTACAGAGTAGCTAATATCCTAATATTTTGTAGCGGTGTACAGTGTTGTCGTGTTGCCAGTCCTACAAATAGTACAGTACTGTTACCTGCTACTTCCAAGTAAGTAGAGACCTTCACGGATTTGTTACTGGGATCCCCAGTAATACTGGGGGTCCCAGTAGCATGGTTCTTGGACCATTTCACAGCAAGAACCACTGCACGCACTGATCTTGTCGAACCAGGAGTTTTCGTTTAATTCTTGATTCCAAGAATCACATAATCCCAGTAACAAATCCGTGAAGGCCTCTAGTTACTGTTCTGTAAGTCCCTCTCTCTACTGCCAACAAGCGCCCCGACGGGGAATTTGACCCTGAAATAATTATGCAACATACATACAGAACAATTCAACATACACAACTACGCGACCCAAATTCTTCTAAATCCCATTCCATTCAGGGCTTTCAATGACGAAGTCCTTAGGGAACGGAGGGGATTGGGGTTTATCAGGTAAAGGGATTACCGTACTAGGAACTAGGAACTCCGAAAGCATTGTTTCCAATGTCTTAAAAACACACGAGAGGGGCGAGTTCTCCTTCAACGCGAAATATATATCACATGAATGAATAAATATATACGTGGATTAATGCAAATAGCTCCCGTGCTTGAGTTCAAATAAGCAGTAAAAGGTAATCAGCAATCAACATTTCTCTTCAAAACGAATCCCTTTTGACTTATAAGAAACTCTCCGTACTTCAACCAGGGGAGTGCCAGTTGTCCAGACCAATTTTTAACGCATCCACTCGAGTAGCTTTGAAACGGCGTGTATCATGCCGCCTTTGCGGGGCCAAGTTGCTGGAGGGCGCTCCGTCAATCAAGCACATGTCCACCAAGTTTTTGAGAGCCGTTAAGCCCGACGGCATCGGGCACAAAAGGCCCTCGTTGTGGTGCATGAGCAGCACCGTAAGTTTGGTAAGCAGCGTGAGGTTGTCGGGCACTCTTCCAGTCAGGGCGTTGTGCGAGAAGTTGAGCACGGAGAGGCGAGCCATCGTCCCAAGCTCCTGAGGCAGAGGGCCAGTCAATTGGTTCTGTTGCAAGCACAACCGCTGCAGCCGCGGAAAACACACGCCGCTCATGGCCGACGGCAAATTGCCTACGAAATGGTTGCGAGAAAGGTCCAGCACTTCCAGCGCTCTCAAGGTGGTAATCCAAGGAGGCAGCGGGCCAGTGAGAGCGTTGCGGCCCAAATCCAATTCTTTCAGGCCCATGAACCCACTCAAGCCCAGAGGCAGGGGCCCCGTGAGGCGGTTTTGCGCTAGACGAAGCACCCGCAAGCCTTTGCCCCGGTCTTTCTTCTTCACCCGGTGGCCCCCGTGAAGCGGCGCGAAGTTCGGTATGGCCCCCGTGAGCTGGTTGCGGCTGAGGTCAATTTCCAGCAAATGCGGAAAGGCGCGGCCTGTGCGCAGTGCAATTTTGCAGTCACAGAATGGGTCGTTGCAAAGAAGGAAGAGCAGTGGAAGAGTACATAAGAATTTAAATTAAGAGCAGACAGAAGGGCATAAATTCAAAACATCATATTCTTGCAATCTGGAGCCGACAAGAGGCTAATATGCGATCTTGCAACTCTATCACCACTACAGCATCCTCTGCCTCGAAGTGAGGTACCTTCAAACAGAGCAGTTTGCCGGAAGGCGTTTTCTTGGTCTGGAGTCAGGCCTCTTGGCACGGTAAGCTCTTGGTCTAAAGGCTGCACCACAACTTTACTCTCCATCTGCAGCGGTGGCTGCTCCTCCTGGAGCGCCAGTGACGCAGCTTCCCCAGCGGTGCTGTGGTCTGCGTGGCTTTCGTCGATCGAAGCGCTTGCCGAGTCAAAAGACCCGCCACTGCCCATGCTAGCTTCGTCGCCGCTGTCATGGCCCTTGTGCTGGTGGTGGTGGTGGTGGTGGCGGTTCTTAAACCGTTCCAAGGCAAGCCGGAGCCGGTCTCCCTCTCGCTGTCGCTGTTGCTGGTGCGGTGGGGTTGGCGGTGGCTTGGGCAAAGGTTGCAGCGGTGGGCCGAGCAGGCCGGGAGGGATCTGACCACTGAAAGAGTTGTCACATAAAGTCAACTCTTTGAGATACCGCTGGTGGTAGTCACCTTTCGGCTCTCGCTCTGACGTGGTTGTTGTTGTTGTTGTTGAGGCCATCTCTGCCGCAGCACCATCCGAGGTTGAGCCACTGTTATTGATGTCGTTCTGGCGAGCTATTCCCCATGCTTCAGCATCACTTGCAGGTAAGCCCAGGGAAGGCCCAATCTGCCGTACAAACACGCACAAGATCAGGGAGAAGGTCTTTATGCTAAAAGTGCCGTACGCACACCTTTCAAATTTTTGTGAAGTGAAAAACTACATGGACACCGCATAGAATTCTAGCAGACTGTAAAATGCATGTGGAAAAAAACGCATAGGTCCCGCTGAACATCAACGGCGCCTTATGTACAATAGTGCCACAATCTATTGAACACTCACCGGGCCGCTCAGTTGGTTCATTTGAAGGCGAAGCGTTTCGAGAAGGGGCAAAGCGTTGAAGACTCCATCTGGCAGCGGGCCGCTGAGCAAATTGGCCGGCAGCTCCAGGTGCCTCAACGCTGGCATTTCAGCAATTTCAGGGGGCAAAAAGCCGTCTAAATCGTTGTCCGGTAAACTAAGACATAGAAAAAAGGCATACAGTATCGAGGCAAACATATCAAAAGCCTGGGGGGGAAATACCAACGTTGGATAACTCAATAGGAACAAATATATTTCTTAACTAGACTTGTACTTCAAATTGAAAGGATGAAGTCATGGTACCTCAAATGACTTTAAAGAAGTGGCCGAGAGTAAAAGATGAAAGAGGAGCACAACACCAAACACTACCTCTCGACACGGCCTTCTGCTTGCTAGCCTTCACATTACAATTAGTCGATTGTACCTGAGTTCCACTACCACCACGCCGCGAACTTCCGACACTTCGCACTGCACCCCAAACCAGTGAGAAGCGTGCGCTTCAAACGGCAGCAACGGCAACACGCCGCCCTCTGCGTTGTTCGTGGCGCCCGGCCGCCCCCGCCACCCACGCGCGCACGCCCACCGGTTGCCATGAGTGGCGTTGAAGACCGCCACCAGGGCTGCGTGGTCGCCCGGCCACATGGGCGCCGGCCGCGGCTTGTACTCCACGCCCGCGACTTGCTTGTGGTGCGAGCGCGATTCAAACACCCCACCAGACGCGGAATGCAGCTCGGCAGCGCTGGAGGTTTTGGCCTTTTCGAGCTTCTCAAGGTGCACGCGGGCAGCTTCAATGTCGTCGATGGCGTCCAACACGGAGGGCTCCATCTTCTTTTTGCCGCCCATGCGCGCCAGCAGTTCCATGGCTGACGGCTTCGCCTTCTTGTCTTTGCCCTTGGACTTGGACGACGCCACTTTCGATGCCGTAGCCATGGCTGATGTTTTTTTTTCGCTTGAAATAGGGAGGCAAAGGTAATTTCCAATTTATCAGCTACGCTTAAACCTTGTTGGTTTTGTAGAATCCAAGTATCGCACGAATTCTATGATACTTCGACGACGGGTGCTATCCTAACCAAGCCTTGTGTTTCAGCCCCGAAGCTGTTCGTCTTGCGGTAAGCTGCCTGAGTCTACAAGCGACCGGTAGTGTAATTAAGCAGCTCCGAGGGAGCTTTAAATTTTGATTAAAGCTGCATGGAGCGGAAGAAGAGAATATATTTCACCTAGTTTGTTACTTTATTACTGTACAAATACAAAGAAAGTTGAGGTTACCTGCACATACTATGGTAGTCTGTCAAGCTATACGATTTCAATTCACCTAGTTTGTCATAGAACAAAGCAAAGGCTACCTGCGCATACTAAGCCTTCTATTGCTTGCTGCTAGCTGGCTAGCGTTACAGTAGCTATCTGCAGTGAGTGAGTACCCTAGCTTGAGCTAGTTCGAGAGCTTATCGTTATTAGAGCGTTCACGGGTCATAGTTATCGTTACTAACGAAGACGACTGGACGATATATACTTCGAGCCAATCGGAAGATGAAATTGCGTTGTCCCGGCATTTCACGTGTTTCACGATTGACGATAAATACCGACGCTAAAATCATGAAAACATCAAACAAATGAATGCGCCGAGAAAAACAATAGAATGCGCTGAGCGCACCGATGCCACCTATGGGATGCTTTCCCATGGAAGTCGATTGGCACTCAGCATAAACTAGTCAACGTTGCATACATTAGTTGTATTCAGAGCCGTCGCTGTGTCCCCGAAGCTTTGGGTATTGCTCTCAAATCAATTTCCTAATCCTCGAGAAAACGTTCCGACCATGGCTGGCAGAGGACTCCAAACCAAGGTGGTCGAGTTTCCCAACGAGAAAGCTCCAAATGCTTCACGCGTACGAAAAAAGCCGAATAACAAGCCAGCAGTGCCACGCGACAGAAGTGACTCGACAAGTGTTAGCGTTGATACTATGAAGGACCTAAGCTCTGGGAGTTATACGGCACCCTCCGTGGGTGAGCTGAAGCGCCGCGAAGCCATTAAGAAGGTTCAATCGCCGATGCGTAAGCCTACATATGTACGCACTAGTCAAAGTTCAATAGACAACCGCACACCACCTAGTGCGGTGCGACGTTCGAGTGAAGACGTCTCTTCGAAAGTTTCCAGCAACTCCTCGCGCTCGATGGCAACGTCAAATGGAAGCTTAGCGATAAAGAGCAGTGGCAGCCGAACTAGCCGGCGCAGTACGAGTCTCGACGATGCTACTACATCTCGGTCAAGCCGTGAGTCTAACGGCAGTGCCGCGCGTATAGTACGAACACAGGGGCGGCAGGCTGACAGCTTTCGAGACTCCTCCTTGCAGGGGACTCGACCAGTGGAGAAGCCTAAGCAGCAGCCGAAACGACCGCTTGCCAAGAGCAGAAGCCCGCCACTTACGAAGCCTGCGCGCGGTGGCTCAGCGTCCAGCTCTTCTCCTCAGTCGGATGCGCCTTCGTCGCCTTTAGCTACTATCATATCGCAGTCAGACTCGACACTGTCGCCACCTGAAGTGCCAGAGCAGGGATCACCTTCCGTCATAGAGCCGCAGCCACCGCAGCCACCGCCGACAGATTCTCCGTCCACGCCACCTGAGCACCCACTGTGCCTCGCGTGCTACGACCCAATTTCTCCGCCAGCAGCTTCGGTGCGCCGGGCTTCGGGCAGCGTCTACGTTTTGAACCCACTCGACACACACGCCAGCGAGCGCGGCGGTTTTGGGGACGGCGACATCGACGCACCGTTAATAGGCCCGCCGAGCGCAGACGCGCCGAGTGGCTTGAGCTGCGGGCACCCTTTGCACAAGGGCTGCGTGGACGAGCTCTGGGGCACCTTCGGGTTGGCCTACCCGTGCCCCCACCCGCAATGCGTTGAAGCTCGGCCGCGCGCGCCGTCTGCAGCCGACCTGCGCGCGCGAGACGCACAACTGCTGCTCCACCCTAGCAACAATGAGCTAAGCCACCATCGTACTCCCTTCCAAGGTTTACAGGGCCATGTTTCTATGCTCAGTCCTCCAGGCATGGCCCTGCGTCGCAAAGGCAGCCGCGATTCCTTAGGAGGCGGCTCTGAGCGCGGTGGGTCAGGAGGCGCTAGCAGCAGGAACCTTTCGAGGCAAAACTCGTTCTCACGCGCGGTGTTGGGCATCACCTTTGGCGCGGCCTCGCTGCTACCGGTAAAGCGTAGTTCATTAGACAACTCGGTGCCAGGCACCGCTAGAGGAGGCGCCACGGAGGCGATCGTGCCCTCTACAGTGGCACTGCCGCGGGGCCTGGAAGAGCGCTACGAGGCTGCGGTGCGGCGCTACGTGGCCAAAGAGCGGCGCGCAACGCGGAACAAACGGCCGTGGACCAGCTTAGCTCGCTCCGAGCGCCTGGAGCTCGACGAAGTGTTTCGCGTGTGGCGCAACGCTGCGCACGCTGGGTTGGCGGCTGCAGCTCACGCGCTGGGGGTGGTGAGCTTGCGGGGCCACTACAGCACCGGCACCAGCTTGGACCGAAGCAGCAGCAGCACGAGCAGCAGCAGCAGCCCGAGCAGCTTCGACAACAAGGACACCTTGCGCCACAGCAGCCTCAACAAGAGCAGCAGCCTCTCTGCCGTGGACGCCGCCAAAGCTGCGGCGTGGCACCGCTGCGCGGCCGAACAGGGCGACGTGCGTGGCATGTTTGCGATTGCGTGCTGTGCTCGTGACGGGATTGGGATGGAGCCTTCCGCCGCCACTTCCTACCGCTGGTTTTCGGCGGCGGCGCACTTAGGCTTGCCTGCGGCGCAGTATTCGCTCGGCCGTTGCTTTGAAATGGGTTTTGGGTGCACAGCGGACGCGTTGAAAGCGGTGAAGTGGTACGAGCTGGCCGCAGGGGGCGGCGATGCGCAAGCCATGGGCGCGCTGGGCAACTTGCACGCGGTGGGGGCTGGCGAATTGAACACAGACAAAGACGCCGCTGCAAGATGGTGGGCTCGAGCCGCAGCCAAAGGTTTGGCGCCCGCGCAGTTCAATTTGGCGCGGGCCTTCGAGCACGGCTACAAGCCGACGGAAGCCAGTGGACTAGCAGTGAAACCGCACGACGACACGCCGGAGGCTTCGTTGCTGCGCTCGATACAGCTGTATGAAGCGGCTGCGGAGCAGGGGTTGACTGAGGCGCGTGTAAAGCTCAAAGAGCTTGTGCCGGAGTCCCAAAAAGTGGGAATGGACCTCGGCCAAGATTCGCACGGCCCTGGGGATATTGCTCTCTGACGTGGCTCAGGGAATTCGACTTTTGACTGCAACCAAGAACGTATCGAGACTCGAGAGGGGCCTACAAAAAATCATTTGATATTCACGCGCGGTGTGCGTAATGCGTAATGCGTAATGCGTATAATAATATAATTATATGTATAGGCAGAAGCACGCGGCAACGAGCCAAGAGACATCGGACATCGGATTCAGAACCGCCATCGGAAATCAACATCAAAAGCATTTTTAAATTATGTTCCTATTTGTATTTTTATTGCACTAGAAATAAAAACTGGATTCCTAAGAGTTCCGATATGCATGTTTTAAATCTTATTTGGCTACGTCCTAACCATTCTCGTTGCGCTTGTCGATCTTTCTCACGTGATGAACAGCGCTATATGCGGCGGAATATAGAATATACACAAGCGAGGCAAGGCTATGCAGATGTCGCCATTAAGCCTCTTGGAGAGTACTTATAAGCACTTAGCCGATTTCACCCGCTTAACATACAGCGGAGGTGCACGCAGGGCAATCCTCGCACCTTTGGCCGGGTGGCTGGTACAGCACATCAATCCATGCGCCCTTCACTTGAAGTCGGGCATAGCTTTTTGCACCTCGCCCAATGTCTTATCAAATAATTCCTTCTCTTCAAAGCCTTTCTTGCACTGAATGAGCACGACTGAAGTAGGCCTCTTGGTATTGGCTGCTGCACCCAGATCTTGCTTCGAAGGCACGTAGATGTACGCAACGTCCTTTTGCTCGCAGAAAATAGGGACGTGAGATATCACATCGATGGGCGAAATGTCACCGGCGATAGTGCAAATTCCCTTCTCGCCCTGCTCAAGAATAAGAAAAATCACGTGCGTATGTGCAAGAGAAAAGGACAGCTCAGAAGACGCCACGACAAAAGATGTTGTGAGCGAGACAAATTCACACTCATTGCAGTGTGTAAATACGCAACATCCTCATAAGATACAGTTGATCAGAACGGCCGAAGCCCTGTTTTTTTGAATCATCGATAAGTGGCATGTCTCCATGCCGCTCATAGAACCCACAGCATGATTCCTCATATCAACCGCTGCTGTTTCTCATCCCTTACTACGAAAAGTTGTACAAAACTAAAACAAGGAACAGTACCTTCCGCAGCGCTTTGATAACTTCTTTCACGCCTCTTCGGATGCCCTTTGCACCCGCAGCCTTCTTCACCAGCTTATGTAACTAGAGAAGGAATAGCAAAAGGAGACATTGAGAATAAAAGCTTGAGACGCGACGTTAGTATCGCACGAGTTCGTCTACTAGGGACTCTGGTCGGTCACCCGCACCTTTTTTGTAAGTTTTTCGTTGGCCATGGGAGTTGAGATGAGGTTCACCGCCTTCAGCCTCTGCTCATAGCTTATCTCTGGGGCTGCAACTGCTACTTTTTCGGAGGATTCTTTCTTTTCCTTCTTCTCCTTCTTCGCCCTCTTCGCCTAGGATATCATGGGGAGATAAATAATATGGTGTGAAATAAGTCGATCTGTATTCCAGGAGGGTAAAAAAATACCGCATACGCTCTGGGCGCCATGAAATATAATTTGGCATGTTAGATTCAGTAAGAATCACACCTCTGGTTCAGACATATTCTAGCGCACTGTCCAGGTGCTCTTGACAACTTCTAATGAGGATGGAGTTAGCGATAACGAGACCGACAAGAGAATTTACGAATGCTGATCAGCGAAAAGCGAGCAGCGAACAGTCCCTCCTTTGGGGGTTTATCCCTTCTCCCTTCCTTCTTCTTCGACTGTGACGATGACTTCCGAGGTTCCGAGACCTGTGCTATTATTAGGCAGGCTACTAGCTAGCTCAGCGTGCTGTAGCACATTGCACCCATTTCATCCATCGGAGAAGCGCCGTTGCACCGTCGGGGCGCCAGCTTAGTCAGCAGCAAAATATTAGGATGCTGAAGCCGCAAACATTGCGGAACTGGCAACTTTTTACATACTTTGCCTGCTTTAGTACAACTTGGTACTCAGTATTTTACGCTTCATACAACCCAGACGATCCCCGTGACCATTGTTTCAGTGAGGTAAGCCTTAAAACATTCCAACTATACGAATGTTTGGCGATTGATATGTCTAATCCTTTAATTTAAAACTTCTGCTAGATTCAGAGGTGGTACCACTCGAAGATGAGTACTATTTTCCCAAAGGTGAAGGCCGAACCAAAGTAGGGTTTACCGTTAAGGAGGAGTCTGTCCAGAGCGCCCTCGTGATTCAAACCAGCATGCCGGTGCGATGCAGTCCTCTGAACTAGATCATTTGTTAGCGATTGACCTGCTGTCTAGCATTGATCCTGGGGTTATATTGGCAAGCCTTGGTAGACGTTGCTGGTGATCAGAACTTCGGAAGAGATTTAGAGTATTTATGACGAACTTCTTACTTCCGGGAAGCGCCAGAGGGCGTTGAACGCGAACGAAATTACGAAATAGCACAAGTCTCATGGACAAATAATTATTGATAAACAATAGAACCAAAAATAAAATTATCAATTATCGGTATCTCGTATTTATGAACCAGATACCAAGGGCCAAACAGTACATACACTGCGGGTGCTTTCTTACTTTCTAGAGTTTATCCACTCATGCGTTTGGCTGAATTATATGGCCTTGGACGTATATGGCAGCACGGCCAATTGCTGTAATGGTTGTTGGCGCTAACGTCAGATTTGGCGTTTAATGCACTTCCCTGTACGCAGTGAGTCGGGCGTTCGTATCATAACCACATTCCAACATGGGGTTCCGCATTTCCTTGGAATCTTCTATTTAATTTTGAAATTTGGAGGCGCGTGGGACCGCACTTCTTCTACCACGGCGAGGCATATGACGGCGGAGGCTGAGCGAGGTAGACGGAGCTATCACGGCTCGCGGACGAACGGTTCGAAGCACTGCGCGGTGCCGGGTAGTCGCCGGCACGGTGGGGTGAAAAGGAGGCCGCCTTCTCAGGCGGCGGTTGGGGCGGCGCAGGCTGACCGCCAGCGGACGACGGCGGACTCCTGCGCGTAGTAGTTACAGGGCTGAACATGAGCGCTTTCTGAAGTTGTGGCGAAGACGCCGGAGGCGGTGGTGGTTGCTGCTGTTGCAAGTGTTGCTGCTGGTGTGAAAGCTGGTGCGGCTGTGCTGCAAGGCCCGTGGTCGGCGCCCACACCCGCTGCGCCATGCGGGCGTCCATTTCTTCGGCCACCGAATTCAAGTCCGCCAGGCAAGAGTTGCGCTCGGCGAGGGCGGCTTGCACTGCGGCCCGAACGCCGTGCAAGCTCTGCGACTGTTCTCGCGCGATGCCAACCCCATAGCCCTGGCTGCTGCTGCTGTTGCTGCCAGACCCACTGCCACCACTAGTAGTATTGCTGTTGGCGCCGAGGTCGCCGCCGTCGTGCCAGGCCGCGAGCGCCAGCCGCGTGTCCACTTCCAGCAGGCGCTCCTGCAGGGCGGGCACTCCACTGGCCACGTCAGCCGCCAGGCGCGACAATTCCGCGCGCAATTGCTGCAGGGCGAAGCTGTGCCGCTGCAGGGCCCGGGTGTACTCGGCGTGGTCCCTGGCCATGGCTTGCTCGCTCCCGTGCGCGGCCAGCGCGTCGTCCAGCCGTTGAAAGAGGCCGTTGCGCCAGGTGTCGAGCGCGGCAGCTGCGCCGTCCACGAGCTCCGCTTCGCGACGGTTGCGCGACAGACTGGTGGCCATGGCTGGTTTTATTGAGAAAAAGAGAGGAATGCAAGAGTGTTAGCATGCACTTAGAAAGATAAGGAATAATTGAAGAGTTAATTGAAGAGTAAAAAAGGTACGTGCAAGGTTCGCAGCACGAAAAAAGCAAGATAAGCGTGGAAGTGTTTACCTGCCAGAGCCGATGTATCATCTTCATAACGCGCCTGTGCCACAAGAAGGAAAAGCGAAAGTCGCATCATAAAAAGCATTTCTCAATGCAACAAGTGTACACCAAAAGCGACGAGCCTGCCAAATTGACGCCGAATTACAACAACAACGAGCTCTTTGTCCAATGCTCACCTGTAGGAGCTGTTCTTGAGCCATTGCGCTCGCCACGGCGTGCTGAGCGCGCTCACAGCACCGCCGGTTCCGCACGCTGAACGCAATCGCGAAGCTCAGCAAGTCGTCCACGGCGCGCGACCGTGCCCCGTACCCGTCGGCCAGCACCAGGGCGGCCTCTTTCTCGCGCCGCACCCGCTGCAGCCGGGCCTGGTGCTGCTCGCGCAAGCTTTCCTCCGCTGCGGCCACTTTGCGCAAGTCTTGCTGCAGCGCCCGGAGGTCGTAGCCCGCGCCCAGGCTCGCCACCGCGGGCGCCGTTTCTGCGCACAGCTTTTGGTGGCTGGCTTTGAGCCGCTCGCGCGCCGCGGTGGCGGCCACGCTGCGCTGGCGGGCATTAGGGAGGGATGCGGGGGTCTCTTCCGACGACGACGCCAAGATGTGGCGGCACATGCGGCTGATTTCGCGGGGCTTCCCGCTGCCGTCAAGGCCGTAGTTGGCTCCTCCTGCTCCTGCAGGCCCACCTCCTCCTCCTCCGCTGCCGCCGCTGCTACCGCTGCTGTTGTCGTAGCTGCCTCCACGGCCGTGATGCGCAAAGGAAGCAGGCCCAGCGCCTTCGGATGCAGTCGCAAGCGCGAGCAAAGACTTCAGCTGCGCGACTTCTGCCTTCACTTCCGACGACGGATCGCGCAGCAGCCACGCCACTTCTGGCTCGCTGATCAAGGCACCGCATGAGGCCACGCACGCTGCAGCGGCCTCAGCGTACGGGTCTGCTGCTGCCGAGCGCTGCTGCGCAAAAGACGAGCGCGCCACCGCAGCTGCGTCGACAGCTTCCGCCACTTCCGACAAACCCCGTGACACTTCGCGGGCCAAGTCCACGCGATCTGAATGCGGCGGTAGTTTGGCTAGCTCTGCTCGGACATGAGCCAGAAATGAGACCTCATTGCGCGTGTTATCAACCCCATCGTTGGTATTTGCCTCGTTACTGTCAGACGCCATGACATGGAAGCGCTGGTTCTTTGCGAGCACCGACGGATCGAGCTCAAGCCCTAGAGTGTCTGCTGTTAGCGCATCAGGTCGCTCCCAAGCTGTAGCTCCCGTAACCGAATTGTGGTAGTAAGGTGCGCCGTTTTGGCGGCTGAGCACCACAGACCATTCCTCGCCCAGCCGGCTCCGCACCGCAGCGTTTGCCTCATCCATGGCAAGGTCTTCGCCGGCTTCGTCTGTTGCTGCGCGAGCCACTTCCCGTGAGCAGTGCGCTACGAGACTGTCGATGAGCGCTTCGTCTGCACCAACTACTTTTCCCACGCCAGCAGAGGTCGCAAGCGGGCCAGTGCAGAGCTCATCGAGGGCATGGTGCAAGCTCGTTACCAATGAGCTCTGCGCAGCACGGACTGAACGCTCCTGCGGCGTATGATTACTCTGCTGCTGATATAAATTCAGTTCCATTCAATCAATGATGAAGCGCTTGAGAAATTGCGCGGCCTCACTATGGTCAAAGTAAGTTAAGTTGGCCTCCGTGTAGTCGGTGGTGATGAACAAGACAGACGTGAGTAAGTTTAAGTTAGGTGAACAAAGACCGTTACAGTTGTTGATGATGATTTTTTCATGATGATGATTGGAGGATCTCATCTTCAGATAACCAGATTTTCGAAAAATGTTCAGAGGAAAGGACGAGTTAGGAGGCTTTAGGGTTGCCGTGACAACCTTGCGCTTTTACCCTTCTAGATAAACAAGAATAAAAAGCACTCGCTCTAGCGTCTGATATGTATCAATTGGTCTGGCAAGTTCTGGGATTGTAAATAGGACAAGTGCACTATGAATAACAATCAGAATGATGGCTTGGAGCTACAGCCGTCGCACGCCTCAAACATCCTGCCGATGAAAAGTTTATCACTACAAGATAATTTAAATAGTAGCGTTGTTCCGCAAGATTCACACTCGCGCGAGGTGCGTGGCGCGAGCAGTTCGCGCAGCAGTGGCCGTAGTAAGAGCGCAAGCTCTCGGAGCAGCGGCCGTAGCTCTAGCCGCGGGAGGTCGGTGCGCTCTTTGAGCCGTGAGAGCTCTCTTAGTAGCAGTGCTAGCAGCAGCAGTGACAGCGAAAATGGTAATAGGTCTGAGGAGGAGCACGATTCTCGGATGGCGCCAGAGGTGTTATCGACCAAGCGGGTTATTCCAACTCGTACTCCCAGTCAACCGATGACCCCAGTGACCGTAAATCTTCACCCAGCGTGGTTAGCTGATGGGCTCGTGCCCAATGTGGTGGCCGCTGCATTTCAAGTGCTCATGGACCTGTACTACACTTGCGACGGCCCACAGTGGCGTGAGTCCACAGGCTGGCAGGCAGCAGCTTCCGGCAGCCCGCCTCCAAACCACGTGCGTGTGTCTTACAGTCGCAGCCCAGCCCCTCGAGCCGCACAACGGCTGACCAATACGGCAGCGACTGGCGCTAGAAGAGAAGCTCGTAGCTTTGGGACAACTGGTCGTTCCACTTCAGCACTAGATGAAGAAGAGGCAGCAGCAGCTGCAGCACTGGGCCGGCGGCAGCGGCGGGCAGGCGACCGAGCACGTGCTGTGGTGGGCGCGTTTTCCGGGTGGGACGGTTTTGAACTTGTAGAGGGTTACAGCCATGACAGCAACGGTGGAAGCAGTGCTGATTCTAACACCGGATCAAGAGGCACGAGCTTATGGCAAGGATTGCCGGGAGTCGAGCTGGACTTGAGCCACATGGGCTTACAGAATGCGCTGCCCCCGAACGCGTTCGCGTACCGAACGGCTCCTGCTTCTCCTTACAGCAGCAGCAGCAGTAGCCATACAAGGCATGGTCGAATCAGCGCAAACTCGTCCCCGCTCGCGGATACCCTCGTTGTGCTCAACCTGACAGCGAATGCTTTGACGGGCCCTTTGCCGGCCGGCGTGTCGTTGCTGAAGCGGCTGCAAGTGCTGCAGGTGGCGCACAACGCGTTCACGGGGAGTCTACCCTCCAGTTGGCTGCGGCCACTGACAGACCTGCGCACCTTGAACTTGAGCCACAACCAGCTCACGGGCCGCGTGCCGCAGCTGTGGCCCAACTGCATCAAACTGGAAGTCCTGGACTTGAGTGCCAACGGGTTCAGTGGGCGCATGCCGACGAAACTCAGCCACTTGCGCTATTTGCGAGGCATCGATTTGAGCTACAATGCATTCGAGGGACTCCTTCCCAAGGTGCTTAGATCACCCCAAATATGAGAACAATTAAGCTCAATGTATAGATGTTCTTTAGGGCAATGTTGTCGCCTTTCCTCTTCTCTCTTATCGTGTAATGTCCTTTAAACGCGGCGCATTTTCAGTTTGAATGATGTTGTTGCTGCGCAGGTGGACCTGCGCCAATTGAAATCGCTGCAATATTTGCGGCTGCACGGCAACCGTAAAGTAGTTGGCGTGGCTCCACCTTCCTGGCGCTACTTTTTAAATGAACTTAAATGCGACTGGGATCCAGATCACTTGCCCTCAGACGTCTCTAGTCCCAGCAGCGACGACGACGATGGTGTTGAAGACGACGCTAGCAGCAAAGACGGGCAGCGCGAATGGGAGGAAGAGGAAGAAGAGCATGGTGAGGGTGAGGCAAGTGCACGATACAGCAGTAATAGCTCTGGCGGTCCGGGACGTTCGCGAAGACGACAGCAGCGGCGACGGGATCAGCAGGATCGGTCACGCACAGACGATGCACCAAAGCAGCAGCGCTCAGGAAGAGGCCGTATTCGCGAGGGGTCTCAGGAGCGCCCACAATCAAGCGACAGCGATAGCTCTGGTAGCTCTGACCAATCAGCGGCCGAGGAGAAGGATGTTGGGCACAGCGACAGCAGCAGTGATATGGATGGTGGTTATGGCGGCGGCGGAAGCTACAACAGTCGAAGCAGTTACAGTAGCAGCAGGTACCCCGCTGTCAGCGGCCATGGATTTAGGAGAGGAGCCGCAGGCGGTGGAGGTGGTGGCGGCAGCTATGCCATTCCGAGCGCAGGGCTGCGACAAGGCGGCAACCGCTGCAACGAGCGCGACGGATGGGACAGCAGCAGGTCTGAAAGTGACGATGAAATTGATGACGAGGCAGGAGATTCCGACCACGAAGAGGTTGGCGGAAGGAGCAGAAGTGGGTTGAGCAGGCATTTAAGGCGAGGGCAGCGCGCAGAAAGGCTCCTAGGCGAGCGCCCTCGTCGAAGTACAAACAGAAGAGCCAGCACTATGGGCGATTGCGCACCATCATAGATTCATCAACGGTTCAATGTGATTCATGTATCAGCCATGAACATCAAGCCACCATAATAATTACTAGGTGCACTTTGGCTTTCAAATCATCAAACATCAATCACACAACACATGAACTCAATATTCAGTCTGCGGGCTCGAATCCCCGAACAAAGGGGAATAAGGTAGGTTTATACTCACGCCAATTATCTTGAGTTGGAATTTTGGAACAGGAGGAATAGCGATCACATCTGCAATTCCAAGCGGAGGTTTTTGTAGCAATGGCGCGCCCTCTTGAATGCAGAAACGGACGCAGAAGGGACTTAAGTCCGGATAATTCTCAGAACAGTGTCCACTTTAGAGGGGTGTAAAGGCTTCATTCAGCTCTCCTGCCTTCTACACATCTCCAATCTTCTCTTTGCGATTTTGAGATATTTGACATGCGCGCAACGAACGCGCGTATACTTCTGCCCGCTGCATTAGCTTATCTGTGTCGTTTGAGTTTTATCAGTTCAATGTTCAACTTCAAGTGCGAGAAAAACAACAGCAACGAAAGCAGCACGAAGAAAAGGTTTGAACACTCTCTGGCCCTTTAGCTTACACTCAAGTAGCAGGTAAGCTGGTAAGGCAGGGACTTGGACCTGCAGTAAAGAGCAAGTTTAGAACGACGACAATTCCAATTTCGAAGACTAAATGCGAGAAGATGACGGTGTTTTAAGTAATTCTCGCCTACATACCTATATCTCGAATCTTCGCCGAACGCCGAAGGCAAATGTGCGTTTGGTCTAATTGAGATCCATAAAGGATAAGTGCTCTCAATTTTCTGACTTAGATTACAAAGCTCGTACCAAAAAGGTGCATCAGAAGCGCAGAGAACAGCAGCAGGGTCTAAAGCTCGCATCTCCGACCTGCCGAAAATTGTGCTTCTCTTGTATAAAATTATGTTTCAAGTGGGCCGAATCTCAGCGGCCACTGCGGCGTCGCTGGGTTGGTTGGGTTTCAGCAGCGGCAGTGAAAGCTCCAGCAGCACCCTTTTCCTTGCTGCCGCCGCTCGACGGTTCCTCGGACTCCTCAGGCTCGTCGCGATGAGCGCGCAAATACAGGGCAAGATGCTTGGAATCCAGCGTCCCCACAGTAGAGCTCTCGGGATCGATCCACTCAAACTCCCACCTAGGATAGCCCCGGCTGTTGGAATTAGCTCCGCTGGCGCTGTGTGGCACGAATTTGGTGAGCTTGCACGCTTGCGCTTTCAACCCCCACAGTGACGCAGCGTCCTTGGCGTAGACCGCACCAAACGCGCCTGCAGGCACGCGCACGGAATACTTCAAAAAGGCCTTGCCCCATGCATTTTGTGCGCGGCCAGGCTCCGAGGGCATTTTGCTTGCGAGAAGTGCTTCAATTTCGTCTTCTTCTTCCTCGTCTTCCTCGTCAACTCCTTCGTCATCGTCTTCGTTGTCATCTTCGTCTTCCTCGCTCGCGGCTCCACTCCGGCGCTGGCGCTTTGCTCTGCTTTGCAGCTTTCCGCCGCGCGCCTCTTGAGCTTCTTTCTTGCCCTTTGCGTCTACTACCGCACTCGCTTTGCGCTTCTTGTTCGTGGGCGCTGGCTCCTCCTCTACAGGAACAGCTGCTGCCCCCCCACCGCTGCTTCCGCGGCCGTTGCTCGCGCGCCCGTTGCCGCGGCCTTTCTGGTGCCGAGCATTCGATGACGTTGTAGACTCGTCATCGCCAGAGGTCTCGCCGGCGGCAGTGGCAGCAGCTGCAGCGGCCGCCACACTGGCGGCCACTTTGGAAGCAGCTGCCAACGTTCCCGCAGCACCCGCGCGGGGCTTCACGGGCAGCGGGGCTTTTCGGGGCGACACCGCGGGGGCGTAGAGCTTCAGCCGCCCGCCGCCTCCCACGTCCGCGCACACGGGGGTTGGGGGCCCGCTAGAAGGGCGGCTGCTGCCGTGCGACCAAGTGGGGCTCGGCGATCTCCTTGTGCCACCACCTGTAGTAGCAGTAGTAGTGGGCGCACTTGGAGCGAGAAGAGGGCTAGCGGCGGCTGCGCGCGCTGCTCGGCTCACTGCACTCACGGCGGTCGCGTAAGCCGCTGCTACCAATGACGTCGCTGACGACGACGATGCTGACGACGACGCTGACGCTGAGCAAGCCGACGCTTTAGTTTCAATCTTAGGGGCACTGCCACCAGCGCGCTTCACCGCCATTTTCGCTTTCCCGCGCGCGGCTTTGGCTTCTGCTGTGCCTTGCTGGGCCGCGTCGGTGATGACCCACTCTTCGTTGTCGGCGTCGTTGGTCTTGCGCACCGCGCGGGCCTTCACGTTGGAGCAGCGGAGCGCCGACACGTCGGCTTCGGCTTCTTCGCCGCGCACCAGCATCCAGCGCGGCTGGCCCGCAAACGACGACGGCTTCTTGAAGGTGCCGCGGATCTCCAGCGGGCCGAGGCGGCACCACTGCAGGTCGGGGATGTAGGTCAGCACGAAGTACAGGCCGTAGGGCAGCGAGGACCCGTCCCGCGCGGCGTCTACCGAGACCACCTTGTTGAACAAGTCGCCACTGCTTTGCGCGCCGGTGTCGCCGGACAGGGTTGCGGTGGCCGTCGCGAGCGCGTCCCGAAACACCACTTCCATCTCTTCGGCGTCTTCGTACACCTCAGACTTGGGCAAGTTGTACGACCGCGCGTTGTCGAACAGCCGCTGCATTTCGTTGGAAAAGTCTTCGAGGGACCCGTACGGCTGGCAGCCTTCCTCATAAGACTTGGGCGGGCGCGCCGAGCACGCAGCTTTATTGGCCGCTAGCCGCTTTTCAATTTGCTTCAAGCACACGGGGTGTGAAATCAGAACGTAGTAGTCGGGAAAGTGCTTGCGCGGGGGGAGTTCTAGGAACAGGTCGCAGCGCAGGCGGTTGCCGTCGTGAGGCACTGTGGCTGTTTTCACTGCGGTTAGTGCTTTTTCCATCGCTTCGACGACAGGTTTAGGCACTGGGGCATCACCACTGCTGCTTCTTCGCTTGTTGGAAGCTCCTGCCTCCGCGAGTGCTTCCTCTTCCGGCGGAGAAGCTTGCGAGGCAGCTGGCCCATCAGTGGCTGATCCTGCAGCACCACCATCCACCTCTTCCAAGCCTCGTTTCCGACGGCCACCCGTGGTCACATTGGCAGTGGTGCTTGCGTGGCGTGCGGCAGCTGCCTCGAAGCGCGTAATGGCGGGGGGCGGGGACGATCGAGGCCGGCGCACTATTTTTTTGGCCATCATGTAGCTCGCGTGGGTGTCTTCCACGTTTTCATCGTCGGGAAAGGTCCAATGGCGGTACGCCACCACGTCCGGATCTTCTTCCCACGCAATGAGCGCTTCCTGGTACAGCTCTTCCAGGTCCGGCACATGCTCCAGAAGCAGCCCTTTCGCTCCGTCGTCGGTGCTACTCGTGGTTTCACCAGGGTTCAGAGCGCCTGGCAAGACGCGCGGTGCTCGCGGCAAACGCAAACGCGTACCCCTGCGAAGCCGGCTGCCGGGTGCGAGGTCAGGAAAACGCTTGCTATTGAGGGCGACTAAGGCCGCGTGCCCCCCCGCTAAATTGAGCCGTTTCGCGATGTCGCGCGGGGTTTCGTTTTCTTTGCACTCGTGCCACATGCTGGGTGGGGCTACCTGACCAACACCACCGCTGCTGTTGGCATCGTCGTGGCACTCTGGGTCAGGGGGCCGCGGCACGCGAAGGCGAGTGCCCCCGCGGAGCTTGGAGCTCGCGGCGAGGCCCGCGTACAAGTGCTTGTTGAGGAACACCACGTCAAAAGCGCTGCACCCTACCGTGGCCGCTACCCCCGCGGGGGTGTCGTCGGCTTTGCACACGTGCCACCGGCACTCGGTGCAGCCAGCGGAAGCCCCCACCCCGAGCGAGGACACAGGGCCGCTTTCGTCGCCACTGAGGTCGCCGGCGCCGGTGTCAGGCTTGCGCCGGCGCTTTTGCTTATTACCAGCGGCCGCTTGCTCGGCTGCAGTGCCGCCCCCACCGCCGCCGAAACCACCGTTATTTTTGCCCTTGCCGCCAAGCTTCTGGTTATGCCCGAGCGGTGGCGACACAGGCCCCAACCCTTGTGCTTCGACTGGGTCCATGAGCAACGAGCTGGCGTCCACCGAGCCGCCACTGCTAGCACTGACGCCGCCGCCACCACCGCTGCCGCCCTCTTTCTTGCGCAAGTTCACCCAGCCCCGCGCGGGCGCCGAGGGGCGGCTGGTTTGTTCGAAAAACACGCGCTCAACCCGGCGCCCGCAGCTGCTGAGGAGGCGGTCCGACACCGCCACCACCATGCCCGCAGGCAAGACCCCCAACTTCTTGGAGCTGGGGGCAGCGTCGCAGGTGACCTGCAGGGTGACGCCCGCTTTCACACGGAACGCCCCCGCGGCCAGCAAGGCGTCTTCGTCCAAGTGGTCGATCACTCGCAAGGCCACCGGTGCCTGGTCGGTGTGGGTGCCTGCCGGAGCAAGGTCGTCGCTGTCAACGGCATACCACTCGTCCCATTTCTTGGCCCAGCCCTGGAAGTGAACCAGGGCCCGGCCCAAGTCGTCCACTTCCACCACCTTGGCTTTGAGCCAGTGGCCCCGCTGCGAGTCCTTGCAGTCCAAGCACAAGTCCGCCACCAGTTGCCGCCAAAACGCACCCGGTTTCACGACCGCCGCTAACTCTGCCGGCAACGGCGGCAAGCCGAGCTCACTGGCAGGGCGCAAGCTGCTGCCGCCACCGGCTGATGCAGCGGAAGGGTCGAGGCTGAGCCTCCGCGCCGCTGCTCGTTCGAGGGCTTCGGCCGCACGCCACACGGTGGACCCGACGGCATTGAAGCGCTTGGCGTTGTCGCACATGAGCCGCAAGTCGCGCTCTAACGTTGAGTCACCACTCAACAGACCACCAGCACCACTACCACCACTGCCTTTGCCACCAGCACCAGTGCTGAGGTTTTCAGGTGGCCCGCTCACTGAGCTGTACTCGAAGCGGCGAGCGCGCTCTTTCATGCACGCTAAGCTGATGGGCGATTTGATCACTTGGTAGTACTCGGGCAACTCCTTCTTGGCTGGCAGCTCTAGGAACGCTTCGCACAGTTGTTCAAACTCTGATTCAACACCATTGCTCGCTACCGTAGCAGCCAAGGACGAAGTGGGCGACAGGGGAGCCACCGCACTGGCAATGTCTGTGTTTTCGTCCGCGTTTCCTTCAACTTCGCTCTTACTTGACGCGCCACTGCCCCTCTTGCCTGACGAGCTCTGAGTTCCCTTCTTGTGCGACTTGCTGCTGCCAGTTTTCTCACTCGCTTTCGGAGTAGCAGCAGCAACGGAAGACGAAGAAGACGCCGCCGTGGCCTTGGCTGCAGCGGCTGCGGCTTTGGGGTTGAGGGGCCGGTTCAAGTCAGGGAGTTGTTCGAGCGCGTGGATGATCTCCAGCGCTTTCTGGGACTCGGCCCGGCGCGACTCCGCTCGCTCGGCGGCTGCCCTCTTCTCTGCCACGGACGGGTCCAAGTCCTGGTACCTGCGCCACAGGAGCATGCACGTGCGGTTCAAGGAAGATCGAAGATGAAATGAGTAGCCCTGGAAGGCACATGAGGAATGTGCCACGGAATGTGCCACAGCAGAAACTTCAACCAATTATTCACCAAATGTCATCAACCTAACAATGGCTCACCGAGCCACAGCGCCAACTCGCGTGAAACCCATGGCCTCGTAGAAGGGCACGGCATTTTCGGTGGCTTGCAGCACGACAAAGTCATAGGGGGAGTCCCAAGCTTCCAGGTCGTCGAGGACCAAATCCAAGAGTTGACGGCCGGTGCCTAAGCCACCCAACAGGGACACTTCCGCAATGTGAGGCCACACTACGCCTTCTCCGTCTGGGTCGCCATCGCGCACTGAAGCCTCGAGTGCCTTGGCTAAAGAGCCATCGCTGTCCACCTGCCAAGCGACAAGGAGGCAAGTAGGGTCACGGATGAGGGTTAAAAAAAACATCGGTAATGCAAAACGGCATAGACAAACAAGATTAATGGAACCTCACACTATGAGACTAGAATTTTTGGTCATTAACGACGGTTACATGCACGCACCTTCCGCTGGCCTTTCGGGATTTCTTTGGGAAAGTCCTCGAGCCCGGCCAGCTCGGCTAAGCTGTCCCACCGAAACCACCGCACCCAGGTCGTGAACGTCGTGCACGTCACGTAGCCCTGCATCGGCTGCTGGGACACTGCGGCCAGAGCGCTACTAGTGGATCCTACTTGGCTAGACGAAGAAGAAGATTGGGTCTTTTGGGCAACAGTTTGATGCTGTTTTTGTCGAATGGTGTAGCCCCATAAAGGGTCATCTGTGTCCAAGCGGTCCGCCATGTACTCTAGGGACAAAGGCTTCGAGCCCGCGAGCGAACGCCCACTGCCGTGCTGCCTAGTATATGATTAAAAAAACACCAAGGTAAAAGAGAGAGAGAGAAGGAGGAGGGGGGGGAATAAAAGGTAGACGAAATAATGCAGGTTACTTCATCGCGTGGAGGTCGAGGTGGCAGTGGCAAACGGAAGCAAATATCTTTTATGAGGGCGAGAGCCGTATGGTGCGTACAGGGTAGCTAGAGCCCCTCGCAACAGATGTAGCAAAGGCTGGTACAGTCCACAAAATCAAACTGCGCTCTGTGAACTACCCTTTTTTCAGACAGTCGGTGGCGTGGCCTACCTCTTGGAAGCTTCGTTGCAAAGCAGAAGCATCTCGGCGAGATGAGGCAGCCATGCAGGGCGACCCTCCAGCCGAGTAGCCATAGAACCAACCAATTCGCGGTCTGCACGCTGAACTTCCGCCATGTTGTATGGAGGCTCTTGCATCGGAGGCAGCCGCCGCCGGAACTGAAACACGCGAGCACAACACGCACATACACCAACGAGGGGAGGGTGAATGGGGTGTATTCACGGACGAATCAAATGCTCTAAGGGTCGATCCAGAGCAATACTTTGCATTGATAGACTTAGAAATTGTTAAGCCATACCGCGAGGCTCCCAGAGCGTATCATGTCGTCTCTCTTCTCGAGCATGTTCATGGTTATGAACTTTGTTTTTGAAACAAGTCTCGCGCCAGCTGCGACTCTCGCTCCCTGTACAGGGATGATTCGCCGAAATTGTGACCAGATCACCAGATCACCAGATCCAGAAAAACTTGCGCAGTGTTCGCAGAAGATTTGATGCAACATGCAACACCGGTTCACCGGTCATCTGCTGCATCGGAACTGTACCGATACAGACGTCAGTCTTAAGATGGACAAAAGGAGTTGTTCGTAAAGCATTTCCCCCTACATTTCCTTCTCCTATGGTGGTGCGGAGGCGCTCCCAGTCTCGAGTAGGCACCGAAAATCCGCCTGATGAAATATTCTGTGAGATAGCAGCATATTCTCTAAGTAGCCCTGCCGATCTCTGCGCTTTCAGCGCAGTGTCTCGGCGGTTTTTCAATGCGGCTCTAACCACGTCCCAGGATGTCAACGCGCCACTCTGGGCAGCGTGCGTGCGGGCCGCTGATCCAATCTTGTACGCGGGCATTGTTCATGCAAAAGACACTAGGCGTTCGTGGCAGTCTCGGCTTTTTCATTTGCGGCAATTGCAGCGAGAATGTGCGGCTGACCCATCGCCGCAATTACTCTCCGACGAAAGACATCAAACGCACGTTCTTTCGCCGCCACCTTCTTCCGTCTCAGACGCGGCTTGTGTGGATGTAATATTATACAATCATCCCACACAGGGGTTCATGATGAATGTGGGGGAAGTGCGTCATAAGGTATGCATCTACGGGCTGCGGCAACAGAGCCAGACGTCACCCGTCCATGGTGGAGATTCGGGGGCATCTGGTTCAGACCTTCGCCCGGCCATGTTAACGTCGGCGGCGAAGCTGTCTCGTTTTAGAGTTCCAACCTATCCTCCAGGTGCGCCTGCTCCCCTAGGCCCTGCTACGACCAACTTGTTAGTGCTTCTCTCGCTCAACGGCAAAAAGATGGCGGACTTCGATGACTTTCACGACCTCGTGCGTGGCATCAAAGCTGCGCCCGAGTTCTGCCGGTGGCGATTTCTCTTCTATCCTGCTTCGAATTTGCGAAAACTGCCACCTGAATGCTCTCTCGGCGGTCCGGCACGTGCCTCAAACCCGCCTGCTGATGGCGACGAGTAGTACGAGAAGGCGTGCGAAGTCCAGATGAATGCACCGAAACTTTGCTTTCTGGGAGACTTGTGGACACCTACATGTTTTTATTGATATTTCCACACCTGCATTTCTTTTATATTCCCTCGCTTGTGGTTTTGCGCTTTCTGTCGCTTAGTTGATAAACGCAAGCTCAATCCCTAGATCCCCTTAAATGCTAAATGGCAATCGGAAATGCGAAACAGAAATGGACATAAACGATAAAGGAACCGGTCAACATAAAATCGCACCGGTGCCAAATAAGTGGCACCGGTGCCTCCTCAATGGACGCTTGGTTTCAACGAGCAAAAACGCTTTAAAATGTCGTTTTTTGCCCCTCATGAAGCATGAAGCGGCACCGGTTCAATTAAAGATTAAAGTGACACCGGTTCGCGGTTCCAATAAATGGCATCGGTGCTAACAAATCAGCCGGTTCCATTGAATGGCACCGGTGCGATTAGAGTGACACCGGTCCCAATATATGGCACCGGTGCGATTAAAGTGACACCGGTACCGATAAATGGCACCGGTGCGCGGTGCGTAAATTTGTTAATTTTAAGTGGGATGCGGATGCGGCTTCCGAGCTTCCGAGGGGCCAGTGTCTTATTGCCCCTTGTTCTTTCGGCCTTTTGTACTGCATTAACTTGCTGTTAAATCGCATTGTCCCCCCGAAAGCAACTTCCCAAAAAATTTGAATTATCGCGAACTCGAACTCGAACTAATACAAACCCAAATGGCACAGAAGCCAATGCTGCGGGCAGAAGTGGGAATGCGCGTGCGTTGCGCAAACAAAGCAAGTGCGGAATGATTCAGAAGGGAGAGGGGCAT
>Ga0307982_1000643_pt1 | contig 27552 bp, 12 predicted proteins | sample OrgLakmetagen989_FD_201847 | JGI IMG/M metagenome (GOLD analysis project Ga0307982, IMG submission 201847) | Saline water microbial communities from Organic Lake, Antarctica - #989 | ecosystem: Environmental > Aquatic > Non-marine Saline and Alkaline > Saline | place: Antarctica: Organic Lake...
AGCACAGAAGCCACAGACGCGGCATCCCCGCCGTCGCGCTCCAGCAGCAACAGGGGCTCAGCGGCAGCTAGAGCCTGCTTGTCTCCCCTGGACAGCCCCGCTATGCTTAGAGTGGCTTGCTTCATGCTGCAGTGCAGCGCAGTTGGCCATGCCATGCTGCTCCCAGCAAGCCCGCTGCCTGCAGTGAGGCCAACGTCTGAAGGCTGCGCGTGTAGCTGCGCACCACGCACGTCCAAAGTCACTGCTGTTAGTGAATGGACGTCTGCAGTTTGCCCCAATGCGACTGCTGTGGCAGCAGTCAGCGCTTGGGGCAGCTGATCGGCTGCAGCTTTCCCCCTCAGAAGTGCGGCGGCACCCACAGTGCCCCAAGCAGCACCCTCGGAGCCAAATGGAGTCACCTCATCTGGAGCTTGCATGCACAGTCCAGCAATGCCCTGTTGCAGCAGCGCGTCTACCCCGCTGGCAGCCACATGCAGCAGTGCGGCGTGCAAGGGAAGCGGCAGGCTGGCGCCCTGCGGAAATGCAAGCTCCACAGCAGCTGCAGGCGGCAATGCAGCAGCATGTGGCATGCACATGGTAGTGCATGCACTGACAAAGGCCGCATGTGGTACACGGCCTTGAGCAGCCAAGTCTGCGTCGCCGGCCAGCCCGTTGGCAACAGCGCTCGCTGCGTGCACTACTGGCTGCAGGACGGCAACTGCAGCAGCAGATGCAGCACTTGCTGCAGTACCAACATACACGAGGCTAATGTTGGGATGGCGTGCTGATGCAGCTGCTGCGCGTACACCGATGTCCAGTGCACTAAGCACATCAGCCAACAGCACGTCGCGCAGCGAGCCAGCGAGCACAGCGAAGCCGCCCAAGGTGCTGCTTGGGCGCCCTGGTTTGTGCATGAGCACTGGGGTTGTATCTCCCGGCGAGCATGTTCCAGAACGGTCCAATTGGGCTGCAGCTGTGGACAAGTACCACGCCAAAGCCGCAGCGCGGTTGTGGCCACTAACGGCAGCAAGGAGCCCTCCTTGCTGCGACGCTGTAATGGCCACGAAGCAACTGACAGCCACAGGCAGCAGTGTAGGGGCTGCTTGTACATACTCCACATTGCTGGCCACAGCAGCAGCGGCTTGGGCAGCTGCTCCCTGGGCCTGCGCGGCGGCGGCACAGTCACCATCCACGGCAGGCGCCAGTGCAGATTGGAAGGCACTTGGCCCTGATGACGCCACCATGCCACCATCAGCATCACCCTCACCCTCTTCGGAGTTGCCGGCACTGCTTTGTGTGCCTGCTGAAGTGCTTCCAGCAAGTGCTGTGTGGCTGTTGGATCCAGCGTACATCCACCCGCAGGCAAGGTGGGCTCCCAGGGCAATGTGGGGGGGGGCGCGAGCAACGCCACAACGTGCCCACCAAACACGCTTGTCGGGTGCATTCTTCCACAGTGATGGTGTGGCGCACGCACTCTCCGCAGATGACAGCATGCCGCTCACGGGCACGGCGGGGGCACCCCACGCCCGCGCCGCAGCCAGCACCGCCCCAGGCAGCGAGAAGCCAGCACTGCCGTCAGCAGCCGTGATGTCATGTGCAGTGAGATGCTCTCGGCTGACACGATACACAGCCGAGTCGCTGGCGTCCCCTCTGCCTGCTGTGCCCATGGCCAGGCTGCGGCTGGTGAGCACTGCCAAGCAGGCAGGCACAGCGGAGCGCGACATGACACACCAAGCACGAATTGAGCCGAGAGCAGCTGCAGCTACCGCCGGGCTCTGGGCATGCAAGTGCACAATATTGGACCATGCCGCTGCCACGGATGCTGCAGCCGAGCCTTGTGTCATGTGCTCTGCAGCTGGGCCAAGTGAGAGGGCGCACCACTGCAATGCGCGGAGGGCGGTGATGGCGTTGATGCTGTCCAGCACGCCAAAGCTGCCATGCACACTGCTTGCAGCATTGCTGCTGTGAGTGTTCAGATCCAGCGCAGCCACAGCACCGCTTGCGACGCGGCCAATGCTGTCTTGCGAAGCCACGGCAGAAGCGCTGTTGGAGCCGGAGGCACCCCCCGTGCGGCCAAGCAGCGCAGATACCGAGCTGTGCACCGACATAGTGACACCACCAGATGAGCCAGCATCACTGAGTGCCCCGGCCACAGCACCTGCCACCAGCACTGCACCCCCGTCTTTGCCCAACACCGGCGCGCTGAGCCAATGCCGGCAGCGCTGGGCCGCCCCTGCGCGCTCGAAGGCCACGCCAGCGGCAGCCTGCGCGCCGCTAGCCAGCACTGTCATGCTGTTAGCAGTGGACACCAGCGCTGGCGCTGCAAATACACTGGCGGGCTGTGTGGCTTCCCCCGTGATCGAGCCGCTGGCGTGCCCAGGGCTGTGGGAGGCTGCGTGTGCCTGAAGCAGTGAGAGCGTACTCTTGACGTATGGCTCTCCCGGGATGCGAGGAGGCAAGTACTGCAGTGCTACGATCCATGCATGCATGGCCCAGCTGCGCAGAGGCTGTGTCGCTTCTGTGCAGGCCGAGTATATGCTCTGCAGCGCCAGCTGTGTCGTTTCCACATCCAAATGCACCACATCGTCACTGCACCGAGCGCCACGGAGAATGCACGACAGTGCAAACAGTGCACCACTGTGCACGTGCACTGGCAGCATCTTGCCACCTGCAGGCGTTGCTGCGTCTGCTTGTGCCAGTTGACGCTTCATGGCTTTGAGGAGTCGCTGCCCCAGACCCCCCGCATGCCCCGCCACTCTCACCAGCTCCCCCAGGCTCTGAGCGCATGCCCGGCGCACCACCGCATCGATGTGCCCCACGCCAGCTCCTAGCATGCTCTTGAGTGGATTCACCCACTGTGCAGTGGTTTCAGCTGCCTCTCGGCATTGGACGGAGGGGGCCGTCAGCGCCAGCACAGCAAGGGTCAGCGCTACGCCGGCACGAGCCACGGCAGTGCGCTGGTGACCAATGGCGCCACATGGCAGCACATAGAACAAGTTGCGCTCCTGCCCCAGGGCTGCCACGGTGTCTGGCCGCACAGGCCAGGCGGCCGCCGCCAGGAAGGCGCCCCTGGAGGCAGCTGGGGTGCCACTGAGAAGCGAGGCTCCCAGGGACAGCGCAGCGTCAGCAGCTCCAGCTATGTCACATGCTGTGCTCCATGTGTCGCGGTGCGTGTAGCTGCCACTCCAAGTGGCGCCACTTGAGTGCGCTGCAGGAGTGGACAGCCCATCATGGGCCCACCCCCCGTTCGCGACAGCAGCGCACACAGCCGGCCACGATACCTGACACCCATTGGCAGTGCTGGGTGGCGGTGCAAGCAAGGGCCCCCCTCTGCTTTGTGCTGCTGCCCATGCATGCTTCGCGGGGGGGGCAACGGGAGCGGCACACCCCATGATCACAGTCTCTGACAGAGCCACTGCCGCCAAAGCAGCAGCTGAAGGCCCGTCAGTGGACGCAGCGAAGCGTGTAGCTGGGGTTTTTGTGTGCTTTGCGGGGCTGTTGAAGCGCACAGCGCTGCTGCGGGGAGCACAGGCCGCGTGCACCAACCACTGCGGGTCTTCGAGCAGGACAGGTGGGGAAGCCAAGCCCTGCATACCGCCGTGCATACCGCTGCCTGGACCATGCTCCTGCGTGCAGGTGTCTGGTAGGGGCCAGGCACCTGATGATGCCAGCCCACTGGACAGCCCCTGGGCGTAAGGGTGCTCCCCAGCGGCCAGCGTGAGGCGGGCAAAGCTCAGCCAAGCAGTGGAAGGCTGCGACAACGAGGCCTGTGCGGGGCCCAACAGCCCATCAAATACGAATGCACATGTGGCCTCTGAAGCCAGGGATAGCCCCACCGGCTCGCCCAGCATCCACAGCGCAAACGCCAAAGTGCTGACCGGGGCACTGCCCGGAGGCACGCCACTGTGCTCCTTCATGCGCGGCTGCACAGTGCCATTGCTCAACACAGACAGGGACAAGTGTGTGCAGTGCGCCCTGAGCTGCGACGGAAGGCAGCGCACGTCGTCTGGTGCCACATGAGCCATGGCGCTAAGCACCTGCCGTCCGCTATGCACCAGCGATTGAGACAACGAGCGGAGCGAAGGCACCGCCCAAGCACTGCTGCATGACGCTAGCAGGTAGCTTGGAATATTGAGGTCTGCCCCTGGCACGGAACTCTTTCCAGCGGCGGCGTTTGGCGTTGTGCCAGCATCAAGGGGCACACCAGCGCCGCCGGAGAGCAGACCGCACAAGTGGGTGGATGCGCGTAGCACACCCCGCAGGGGTATGGATGCTGCCGATGTCATGCTGTGTTTGTTGACATGCGGCGCCCATGCACGCATGATGCACACGAGGCTGTCGCTGGCGGCAGACACGGCTCGCCAGCGCCAAGCCAGGGGTGCCCGGGCAAGGCTTTCGTACAAAATACAAGCAGCAGATGAAGAATCGTCTGCGGTTTGAGCAGATCTGTCCTCTTGGACGTCTAGTAGAGATGCGAGGGTGGTTTCAGTGGCTGCAAGGGTATTACTCTGCAATGGTCTGGCCACAAGAGTGCGTGTGGTCACCGCAAGCAAAACAGCCCCCCCTTCGCCTCCCTCCTCGCGCTGCCCAGCATGTAAACCATCCCAAGCTGTTGTTGCCTCGGCTTCCAGCAGTCTCGCCAAGGTTGTCCCGCGGTCTGCTGGGCACCACCAGGCCAGTCCAGCTGGAGCCAGGGCCCCCAGCAGCTTCCAGCCCGCCGCTGCACAGGCCGCAAGGATTTCTTGCTGGACAGCAGCAGATGCAACGGATGCCCATTGAGCTAGTTTGGGTGTGTTTCCTCCCATGATCCAGCTCTGGTGTGCCCCCACAATTGTGCACCCTGGCGCAGAAGTGCCGTCCTCAGCTGCACCGGGGGACACGTCACGTCCCTTGCTCACCATTGAGAGAGCAGCATCGAACACGGCAGGCAGCAATGGAGCTGCACTGGCCATGGCAAATTCCACCACCGCAGGGGCACTGATGGACCACATGGCGCCTGCAGCTGGCATGCCCCCCAAGACTGCAGTCAGTGCGCTAGCGGCTCCATTCAGTTGGCGAACGCGGTAACTTTCTGCGGCACTGAGCACAGACATGCCATTGGACAACCCATACATGCAACCAGGTGCATTGAAGCTGCCAACGCAATCGGCAGCGCCGCCCCAAGTGCCCCCCGACCGCCCACGGGCTCCTGGGGCTGGGGGCTTGGCGGAGCGCCGACCAGTGTGCAACATGCCCAGGGCCTCCACGTGGGTCAGCAGTGTGGTTGCAGCAGACGCTGTTGCAGTGGCTAGAAAGGTGTCATTGGACAGCACACGGTGAGCGCCGCTGGAGGACTGCAGGGCCAGCTTCAAGGCCGCCACTGCCGCAAGGGGCTGTGACGGCACCGCCCAGCGCAACACCTGGCAGCCTGCAGCCACAACGGCTGGGCAGGGCGAGAAGAATACAACGGCAGAGATGTCTTCCTGTGCTGCGATGGGCGGGCAGGCGTGCACGGGTAGCCCGCTAGGGGGGGCCTGCCCCCGCACAGCGTGCAGGAGGGACCCCCCCTCCGCCAGCTGTAGCGAGCCACCGTGTCGAATGCAACTGTGCGCGACAGCGGCGCAAGGGAGTAGCGCTTGCAACAGTGCCGCGTGCGAGTCTGCAATGCAGTCTGGCTCTGCGTACGGTGCCACCTCCTGCAGCGCTTGCAGGGTAGTGAGCCACTCGCCGGCACTCATGCCCTCGCACCAAGCCGTGTGCGGGAGCACGGCATCCACCGCAGCCGGCGATGCACCGGTGGGCAACACCAGCTCCACAGGACACGGCGATCCTGTGTGCACGCCATGTGCAAACCTGGTGTCTGCTGCGCTGGACGGTCCGGCATACAGCGCGCACAGATCAGCAGCAAAACCGCGCTGCACTGCCTTGGCTGCCAAATCTGTCAGGCTGCTTACCACCGCTGCGACCCACCTGCCCCAGGCTGGCCCGCGCATGGAGCCTGGTTCGCCAGCAGGTGCCACTAGGGCTGCTGTCAAAATGCACTGCGTCGTCTGTCGCATCTGCTTGGCAATGGCGGTGTTGCTTCCCCAGTCCACATCCTCCCCCCCAGGGGAGCTGCTCCAGGGGGCCCCATTGCATGCCCCGGAACCCTCGCCTTGCACCGCATCGTGTAGGCTTTCTCCGTGGGGACACTGGAAGCTGCAGCTGGGGGCTCCCAGCGCGGCCCCCAAGCGGCTGGCGGCGGCAGCAGCGGCGCCAGAGCTAGCCGGCTTGGCAGCCAGGGCCAGCCGCAGGATCGCTCGCAGCGTCAAAAACAGGGAGCCATCGCTGATGCGCAGCAGGTTGTGTCGCATGCTGCGCACTAGCAGAAAGGTGGCCACACTAAGGGAACCAGCGAATGCTGTCTGGCTGTTGCTGATGCCGTCACCCCCCACGCCGAGGGCCGACAGCGTCGCATCTGTCAAGGCGCTCCCGCCCCAGCTCCCACTACCGGCCGCAGTGGCGATGATGTCGCTGTGGTTTGTGCCTGTGACTTCGTCTGCCGCGCCGTGCGCCAGCTTCACTGCCGCCGGGTGCGCCCCACTGCGCACGTGAAATGAAAGGAGCAGTACCGCCTGGTGCGGGGACATGCCACGCACCCACGCAGCCGCTTCCAGGGCACATATGTCTCTGAAAGACAGCGCTTTGGCTTTGCGTGCAAACAGCTTTGAGCCCCGGGAGCCGGAGGCGGTGCCGCTGCCGCTGGCAGCCGGAGCATCGCCAGCCACTGACGAGCTGCCACGGCGACGGTGGCGTGCTGCTGGAGGCTTGTCGGCTACAGCTGCGCGCCCGCTGCCGCTGCTTGATGCACCTGCAAACGCTCCGTCCTGCGACGTGTCGTCAGCTGCCCCACCGCTGGCTTGCAGGGGCCTTTCACGCAGACGCAGGGGGGGGGTCTCCCATCCCCACAGCTCAGACCACAGCGACGGTGTCAAGCCAAAGGCTGCTGCATCAGCTGCCAGTGCAGCAGGCGCATCGCGCTCGTCGTACATGTTGTCTTCCGCCGTGTCCTCGGCTTCGTCCTCTTGGGCAGCGCGGCTGGAGGCGCCCTGTGCTGGGCGGCGCCCAATGACAGCTGGGCCGGCGGCGGGGCGGCCACCTTGACAAACTGCCGCACATAGCCATGCAGCATAGGTTGATGCCCATGCTTGGCGCACATGGCTCTCGGGGGCCGCCATTCCGACCATGCAGGCGGACACCATGTCAGTCACAAGCCCAGGTGCCACGTCAGTGCCCGGCGCGGCCTGAGGGGCGGATGAAAATATGCCCCCCCCCGAAGCAGATGAGGCAGTCACGTCCATGAGTGTGCCTGTTATGGCCCACTTCGACTGCACCACGGGATGCACCATTGTTGCGAATGCTGAGGCCAAGTGTGCACGCACTGGGGACGGTGTGCCAGGGCGGGCTGCCAGCCAGAGCAACGACTCAAGTAGCTGAGTCAACGCATCGCCATCAACATGACCAGAATCAATCAGTATAGCGGCTAGCTCTGTTGAATGCAACTGGAAAGCTGTGTGCTTCGACCGGAGAAGTGGAAGCAGAGCTCGAGCAGCTGAAGAGAAATCGCTTGGGGGCAACACCTCTGAAATTCCGGCAGGAAGTGCGCGACACAGAAAACGCATCGTCCGCAGTTTATCAGAAGAGCTTGTTGAGCGAGATTGTAGCTGCTTGATCCAAGCACTGTACACCCTGCTGCTACGTGGCGACCCATCAGCTACCAAGCCCATGCACGCTGCAAAGCACCGTGCCAAGGCATGGTGTGACCCATCGCACAGCACATCGCAACCGGGGGCAACTAGAGACAGTTGTACTATATCTTCCAAAGATTGTGCAAAGTCCGTGCGTATTGCCTGCGAGAATGTTGCTTGGATCGCAGCTAGTGAGGAAGTAGCGAAGAAACTTACGCTAGCTGGCTGAGCTTGCAGGCGCACAAAGACTTCCTCAAGGCACTGAGTAAACAATGTCTGGTCACTTGTAGAGACTGCTGGTGCCTTGCGTATAACCACTAATGCAGCCTTCAGGCTTGCAGCAGCTCCATGTGTCCCGTCCATGAATGTGTCTCGGCAAGGTGCCAAACAGATCAAAGTGCCTGCCTCACTCTTACCTTAGTTCGCGGGCACGTACTGCCTGTTTGTAGATAAGAGACAGTATGCTGAGGAATGACAAAAAGGCTGCAGCCTGCAATGACTTGCATTGAACGTGCTCTGCGCTGAGGCAGAAGGGGGTTCAGCCAGGCGACCGCGCCTGGCCTGGCCCATGGCTCATCACTGACAGGCAAATTGAACAAAACTAATCCATTTTGACAACTGTCAAATCTGGTGGAATGGACCACTCGGGGGTCAATACAAAATAGAGTGATTTGGTAGTTGAACTGAGTTTGGAAGTTGTTTGGCGTTACAATTGACTACCTGCGTTGATCAAATCAACTGGCCTCAAACGCAATGCAGATCAATGCAGACGATTCAACCAGCAAAAGGTCGCTTTATGAGTTCGTTCTTCGACGAATGAGCAGCCGCCATGTTCTCGATGAGTGGAAAGCAGCTTCGATGAAGATTGCCCGAGACCATTTGGACAAAACTCATCCAAGGAAACGTATGAGTGACGGCACTCTATCCAGATTCAAGTAAGTTGCCACTGTGCTTAGCAGTAATGTGTTGCATGAATCAACTCCCTTTGCAGCCCATGCATTGATCCCGTAGGAAGGCATTGCCCAACACGACTTACGTGTGTCGACCCATTTTGCGAATCTGAGCGATCGGCATTCAAGGCGTTTGGCACTGGAATAGGTATGCAAATAATATTCCATGAATTGGCAACCATGCCCGTACATATCCTTTCTTGTGCAGTCAACTACTGGAAATTTCAAAAGTGGCTCATTTACGTGTTCACAATCATGAGCACCTTTGCAGTCGTGCAAATGGTATGCTTTTCTCAGGGAAACTTTTACATCTTGAACGTACAAGCGAACGAAGTTCCTGATGGCTTTCGGGATGCTCTAATTTTGTACAGTGCAGGCAACTTTGCCCTTTCTGCTCAGGTCTCTCCGCAGAACCTTTCCGGGACCGTGCAGCCTGCTGCAATTCAAGCAGTCGACAGCTTTGCATCCACACTGAGCCGATCCAATCTGGCTCAGTTGGCCATTCTTGCTGATGCGGCGACGATACTGGTGTTCTGCCTTGCATGGAAGTACTTAGTTTTTGCCGAGAAGACAGAAGCTGACTATATCGATGCAAGCAACATTTCTGTAGAAAAGTTTGCACTCGAGTTTTCTGATGTTCCACCCGATGTAACACAGGGAGATCTGCTGGAGTGGTTGCAACAGTCCGTTGAAGTCCGTGTGGAAAAGTGCCATTTAGTGCCCAACTACAATCAGCTGCTGCAAATCGTTCAAGCGCGTTCCGAGGTCTTGAGTCAAATCGACACAGTGAATCAGCAAATGGCCAAAATTGCGAATTCTGCACAAGTCAAATTGCATTCAAGCTTGCGAATTATTGAAGGTGCCGACATTGAAGCTGATATTTCCAGGGCTCGCAATGATTATCTGGACAGGGTGTCTGCTGCAATGGTCGCTCGGCAAGAAACGGGCCGAAAACAACTTGTTCTCCCCAGGGAACACATAGAACAGCTACTCCAGCCTATTTTAGCTCGGCTGCACCAGACATTGGGTCTGCGTATACAAGACGAAATCAGACAGCGGCGCTTGTCGAAAAAGATGCAGCTTGCCCAGCACATTGCTTCGTTTGTGAAACCGGTCATGAACAATGAAGCAAAGGCTGTCGATCCAAGCCCTTTGTTGGGCTCCCCAAGCAAATTGGGTGTAAATAGATTTCGAAAGGAAAGTGAAGTGGAGCTGGAATCTGTGAGCAGTTCAGCTGAATGCTCCCCAACAGCCGCCCCTCGAACTCCCCCCCGAGCCGGCGGACAGGCGCGGCTTGTGGCTGCAAGCAAGCAGCTGCTCCCTCAACGCCACAGGCAGACCCGCCATACTGTTGTGATTGGGCCCACTGCACGTGCTGGAGTGTCTAGGGAGACTTCGATACAGCAAGCAGTAAGCATACTGGACAAAAGAACGCCAGATTCAGCCATCCCCAAAAATCTGAGGCCTCAAGTTGTCGAATTGTGGAATGAGCGAGAGCAGCTGCTGAACAGATGCGCAGATTTACAGACACAGTTGATGACTGAGTACGTTTCTGGTCACCTTGTAGCTGCGTTCGTGATTTTTCGGACTCAAGCAGACAGGGATGTTGCGCTACGGCGGATATCTGAAGCCAGTAGCAGCACATGCTTCAAGCGTTCAAACCGTTTCGGATTTCTCGGCGGGCCTCCACTGCGGGCTCGAGGTGCACCGAAGCCAAGCACAATAATCTGGGAAAATCTTGGCTTCGATCAGTACGAGAAAGTTGTTCGCCAAGCGCTTTCTCGCTCAATGTCTGGTCTTCTTATTATTGTCACTGGTCTAGCTTTATACTTTGCACTTTCATTCGATGTGGATTTCCCGTTCTTCACATACCTTGCAACCTTCTTCGTGATCGTTGTGAACACTCTGCTGGAAAATGTGATTCGATCGCTTGTCCAGGCCGAGAAACACAGAAACACGGATGAAATTGAGGACGGAATCTCCAGGCAGCTCTTCATCCGGCTGTTCCTGAACACAGCTCTGCTAATTGTTGCAATCAACGTGAATTCAACTGCAGCACTGAGGAATGGTGTGTCAGCCCAATCGTATTCCGACTTAACCCCTGCTTGGTTCCGTGATGTCGGCTATCCGTTGCTTGTTGCCATGGTGTATGACATTTTTCTACCGTTTATTCCATGGGCTGTGGAGGGCACGTGGGTGTCTTGTCGTGCAAAATTGCTAGCGAAGGACTGGATTGCTCGCCCAAGTCAGCGCGAACTCAACTCTCTGCTTGAAGGCTCAGATTTTGCCATGGCTGAAAACTACGCACGAATCACGAACGTTGTATTCGTCTGCTTCATGTTCTCCTCAGGATTGCCTCTGCTGAACCTGGTTGGCTTGGCCACCTTCCTGGTGAGCTTCTGGGCTGACAAAATTTGGTTTTGTTTTTTTGTCCGCAAACCGCCATCGTACTCCCTCAAAATCGGTCGTGCGGCATCCGAGAGCCTGCTATATGCATCCATCCTGCACACCATAACTGCCATTTGGTTATACTCTGGAACATCGTTTCAGCTAGAGTCCCGGGACATTTCAGAACTGAATGGGTATGCATCCTGGAGTGCTGGCGCAGAACGGTTCGCTCAATGGCAGCTTGTTCCGCACTTTATGTTACTCCTGATTCAGTTCTATTGGGTGCTGAGACAAACACTGAGACTGCCGCCCTGCTTTAAGTGTGCACAGGTGTGTGCGTGCTTGCGGGCTGCGGAAGATGCCGGGCTTGAAGAAATACTGCAAGCGCGAGGAATTCGAGGCTCGACCAAGGCTAGAGAGCTTCGACAATTAAAAGAACTGCACAGCAAGAGCTATAAAGAGTGCCTGCAGGAAGGCTTGCTCAATGGTGATTTCCCAGACTTCGCTGTCCAGCGAAACGCTGCGTACTCAGCCGCGTTTACTTTGCTTGAAGAAGACCCCAAAGGCCGTGCAGCAGATGCTTTAGCAGTCGGATTGGCAGAGCCAGGAACAACCTTCATAGACATTGGCTACAATAATCGTATCGTCAAATTCAACCCAGCCGTGAGGAGCAGGAAATCCTTCCAGGCTAAAGCAGGCAACGCACTTCGCAACGCAATGCGGCGCGTTTCAGCAGTTGTGTCCTCTACCCCCAAACACACCCCCAAGGGCCGAGTTGTACCCATGATTACCCACGGCAATTGGCAAATGCGTACTCTATCTGCAAACCGCACTACACTGTCAAGTGTTCGTCAGCCTGCCGTGGGGGTTGCTCCTCAATGGGGCTCTGAGAGTGATAGCAGCTGCAGTCAGTAAAATACATTAGTTTGCAAAGAATTAGACACTAGCCGTGTTCAGTGACATCAGCAAGGCTGGAGGAATGTGCCACCGTGAAACTGCGACCGTCCGCCTGGGTTTGACCGGTACCAGTAGTGGTGCTGCCTTGATACGTAACGATGGATGGTTGGCTGGCCATTGAGTTACCAAGCGTCAAGAAGGACGAGCCACCTGCTGTGACTGCACTCTGAGCAGGGTGCCCCGCCATCACTACACGATCACTGGCTTGCGCGGATGGCACCAAGGAGCTAGTGCTCACCAGACCAAACGAAAAAGCAGTGCTTGACTGGGCGCTATGAATGGTGGGGCCCCCAGACGACATTGCACGGGCATTGGTTGGCGACACCTGGGAAGTGCGACGCGATCCACCACGAGTCCACCCCGCGAAGGGCATATTGCCGCGCCCTGAGCGTGAGTTGGTAGCACCTGCCTTGCGTGCAGTGTCGCTCGCGCTGAGAAGCGGGGCATCGCTGAGAACTTCAACAGTCAATGTGGTGCGGCCAATCTTGAAGTGCTCGGTGCGGCCATGCTGCAAAGGCACTGGGGTCACGGCGCGGACATATGTGCCAGCTGATGAGTACAAGTCCTCAATGCGAAAGTCGCGCCCGTCGTAGGACAGGCATGAATGGCGCCGGGACAAGCTGGGATCGGGCAGCGCCAGGTGGCATTCTTGGCCACTGCCAATGATGATGTTTTCAACATACCCTGGGTTCCACTGCTGCACTCCTCCGCCAGAGGCAGCAGCGACGGCAGCCCCCCCCAGGGGCGCACTGCCAAAGCCCACCACGTACTCCCGCTCCCCTGTCCAGTGCAGGCCGCGCATATGTCGAACCACTTGGAGCACAAGATAGGGCGGCCTGGCTGCAAACTCAATGGGCAGCTTGTAGCGACAGATGGAGCACTGGCGGCTGCCCTTGCTTGCAATCCACTTGCGCAGGCAGTGCGGGTGCACAGGCGACGCGCACGAGCACGGCGAGTCGATCAAAGCCCCAGCTGCACCCGTGCTGTCATCAAAACAAATGTAGCAAGCTGCTCCGTCTTTGACAGTCGCTCTGTGAGTAAAAAGTGTGACGCAAGCATGTAACCCATCGTGCAGCAGGTTGTGACATACGTAGACTCGAAGGTGCTGGTCTGGTCTGTGTGCTTCACCGCCGCGCCGACCCCCAGCGAGCAAGCACCCATTTTAATTGTTGTTGATGCAGTAAGCACATGAGATGAGCTGGCAGTTCCAGTCTGCCCGAGGAGATGATATGTGCGGCCAACGGGAACTACAGTGAGACCTTGATTGGTGAGGGACACATGCACATGCACTGCATCCAGCGATGCCTCAGAAACACAAACATCCCCAAGTGCAGATGAGCCCAATTTCAACGGAGTCCCAGGGAGAATTCGCCTGATGAATTCATCCGTGGTCACTTCCTGTAAAACTTGTGGAAGTTGGCGAAACGCCAAGATACTTCTCATGTGAATGCTTACCCTATTCTGCTTGCTCGTGGTGCGTGCTATGAACTTGACCCATTGCTCATTTTCATGAATCTTGGGAACCCTTTGCTGTACCGGGCTGGCAACCTTGCCCTGTTTTGCTCCCATTCCGATGCGTGGAAAGTGCTAGTGCCCGAGGCCGTCTCGTTGACCCAACCTCCAGGTTTTGCAATAGGTGTGAACCCAGCAGCCTACTGAACAGCGCCAAGAATATGCAGTTTTACCAACAGTGAAAACTTACCGATTCTTAGTTTGCATCAATTGGGGGCCGCCCAAAGACCAACACCCTTCGTGGCAGACGATCAGAGGCTTGCTGCTGAAGGGGGGGCTTCCCGTTCATTGCCCGCACGCACAAACCACTATTCTGCGCGATCTGGTCATAAAGTTGCCATTCTTCTGAGGCTCAACTTGCAACAGGATGTCTGTGCCGTGACTTGTGCTCCAATTTGCGATCTGTTGATTGAGCGGAATTTGATTTTGTAAACACAGCAGCTTCTCACGCGACTGAGGAAGTCTGAGTGCTCTGGGCTGCTCCGGAAGAGTCAAAAAGCAAAGTACCATTCTCAATATGGCAGATGCTTCAAGGTATGTACATGCTGTGTGATGAACGTCCTGTGCAGGGCACGACAAATTTGTGAATTGTGCAGAGGTGTGACGGAGCGTGATGAGTTCGGTCGCGAGATTACAAAGTCAGCAGCTGAAGGTGCCCAACAAGACAGAAGCCGCCGCAGTCGGAGCCGCAGCGGTGGGCGATCTGCGCCGCGCAGCAACGAGGAGGAGGCCCGCTTCTCCCGTGGGCGACACTTCGATGACGGCCGGTACGACCGCCGCGGTGGAGGGGGGCACTACGGGGGCGGTGGTGGTGGCAGCTACCGACGGGGCGGCTACGATGACCGCCGCAGCTACAATGACGATCGCCGCAGTGGCAGCGGTTACAGGGGCGGCGGCGGCGGCGGCGGCGGCAGCTACGAGCGGCGAGGCGAGCGCCGCTTCGATGACCGGCAGGAGGATCGAGGCGGCAGCAGCGGCCGCTTCCGGTACAGCGCGCCCTCCCGTAACGATGGGCGCCATGGTGGCGGCGGGGAGAAAGTGGACGAGGTCGCAGAGCTCACCCGCGACGCCCGCACCGTGTTTGTGGGGCAGCTGGTGGTGCGGGCAGGGGAACGCGATGTACGGGAGTTCTTTGAGGCCGCCGGCCCGGTGCGGGATGTGGTGTTGATTCGGGAGCGCGGCAGCAACCGCTCCAAGGGCTTTGGCTACGTGGAGATGGCTGAGCTGGACGACGTGCCCAAGGCGCTGCTGTTGAATGGGGAGCGTTTCCCCGTGGGGGGGTTTCCAGTGGAGGTGAAGGCCAGCGAGGCTGAGAAGAACTATGCACGCGCAGCGGAGACCGAAGGCGGCACCGCCAACAGCGACATCGCAAACCGCCGCGTGTTTGTGTGCAATTTGGACCCGGAGTTCGAGGAAGAGCACTTGACGGCCATCTTCGACAAGGTGGGCCAGGTGGAGAAGACGCAGTTGGTGCGAGACGTGGATGAGCGCTCCAGGGGGTACGCCTTTGTGGTTTTCCGGGACCAAAACGGCGCCCTGGACGCCATGACTAAGCTGCACGGCATGGTGCTGGGGGAGCGTCCCATGCGAGTGGGCACGCTGAATTCCCAGGGGAAGCTGCAAGACGCCATGGGGAAGGTGTACGAGATCGACGACGGCGCAGGCGTGTCCTTGTCGGCGCAAGCGCGCGCTGCCATGTCATCGGCTCTGGCGGCCGCCACCACTCAAGCACACGCACAGCTGGCGGCGAAGCTGGAAGCCATCACGGGGCGCCGCACGCGGGGCGGCGCCGCAACCTCAGGTGTACCAGATTTCTCAAAGCCGCCCCCGGGGTATGGCCCAGGTGGCGTGCCACTGCCCGCAGATGAGTCGGCTACTGCAGCTGCGCCTACCGCCAGCTGGCCGTACGGTCGGCCAGGGCAGTACATCATGCTGTCAGGACTGTTCGTGCCTGCACTTGAGAACAGCGATGATTGGGAAGAGAATGTGACAGAGGATGTGCGTGTGGCAGCAGCTGCACACGGGGATGTGTTGGCAGTGGTGCCCGACCCCGTGTCAGTTGAAGGGTATGTGTTCGTGGCTATGGCCACCCCGGAACAGGGCGACGCTGTGGGGCGGGCGCTGGGTGCCAGGCGATACTGCTCTCGCGCAGTGGGCATCACCTACTTGGAGTACGACAGCATCAAGCAGGCACTGCGTGCTCTCAAGGGACAGGGCATGAAAGCGCCCCAGTTGCCGGAGCCAGTGACGCACTCCGGGCTTATCGAGTAGAGGGGGGGGTACGAACACACAATGCATTTTTGCGTCATGAGAGCTGAATTGCAGCAGCCACTGCAGCGCCTTGTGATGCATCTGCGTCATTCAAGTCGTCTGTGCGTGGGCGCTTGCTCAGGCCCTGTGCGCTGGACAGGGGGGTCATGCCAGGGGTGGCCCCCGAAACGCTCCCCCCCGCGGTGCTGCGGCCGTCCGTGACGTCCTGCACAAAGTGGGCCACGACCTTGAAGCCGCGCCTACGGGCGAAGGCGCTGCGGCGGCGCTTAATGCCCCCCCCAGCAGCCCGCCGGGGCTTGCTTGAGGGGGTGAAAAACGATTGAAGGCCCCCCTCCGAGGCTGCCACAGGGGCCCCCACACCGTCATCCTCCTCCTCCCACAGCACCCTGGTGCCCTGCTTTTCCAGCAGGTCCACCACTGTGGACCAAGAGAACCGAATGCTGCGGTCGAAGCCAAACAACGGCTGCACCTGTGCATGCAGCCAAGCCTTGGTGGTGGCGTCGCCGGGGTAGCCACTGCCCATGGCACGGCCAGCAGAGCTGTGGTCATGCCGGGCCGCTGCGTCGGACTGGTACGCATGCTGTAGCACCTCCATGGCTGCGTCCCGTGTGACCTTGGCTGCGATGGAGGCAGCGGATACCACCTTGTATGTGGCATCGGCCTTCTTCTCAACGGTGAAGCCAATACGGTGAGAGAACGCAGCGCTGAGCTTGGCTTGGTAGCGCCCAGGGTCGCCCACAGTGTCTACATACACGTGTGTCACATTCACCCCCATGTCCAGGGCACGCTGAACCAACTCCATTGCAGCGTCGTGGGACAAAGCGTTCAGGGAGTACGGGTGCCGGCGGAGCATGGAGGACGAAATATGTGCAGCAGAAATAGACTTGATGATCCAACCAACTCTACCACACGACTTCATTCGCTTGAACAGGCCGGCTCGCTTGGCCGCAGTGATTGCCTTGGAGTCTGCGAGACGGGCAATTCAAATTTCTCAAGTACGCTAGCTGCTCGCCCAGTAAGCGGTCTGTTGCTTGAAACGCACCATCAAACCCCATTTTAGATATGTCTTCATCTTCATCTTGCGGCCAGAATGCTGCACCATACGTCATAGGCCCTGGGCAAGTGGGTTTACGTGCACGGGCCAACAATGCTTGCACAGGAAACTTCGGCACGCACCAATTACTGGCCCACGGCCGGCCTCGTCAATACCGAGGATGCAGGCTTTGTCATCCAAGCAAGTTGGGGGCACATCTCCTACCTGCCAATACGTTTCGAGGACATCATGTCCATCGATGATGTCAGCCATTTGACTGGGAGCTCTCAGGCCGTGGTTTGCGATGCTGGTTTTGAATCCTCGTCCAGCAGCAATCCGCAGCAGACACAACAACCAATGACAAACGACAAATACCACGTCTTGAAATGTGGAGTACGATTTTATGGTACAAGACATGGCTGTTTGATTTGTGCATTGCGGCCCCCTGCTTACTCGGCAGCCACAGTGAGCTTGCCGGCCAACACATCCGCGGCAACGGCACGCACAGCAGCTGGTGCATCCGCCCCCTGCGCCCCATCCAACCAAGCTTGCAGTGCAGCCTTGGCCTCCTCCAGGCCAGCAGGCGCAGTGGCGGCAGCGCTGGCAACCGCCAGGCCCTGTGATGCCGCAGCCGCCTTGCCTCGCTTCAGCGCCACCTGGGCCGACAGCAGGCCAGCCTGGGGGTTGCGGGGCTCTGACGCCAGCCACATCTGTGCAAACTTGGCGGCTTGCTCCAGGGGCGCCTCAGTGGCCAGGTATTTATACCCATGGGGGTCCTCGTCCTTCTTGGGGGGCTTCTTGCCTTTCTTGGCCGAAGCGCCGCTGCCGCTGCCAGCTGCAGCGCCCCCAGCGGCCTCAGCCGCGCGTGCAGCCTCCACCTTCTTCTTGGCGTTCTTATACGCGTTCTTTGCCTTCTTGCGGTCGGCAGGCTCCATGGCGGCCAGCTCAGCGTCGCTGGGCTCCTTCAGGCCGTCCTCGTCAACCTTCAACTCCGGGTGCTCCGCAAGGTACAGGTACTGCTTGGCCAAGCCAGCCAGCGCCCGCACGTAGAAGGGCTGGGCATGCAGACCGTCCACCCAGGCCAGGAAATCCAGGTACACACGGAGGTTCACCCGGCGCAGGACGTACTGGTGGAAGTCAAACTGGTCCTCAATGAATGTGTTGAAGTGCGCGTGCACATTGTGGTAGCGCTTCAGAGCCAAGGCCACAGCGCCCTCCTGTGCGTATGCATCGGCGCTGTGGATGCAGTACCACAAGTGCTGCATGTCGATGATGTTGAACAGGGGGTCGCCCTCCTGCCGGGCAAACAAGGCCATGGTGTCGGCGGCGGGGCCGGTGCGGCCTGCAGCCAGCATATACTTGACACACTTGGTGTTCACGTGGCGGTCCGCCAGGTCCAGCTGGCGAGCTGTCTCCAGGGTGTCAGCAGCATCCTGCAGGCGCCCCAGACTCTTCAGACAGCGGGCTTTGAGTGAGTACAGCTCGATGACGGTGGGGCTGTGCGCGAGGGCCTGCTCTGCCAGGTCCAGGGCTGCCGCAGCGTCGCCTGTGCGCCGCTGGTGGGCAGCCTTGTTGGCCAACACCCACATCACATCGGTAGGAGCGCCCGAGGCGAGACTGCCCTCTGGGACGCCGCCGGCGCGCAGGGCTGCCCCTGCGGCTTCGGCTTCGCTGTGCAGCTTGTCCAGCACAGCGCCAATGACGGCAGCCTTGCCAGGGTGTGTGTACAGGCGCTTGATGTCTTGGTACAGGGAGGGGATTCCCTTCTGGATGCCTGCACGCAGGTATGCCGTCAGCCGCGGCGCAAACTCGCTGTGCTCTGCGGGAAGAAAGTCCAGCGGCACGCGCTTGTGTGCTTTGCAGCGCTTGGCGGCGGCAGCTGCGCCGTCATAGAAAGTCAGCAGCTTGCGCAGCTGCTCAGGCGTCACCGCTGCCGCGCCGTCGGCACTGCTGACGGCGGTGCTGGTGCCCACGCCTGCCAAGGCCGCAGCCACATCAGCAGGCTGCAAGATGGACGCAATGACCCCCCGGTGGTACAGGTAGTTGTCAGGGTTCACGTGCGTGAGCAGCTGCCTCCACAGGGCGCCAGCCTCATCCCACCGCCCCAGGAGGGATAGCAGGCGCGCCTTGACCTCCCCAGCGTCGTGCTTGTCCACAATGGTGTCCCAGCCGTCCTCCAGCTCCGCCAGGGCGCCCTCCACGTTCCCCTGCTCCTCCCTCATGCGGCTTTTGAGCAGGGTCAGCTCCGTGCAGGCAGAGTTGCGGGCCTGCTTCCCAGTGCGTGCCAGCACGTCCTCGTACTTGGAGATCACGTGCACAGCCAAGTCGGTGTACCCTGTCAAGTGCAGCCCCAGGGCAAAGCCAGACCAGTTGGTCTCGCTGCCAGACTTGCTGGTCAGCATCTTGTGCTGAGTGTCGCGGAAGCCGTCAATGTCACGGGTGTGGATCTGGAGCAGGGCCATGTCCCGCAAGATGCCATTGTTGTCGGGCTTCAGCCGGAGTGCCTGTCGGTAGCTCTTCATGGCTTCAAGGTAGTCCTCGGCGCCGCGCTGAATCATGCCTTGCACGTGCCAACAGGTGGGGGAGCTCTCGTGTGCAGCGATGGCGCTGCGGATCAAGACCATTGCCTCATCAGTTTTGCCAGCAGAGTTCAGTGTCATGGCTTTGATGGCTTGTGCCTCTGCGAAATTCCAAGATTGAGAGATGCTTCTCGCGGTGCTTCGTTTTGGCTTTGCCGAGTGCAGTCACCTCGAAGGGCGACTTGGGCTCCCGCTTCTTGATGCACGGCAAGCGCAAACTCACCTCCATGATCAGGAAACTTGGCAAGAATTGCATCCAGGTTCTTCAAAGCCTTCTTGTAGTTCTTGCGCTCCCACAATTTCTGCGCGGGGCGTGGCTTTGAGCACGGCAGTACACTTTCAAGTTCCGCTACGGCACATGCAGACCATTCAAGCCCCAGACAGTGATACTCACCATGGCATCTTGATATAGCCCCTTTTCCTTGCCAGGCAGCTGGTCGCTGCCCTGAATGGCCTTGACGACTTTTGCGTTCTTGGGCATGACTGCAGCCAGTTGCAAACACGGAAGGGCTGGGTCGAGTTTCTCACGCGACGGAGCCACAAAGACCAACTTGTGCTGCAACGCACAAAAGATTCATTAAAGTACCCACTTCTTCACCACAGGTGTGCTCAACGGTACACAGTGCCCGCCCCGCATGAGCTTGGGCCCCTCCCCAGCCGCCGCTCTGCGGGCACGACACGAAGCGGTCAAGGCACATAGCGCGTCAGTCTCGCTTCAGCTGCTCGCCCCACACAGATGCACGTGAGCCCCGTGGAAATGCCGAGGGGCCGCTGCTGTGGGACAGCGAGGACTGCCCTTGGGCGCTCCCCGGAACATAGCTGCCCCCGGCGGAGGAGGGGGCGCCGAACGGCGATGCAGCCGCAGCGAAGCCCCCCTGAACCCCCCCGGGCTTGGAAGCCATGCTGAGGTCGTGTGAGCCAGACATGGCTGCTGTCACTGCCGCACCTGGGCGCGCGTAAAGGCTGTATCTTGTCGTCACCAGCAGCAGCATAAGGGCCGTGATGAGTGCAGACACAACGAAGATCACATCGAACCAACGATGGAAGAAGTTAAACTGCACCCCCCCCACAGCTGCCACGATGCCCCCCCTGTACTGTGCCGGCAGCGCCATGCGCATAAGCAGGATGGTGGCGACGAAGTAAGACCCCATGACCCCCGCAAGCAGCAGCCCCGTGGACACACCCACGCCCCCTGCATACACCCTGAACACCTTACTTGCGCTCATGAGGAACCCCCTCACGTTGGAGAACACCAGCCCCCCTGCCATGAGGAAGGACAGGGGCTGCACCAGCAGGTGGGGGTCAGGAATGGAAGCGTACGTCAGCGCCAGCTTCAAACCAGTCGTGATGGGGTCGCTTGTGGGGTCGCGACTCAACAGCACATTGGCAGTGGCCATGACGACACGGTATAGCCCGTAGGCGGACAGAATGACACCCAGGAAGGAAAGGCAGCGACCCTCCAGGGTCGCAGCGCGACGTGCCCGTTCCTGCGCTTCGATCATCTCCGTCAGTTGTCTGTGCTCGTGCTGCAAGATGTCGTCCAGCATGCGCACCTCCCCCTGCAGAGCGGCACGCCGCAGGAGCTGGGCCTCCCGCCCCCCCCCTACAGGGGGGGCACTGCAGGCACATGCAGCCGCCACAGCCGAAGCCAGCTGCAGACACAGGCCGCTGCCCTGGCGCTGCTTGCTGCCGCGGGATGGCGACAGCACCAGCTCAGTCACGAGCAGTCTGCGCTTGGCTGAGGCGACAGCCAACACCATGCGGTTGCACACGTGCCGCTGCTGCTGCACGTGGGCACCTGACACATGCTCCCAGCTCAAGGTCACGAACTGGTAGGGCGTGGCCACAGCACCATACCCCGACAGGACGGCTGCCACAGTAACGCCCATGACGCCCAGCCGGCCCACAACCCCCTCCAGCCCGGAGGGGGGCACGCTGCTGGTGCTGCTGGTGAGCGGAAACAGCTGCCCCAGGCGCCACAGCAGCCCCAGATATGCAGCCTCGGCTACGACGCTGCCGAGGGCTGCTGCTGGTAGGCCTGCCCCCCTCCCTGCCAGCAATGTGAAGAAAAAACAAACTGGTAGAGCGAGCAGGAGCAGCACGCTGAGACCCTGCAGGTCCACACGCCATAGCACCGCCCGGGCAGCCTCGCTCATACCATCACTGATCTCCAAAATGATCAAAGCAAGCATGTGTGTGCTGAATGTGAATGTAATCGAGAAAAGGAGCTGCAGCAGGAGTCGGTGTGTGCGCGGAGACTTCGTGCTCTCAAACTACATGGCAACTCACATGAACCAACCGGCTGATCCATCCGTACTGATTCAAAAACCATCTTCCGTAAAAAAAGAATCCAAATGAAAATGGCAGAATGTATGTTAGTGCCGCTAGAGCTGCATCGTTGTGCGATATAGAGCCAGCGACATCGGCCATGCTGCCTGGCTGTGCTGTCCAAAACAACACGCTTCCACAGTTGGCAAAGACGCAGTAATAACACGTTTCCCCTGGCCCACTTGAATATGAATGACCATTGGTAGGCAGGCACAGTGTTCGTGTGCGTGCAATGGCCCAGATTGGCTACACGTGCGCTGCCACGACAAGTCTGCCAAAAAAGCCGCGTGGGGTGCTGGGGCCTCAAAAACTGGCTCAGTGCGTTTACTGCCTTCAACAGCACCGTGGCCAAGTAGTTTCCAAGTTGTATCGTATCACATTACCCCGTTCCTCCTGAGTCGGCAGTCACATAACTGAGTGCATTGGTGTGTTTCTGTGCGGAGTGCGTCACAGAGCTTAGTGCTGCTCCATCGTAGAAGCTGTGCTGTGAGCCCGGCTTGGCAGACTGATACCCACACAATCAGTATGCTTAGTCGTCTTGCCTCCATTGGGCCCTCTTCATCGATCGCGGCAAATTATTTGAAAGGCCTGGCCCCAGGCATCTCTCGACAGCAAATCCCGCAAGCCGCTCAACGCTGGGGACGCATGCCTGCGGCACAGCAAGTCACACGGCAACTAACCAGCAAATCCAAGGCAACAATAACATCGCGTAGCTCAGCATGGGTGCCGCCAACTTTGGCTGCGATGCACAAGCGTATTGCTGCCCGTGCTGATATCCTCGCTCGCCGCATGAGCAGCGGTCCACAAGAGGGCATGCACATCGGAGGGCGCTCTGCTGTCGCCTCCATCATCGCCACAAATGTGCTGGTGTACTTCATGTGGCAGCGTGTTGACCCGCGTTTCATGATGCAGCACTTCACGCTGAGCGCGGATAATCTGCGGCGACATGGCCGGTGGCACACGCTCATCACACACGTTTTCAGCCACCGCACACTGGACCACCTCGTCATGAACATGCTGGGGCTATTCTTTTTTGCCCCCGCCATGACGGCAGCGCTGGGGGCGCCGGCGTTCATGGGCGCATATGCCGCCATGGGTGTGCTGAGCGGGCTGGCCACACTGTGGGGCAACGCGTTTGCGCAGCGGGTGGGCCCGCCCTCAATGTGGGCACAGCGTGCCACTGTCTCCCTGGGCGCATCCGGGGCTGTGTATGGCGTGCTGGCGTACGGGGTGTGCGCCAACCCGACTGCCACCATCTACCTGAATTTCTTCATCCCCATGCCTGCGTGGCTGTTTGGCGCAGGCATCGTGGGCTACTCGGCATACCGCAGTGTGAACGCAGACCCGCTGGACCACATCGGCCACACAGCACACTTGTCCGGCGCCATAATGGGGGGGCTGCTGTTTCTGGTCACCCGGGGCCGCATGCACCGCAGGTGAGCTGGCTGCCGGACGACACAAGCCCAAGATGGGCAGGCACAGAAGCAGAGGAGTTCATCCGTGGGTGCTGCACTATGCATGAAAGGCGACTCTCGCCGAGATTACCCTGCTGGCTGTGACTTTTGCTGGCCCCTCAACACTGCTGTCGCTAGCCGGAGCTGCGCAGTCAACACAGCTCATTCCGATGAAGTATTTTTGAAAAAACAATATCTCTTGTGGCAATTTTGTATGCATGGTGTGTGTATTATATGCCAGCAGGCTGCAGCAGTTGAAGATCTCGCCCACAGACTAATCAAGCATGGTGCGTAGTTATCCTTGTGTTGAGCATGGCAATCAGCACAGCGAACTTGCTCTGTACACAGGCTGCAAACCAAGACGTACGCATCCAAGGTGAATTTCCCTCTTGTATTCTGCTTTGATATTTCTGTGTGCAGGCCATTGCCCGTGAGGCTGAGAGGCACCAAAAGGCACAGTGAGTCGTAACGGCATAACACTTGGCTTTGCACTTGCAAGCAGGCGGGCTTCTCTCACAGACAAATGGAAGAGCAGCGTCAAAGCATGTTGATGAACATTCTCACTCAGGAGGCCAAGGAGCGCTGTAAGTTCTGCTGGCCGGTGGCGTTTCGTGGATGTTTCAGGCTCGAAGCTCAGTACTGACTTGCGTCTCCCACAGTGAACCGCATCAAGATTGTCAAGCCTGAGAAAGCCCAGGCTGTTGAGAGCCGCTTGATTCAAATGGCTCGTGGTGGAAAGTTGAAGGACAAAGTATCTGACGAGCAGCTCACTGGACTGCTAGAGAGCATCGCTGGTGGTGAGGAGAAGACCAAGGTTGTCATGAAGCGCCGCACATACTTTGAAGATGAAAGCGATGACAACGATGACGATTTGTGACCAGTGTGGTCCTCGCGCTGCACTCTCTTCCACGCCGAGAAGTCAAGAGCATATCGATGCCCAAGTTGGCCAAACAGCAGGAGCATGTGTGCGCTGAACCACCACACTAATGAGTCAGTACAGCTGCTCAGTGCATCCCTTCCAACCCCCAAACACCTGTGGACAGGCTGGCACCAGGGCAACGTCTCACGCGCACGTGCTGTGTGAATGTCTAGCCTGGCACTGCAGTGGGGCACGCTCGCACCCCAGGAGGCTTTGATTCATTCGTTTTCACCCATCACCCTTGCATGTACTTGAGAGTGACTTTGCGGTGTCAGGCAGGGCAGGCTGTTTGGGGACGGTCACAGTGTGGAGGGGCCCCACCTTCACAAGGGTGAGCGACACTGTATGGCGTGCGCAGCAGAAGCTGAGCGTCAGATCAAACCATCCATCTCTATGCGAGGACAGCATGCTACCAAGTGCCGAGAAAGGGCCGAACTATTTCCCGTGCAAAATCCAGCAGCAGGCTAAAGCTACCTGCTTGAACGCTGTGCAGCTGAAAGAAACTTGGCACGCCGCAAGCGACCTGGCTGACTTGGCGATAGGTCACCTAAACCGCCAGTGAATAGGCGTCAGATCCTGCACATTGAGCATGTCATCATCAAATGGTTCCTTTGTGATCACCACTGGTGAGATTTTTTCCCCGCCACTGGAGATCTTCGCAGTGCAGAGTGGCTCGATGAAATCAGTCCTTTTGCAGCTGACGGCGAAGAGCTGGAAATTCTTGACAGCGAAGCGATCCTGACATCTCTCGTCACAAATTCCCTGGTTGCATTAGTTGTGTTCAGCGTAGTGGCTCTACTGATGCTACTATTCCCAGGTGAGTCAGGCTCACGTTTACCGGCAGTGGGTGGGTGGAAGGAACCAATTGCCGCACACTTCGCAGAATTTTACATTCCTCGTTTAGTGGGCGCACCTCTGGTTGGAGAGCAGAATCCACCTGAAGCCATCGATGGTCCCTGTTTACTTTGTGGTGGCTTTGTGTGGAAGTTGTGCAGAATTCCCCCATCACAAATCCAAGCCCAAGCCGGTTTGGACGGCTACATGCTGTATCGCCTGACCAGCTTGACCATGAAGGTCTTCATGCTCTTTACAGCCTTTGCGCTGCTCATTCTCGTGCCAGTGTGCTACACTGCCGATGACCAGCAGGCAGACCTGGTGAACCGCGCAGGGCTTGACAACATCCCCAACGGCTCCCCCCGCATGTGGGCGTTTACGGTGTCGGTGTACCTCGTCACCGCCATCACCCTGGGCATGCTGTACCAAGTGGCCATAGAGTACGCCTTGCTGCGGCGCAAGTACCTGCGGGACACCGTGCTGAACGCGGGGGGGGCATCCAAGGCCAAGCCCATCTCGGGCAGTGCAGGGGGCCCCGCCGCCCCCCACCCCACAGCCACTGCCTCTGTGCGATACACGACACACGTGGGCTTGAAGTACGCTGCAGAGTGTGCAGTGCGCCCGTTTGGGGACGACGGTAGCGCAGCTTGGCCCCGCACAGTGATGGCCATGGATGTCCCGGAGCGCATCAAGAACAGCAGCCAGCTCCTCCGTCTGTTCCGCAGTCTATACCCCGGGGAAGTGGAAGCAGCGCTGCTAGTGGCTGCCACGGGTGACGTGGAGGATCTGCAGGATGAGCGGGAGGGCTTGGCGGTGCTGTATGAGTCTGCCCGGTGGCTGCACCGTGGGCGCAGCAATCCCATCCAGCGGGTGGTGTTTGCCCGTCGCTGCGGACCGGTGGACAAGCTGTGTGGCATATTGGGCTGTGACGAGCTGCACGTGGAGGACAGTCGCTGGCTGCCCTCAGACGCGGCCATGGCTGCAGACGAAGAGGAGGATGAGGATAGCGATGAAGACCCCGAGGTGGCCATTGCCCGCAGCGAAGCCCCCCGGCACGTGCATGGGGCTGAGGCCAGCATTCAGCGGGAAACGCTGTCATTCTCCCTAGACCCGCACTTCTCCGACGCGATGTTCTTTGGGGAAAGCAGCGATCGCAGGGGAGGGTACTGCTGTTGCTGCCTGCCCTGTGGGCTGTGCAAGCGGGGGCGAGTGTGCCACTGCGTGGTGGCTTGTCGCAGCTGCTGCGGCTCCGTGGAGCCTGCCTTGCCCAAATTGCGCCAGGAGCTGCTGGAAACCAACGCGGTGCTGCACGCGAAACGCATGAAGTGGTGGCGCAACGCCAAAGCTGAGGAGTTGGCGGAGCGGGGCGTGGTGACAGAGGAGCGCCCCAAGAAACGCAGCAAGGAAGCCAGGCGGGCCGCACAACAGGCCCGCATCGCACGCCTGCGCAGGAAGCCCTCCCAAAGCGAGGGGGGGGCTGACCACGCCGGCGGACCCCCCCCCGAGACCGAGGAGTCGAAGAAATCCAAAAAGCAGAAAGGACAAGGCAGCGTGGGCTTCATCACCTTTAAAACCGCCCGCACTGCTGTGTTGGCTGCTGGCTCATACCACCTGCCCGCGGCGGCATTCGACACGCCTGCCCCTGCGGCAGCGGCAGCGGCGGCGACCGGCGGCGCAAGTGCACACCGCCCAGTCAGTGTGGCGGGTGCTGCAGCAAAGATGGGCGGTGTGATCGACCTGAGCACCATTTTTGGCGCCGCCAAGTCGCTTGTGGCAAACCCCCCCATGCGCATTGAGGCAGCCCCCCGCCCCCTTGACGTGAACTTCAAAGCCTCCATCAAGAGCAGTCGGGAGCAGAACGCTGCACAGTGGTTTGTTACTGGCTTGCGTGTGGCCCTACTGGTGGTGTACTCCCTGCTGGCCATCGCGGTGGCGGCGGGGGGGGGCACGGGGGAGGAGGGGGGCTCCACCACCACCACCACAGTCCTCAACGGCACTGCGGCCGGCAATAGCACCGTGCCAGCTGAAGAAGAGTCTATCACAACAGGGGATGCGAACTTGGACGGCGTGTTGAACTTCTTCATTACACTGTATGAGGGTCTGGGGCAATCGTTTCTTTTGGCGCTGCTGTTGAACTTCTTGCCCACCATTCTGGGCATATTCGCGGACTTGTCTCAATTCAAGGTGTCCACGGAGGTGCGGGGGTTCCTGATCTCCAACCTGTTTTTCTTCCGGGCGTGGACCGGCATCGTCATGGTGACTGTGGGGGAGTCACTGCAAGCCACCCTGCAGCAGCTCGCCTCCTCCCCCTTTGAACTCATCACGGTGCTGGGCACAGACTTGCCCAAGTTCGCCTCGTTCTACATTTCCTTCATCCTACTCAAAGCGCTAGCAGACTTCCCTCGGGGGCTCCTGCAGCTGTTCGGGCTGCTGTTCTACGCGGTGCGGTACAAGCGCAAGCCGCAGCTGGGAGCAGTGTTCGAATCCACCCTCGCCTCTGCAGTGTCCGCTGTGAAGGTCGCCTCCAGTGTGACCTCCGCCGGCCTGGGTGCCGTGAAGTCTGTGACGGGCAAGCAAAGCAGCGGGGGGGGGGATGCCCCCCCCCCCCCCCCCCCCCCCCCCCCCGGGGCCCCGGGGGGGCG
>Ga0307982_1000644_pt1 | contig 27528 bp, 27 predicted proteins | sample OrgLakmetagen989_FD_201847 | JGI IMG/M metagenome (GOLD analysis project Ga0307982, IMG submission 201847) | Saline water microbial communities from Organic Lake, Antarctica - #989 | ecosystem: Environmental > Aquatic > Non-marine Saline and Alkaline > Saline | place: Antarctica: Organic Lake...
CCGAGGCCAAGCGCAAGGCCTGCGGCTGTGCCACCCGACCCACACGCGAAGTAAAGCTGGGAGATGGCGACACCCGCAGCGCGAGCTTGAGAGTCGAGCTGGGTTAATGATGAGACACGAATGCACAGAGAGAAGAACGCGAAACACACAGAGAGGGAATGATTGAAGTCAGCGAAGCTTATATTCTACCGGTTGCTATTGTCGCAGTTCTCCTCTCGCGCTATGTACAATATCATTACACACGTGTATCTTGGCCAAGAGAACAACAGCTTTTTGCTCTTGTTTCTTCGCGTGTACCTCTGCAATTGCTTCCACATAACCCCAGGACCCAACTGAATTGCTGCCGCCCGACGGAAACGCGTAAAGTTTGGCTCCTTTCGCTTCGAGTTGCGCCTAGCCATTGCACATGTAAGGCAACAACATCAAGACTTAGCACTTGACTCGTAAAATATGGCACGAGAACAAATGAACGCACTCACGAGCTCCCTATATCCCCATTCCAGGACCTCCTCGAATAAGGTGTTTATCAAAAGGACCTACTCTTACTTTGATGCCAAGAGCACATGCGTAGCCTCCCTTTGCGTCGTACTCCTCCGCTGCCACTAAATGAAGCGTAGCCCCAACCAGGCGCATGACCATGAGGTTGCCTTGCCAGCCTGGATCCCTAGTGGCGGCACCGTTTGGCACGCGAAGCACCTTCGATTAAAAATGAGAATAGATTTTAGACAGACACAAACCGAAAGGCATGCACAGGTTGAAGTCAAGCGATCGTGTTGCATGCATGCAAGTAGGAAGAAACAAGCGTAGCACCAACCATGATGGAAAGAAACCACGAAACTCTCCTGATACTATTGTGCACTTATATATTACCACATGAGGCTGCAAGCCAACTCGCCGCGCAGCAGCGGCCGTAGCCCGGCAGTGGTTGGACTGCACTCCACCACATGTAATCACGCTGTCAGCACCCTGCGCCAATGCTTCGGCCAACAAAAAATCCAGCTTGCGCACCTGAGGATCGGAGTGTGAATTTCATAGGATGTTGTACGACACCGCCACATGAATCGGGAACGATTCTTCTCAATACTAGTACCACGAGTGACCTATGAAAGATGCAGATATGTTTCTATACCTAGGAATAGTCCTAATTTGAACTTTCCAACACCTTGTTGCCACTCAATTCTGCACCCGTGTAGTCGTCACGCTTTATCCATAGGTCGACTCCATTGCTTACAAGACTAGCAGGCAAATTCCACCTTTCAAGTTCAGCATACACATGCACACAACAAAATACCAAATATATTAGCGAGACAGCTGAGTCTATGTGTCAAGAATTCGAAACGTTATCTACACGCACAAGTCAGATGTCAGGAGTGCACTAGAATCTATAGGAGCAATCACCTAGCCTATGAACACAGCATACGTGCCATAATTTCCCTTTGAAAATGCCTGCCATGTGAAATTATGAAGCATTAATGTTGCTCTTAATTTCTCGTATCATGAGCAAGTTTGACTTCGTAAGGTTTACCGGTGCAAAGGTGTAGGCAGATGTGCCAGTCGCAATCGATTCGACGGTTGACGCAGAGACGGGTGGCTGACCACCCAGTGAGGTGGTACGTACGGCTCACATGTAGCATCACCACGGTGAATAGTATGGCCGCAACTACGGTCGGAAGGTTCAGCACTAGGAGGAGCTATTTCAGGTAAATCATCTCCTTCATCTTTAGTTTCTTTACGAATTGTGCGAGAATCATCGTGAAACTTCGTTCGACGAATAGCGAGCCACGTTAAGAGCGTCCCGATGCCAACACCAGCTGCTAGAGCGGCAGCATTGTCATATCTAGCCAACATTTCTCAATAGCGGCTTGTTAACCGGCCACACCACTGGTTAGGCAGGGTTAACTTCACGAAGAACTCACTGCTTGGCCTAATCTATCAATCAAGCTATCATATACGTATAATATCAAGCTTCTCAAAGAGGCATTTTGAGCTTTTTGCCGAGCTGCCGACACCCTGTACTTTCTTTGTCTGTCTGTGGCTCGACTGGCTCGACCCAAAGCTCGGACTCTCGGACCCTTGCTCCCTCCTGCTTGCTCGTCTCCGACGACGTCGCGATGGCAGTATGCATTCAAGGCGACCTTTCATTTTGGAACAAAAGAAGGAGCTTTCATGGATTTTCACCCCTCGGTTTTGAAGGGCAGCCTAGTATAGCCAAGCGGCCACGGCTTGCTCCTTCAGAAGAGTCTGCACAACCGCCGTCGCCTTCTACCCTAGATGCTGCCTCCTCGACACCGGTCGCTACTGCTGCTGCTGCTGCTGCTGCCACTGCTTCTATTGCCAACACCGCGTTTTCTGCTACAGTAGCTGCGGCAACTGAGAAGAAGCTCCCGGAAGGAGTGCAAGTGGGCATTGTGCATCGAGTCAAACCCGATGGCGGTTCGTTAGCCTAGTAGTAGCTTTTCTTTACGCCCCTAGCTAGGATCTCTCTCATGCCTCAGAATTATCCTAATCTCTCGTTTCGCGTGTAAATATTGCTTCAGCCTGTGTGGATCCTACCAGCCATTTTGAAGTTGGTTGCCTCCTATCACCCTTAATCAGCGCTGAAACCTTCCTTTATTCCCACCCATTTACGGCAACACCGAACAGGTGGTCAAGTAGTCGCCTACGGCGGGAAAGGTGACAAACTACCCTTTAAAGCCTCGAGCGTGCTCAATGCTGGCCCCGATGCATATGGCAGCAGTGATAGTCGTTTGCGACGCGGGGACTGCGTGGAATATCGAGTAGAGGTGAGGAGGGAAACGATATTAGTCTACTGTAGTGTAGAGCGCACACAGATCATACTTCATAGCGCGGGACCAGTGTGGCTGCCCTACTGGAAGAAGAGAAATTCAATGTAATTGTTGCTTGGCCTGTATACATAAAATTGGGTTTTGCGTTCCATTCTACATAGGCGGATGAGAATGGCAAGTGGGTAGCCGTACATGTAGCCTTCGTCAGCCGAGATGAACGCTCTTCCCAACTTCCAGCAGTTGCCTCTTCTTCCTCCTCAAGCAACCCATCATCAGCAGATGCTCTACAAAGCCAAACATCGCCAATGTTTCCTTATCCACCCACTACGGGGGTGCCTCCTCACAGTAACTACCTACCGCCTGGAATGGGTTATTCTTACCCACCATCACTGCCTGTGCCACCGCCACACGAACAAGCAGGCATTCACAGTGGCAACCACGCGAATGCTGTTGATGCACCTGCGTGGATGATGGCGCCTCCTGCATATGTGGCAGCGGCAGCACCCTCAACCAGTAGCAGTAGTGGGGCAACCATGGGCTATGAAAGTGCAGTAGCAGCGACAGCAGCAGCAGCACGAAGCACGTCTCAAGCCACTTTTATACCGAGTGCTGCGTGGGCTGGAGCAGTGCCGGGCTATGTGTTTCGGTCGGGCGTCCAGGGGCAGGGCTACTATTTGGAAGGAGGAGGTCGCGCAGGAGCAGCAGGTTCTGCTGCGGGCAGTACTAGTATTGCGCCGTCAGTCGAGGCACCAACTCCAGCGCCAGCACCGGACGCAGCTGCAGGAGTGGACTGTGGGGCAGCGCTAGAGAAAGTGAGCAAGGCTCTGAGCGGAAGCAAGGTAATAGCATTTGCGCGTGCATGTTCTTAAAGAGGATAGTGGTAGAAAAATTAAGCGTACGGTGCCGTCTTACTGGAAGCAGCCATCACGGTGTTGCACGTGCATTCAAACGTGCATTGCACTGTTTGGCTATTCCTGGTTGTTTTTTGCCATCGTTATCCCCACTATACTTACAAATCATTCTTAAACTTCCCTTCTTATTCTCGATGATCAGGCGAGTAAAGCTGCCGCTCTTTGCCAGCGGCTAGTAGAAGCGCAGTTAAACCCCCACACTGCTCAGCTGTTCTTAGACGCTCTCTCCAACGCGTGGGTTGATTCGAAGAGCGGCGGTGCCAGGATATGGAATGCGCCAGCCAAGGCGCCGAAAGATGCTCGGGTAAATTAGATATATGTGTATACACATCATGGCCTAGAGAATGTGAAACGATCAAGTGTGTGCGCGCTTTGTCTTTTCACGCGTTTAGACGTAGGTGGTTGGAATGATTTTTTTGGTTTGGTTTTACTGCGAGCACCAATCAGGAGATGTTTCAAGCATGAAAGAGAATGATCAACAACGTTCCGACCGCATTGTATTTTTCTCCTTCAGCCACCTCTTCGTTTGCTTGCCCTTTCCTTTCAGGATCCCTTGATAGCTCTTTGCAGTGCTGTACGGCAGCGGTTGTCGTGTTTTGCCGATGCCGATGCTGCTGCCGCTGTTGCAAATGCTAGCAGTACCAGCGAAGACGCAGGGCACGCTGGTGACGACATTAGGAGCAGTATTACAGGGGTGCAACTAGGTGTGATGGAGGCGCGGGCGCGGGCGATGGTGCTGGGAGTGGGGACCCGGTTAGCCCTGACCAGCGACGACACGTACACTTATGCAGCCGCCATGAAGGTGTGAGATGGTGACAGTGGTTGCGGTGTTGGTAGGGGTGAAGTGGTTTAAAGAGTGATTTAAAAAGAGAATGGCCAAATGTAAAAGAAATTGAGAGAGAGGAAAAAGAAGTATTTGGTTTGCAGTACACTTGTATGCAGTCACTTCAGACAATTTTATTTTTACGCTTTGTTCGGAGACTACGGTAAAAGATGTCATTCAAAAAGTTGTTTCTCTGTTTTTTTTTTCTCTTTTGTCTCAGGTGGTGCGTGAAAATTGGGACTTGCTTCCGTCGCTTGCGTCACTCGAATTTGGCCTTGAAAGTGAAGACGAGAAAGAGGGCGCAACCGCCAAAAAGAAGGAAGTGTATGCTAGCCTGCGGAATGCTCTGGTGGACTGTCTGGAGACTGCGTGGGAAAAGAAATCGTGGAGCTGGGCGAAGGTAATTATTGATAAATCAAAAATACAGTGATCATAATATAGAAATGAATTCAAAAGAATCAATCCAAATTAGGCAGTTCATTTCTTCCGTCTGGTGTAATTGGCACAATCTTGTCTCTGTGCTTTCCTTTTTTGATTTGATTTCTTTACCGTGAAAAGTTTTGTATACAAGCCTTTTGGTGTACAGTCGTTGCAGACTAAGCGGTCAGCTACCTCGTGTCTTCTCTCTTTTCACGCCTTTAAACCTCCCCTTTCTTTTCCCCTTCTTTTTCCTCCTTGTCCACTTTCAGGCAGAAATCGAGCTCACCTTTGGTTTCGCGGCCGAGCGACGGCTCAGGCTGCCAGAAGGAGAGGTATAATCACCTGAATGCGGTGGTAAATGTGTGTACGTGGCCATGTTGCCTTCTCCTTTTACTGTTATGCAGTTTTCCGCTTGTTTCCTTCTTAAACTGCACCTCGAACGCCACTTTTTGCGTGAATATGAAAAAAAGGAGCGCGAGCGATTGGACGTGTTGACCTCAAAAATGCGGGCCGGGCAGCGCAACACCTTTGTTCGGACCGCCGTGCGCGCCGTCAACAGCGCAGCGCACCCACTTCGAAACGTGGGCAACAACGACGCCGTGCGATAAAAACAGTGATCCCAACTGGGCCCATTCCGAATATATCAACGGTATTCCCGTGCGTATTCAAAGGCAAGAGTTGCTTGGAGAATAAGAAGCCTGGTTCTGACGGGATAATTGATAAAAGCATCAGCAACTAACAACCAACAACTAAGGGTAATAATTCTAGTTTCGTAAAAATCTAAGAAATCCAAGTCAAGTAGCGAGTAAAAAATACTGCATCACGAATTTAGAGAATTCTCAAGCGCATATAGGGGCCTCGAACCGGAAACGATTGACTAACTGGCGACTTAAGGGGTGTCACCTCTGACTTTCGTTTCTTTATTGAGACAGGCCTCGAAGGGCCGGAATGAGAAGGTTAGCAGGGAGAGAAAAAAAGCAAAGCAGCGAAAACTAAACCTACGAAGCTAATCAGGCGCACATGCCCGAGTGGCCATGGAAGTGATGGTAGTGGCCCGAAGTAACACGCTCCTCCGTGCTCTGAGAGAGCAGCTCAAAAGAAGAGTTTCCGCCCGCAGAGGAGGGGACTACAACGAAGTCCCTCAGGCGATCCAGAAGAAGAGTCGTGGCCATAGCACACGCAAACCGAGTCTGGATTGGGATCACCTCTAAATGTGTCCATGTGGCCTTTCCACTGAGGCCCGGTATTTTTACCACAACAAGGAATTCAGAAACATACAGCGCGCGCTGCCATACCTAACAAACAGCGAAATATTTTTGTCGACTGAAACATTACTGGGAAGCTCTGACTAGGCCATTTGCCCTCTAGCGCAAGTATTTTCAGCCAACCGTAACCCTCTTCTCTCGATTGCAGATGCGCTCCCTGCGGCCTTCTATCCGGGCGGTCCTGTGCTCCCATGCTGCAGATATATGCATGATACAACGATTTACAGGTGCACCTTAACTACTGCCCTGTACGTAGCTGTGTGGCACGGCTGACATCTGACAACTCAGGAGCGCTGTCGTGCTGTTCGAGGTGAAACCAGGAATTGGTTCATGTTCTAACAACCCTAAAAACCAACAAGCAGATTCCATCTTTTTATCCTCAAAAAAATATTCTCTGGATGTTTGGGTTGAGAGAGTTGAGAGTTCCAGCTCGCTCCACTCTCTCTCCTCTCTCCGGACTGAGCAGAGTTACTTTGACGCTCAGTCTATTGAAGGTGGGCTAATAATACCAATGCATTATTTCAACATATCTGTATCTACTGACGTGTAATAGCTTATTTCTTATGTTTACTTCTGTATGCACTTACATTGCTTATGTTCTTTGCCGCAAGTTCAAAGGATAGGATTTGAAACGAAACGAGGATGGCAGAACCTTACGGCGAACGAAAACAAAAAAAGCGCAAAATTGTGCAGCTCTTGGACGATTCGGGAGCTGTAGTTCAATCTTTTAACAGTGGTCAAGATGCAGCGATTTCCCTGGGTATCCCACCTTCCCAGGTTGTCATCATAATCATATGAGAAGGATACAATGAGACCTCTGCACACTATACCATGTGCCCCTCCCTATCCTATGCATGTATTATCTTAGCCTTTGACCCCATTAAATGCACAATCGTGCAAAGACTTTCACCGTAATTAATAAATTGTATTTCGAGAAATGGTCGGAGTTATATTGAATTATTTCGCGTTACCTCTCAATGATGCTCAAAATTTCTGGAAATCTTGCATATGAACTCCTTTTCTCCTTTTCACTCCCCCCACTCCACTTACATTCCACACCCTCCCCACCCTTTCGCCTTCACATGTGTACAGGTTTCGTATTGTTGCAATGGAAAAATTGAGCGCACGTCTAGTGGGCACCGTCTGCAATTTGAAGGAAGCAGTTCTTCGTCTGGCCGCATGTCAGCCTCGAGTGCAGCCAAGCTCAAGGGAGGCAACAAACAAAGCCCAACGTCGAGCCCAGACCCACCGTTCAAGTCGCCTGCCCGCTCCTCTTCGCCCAACCTAAACAAGTTCAAACCTCGTCGCTTGTCTCGTGCTGAAGCCAGTGACGAACTAGGCGAGACTTCGCCAAAAGACATGAAGGGCAAGAGAGCTAGAACTCCTGCTGCCAACTACGACGCGGATTCATGGGCCCTCACGGCATCTTCCAGGAGCTACGAGCATGCCAGCAATACAGTTGAACAGGGGGACAAAGAAATCACTGAAATAGGCGGGTTTGTGATCATGGCTTCCAAGTCAGAAGCGATCTGGCGTGCAGCTTTCGAGCCGACAAACTCAGACCAGAGTGACAATGTGCGAGCACGGAAAGGTCCGGATGGTAAAAGGGCCACTGGAGTGGTCGCCAGCAGTGCATCTGGTATGTTTCTATAGAATATAAAATCTCAGTATACGCACACGTGTAGTTTTGTTTCTTCTATTGTGTCAATCAGAGCACATCTATAGAAATTGAGTACTACAGTAGTGTATCACTGGCTAATTCCACTTATTCGTTTTTCTCACCGGTGATGATGCCTTCTTAGGCTTTGAAGATACCCAAGAAATGCTCGAGGAACTCGCTGCTCAGCGTGCGCAAGCAGCAGCGCAAAAAGCCCTCATTACGAGGCTTCGGGCCGAGCTGCGTGATGCCAAGCGCCGCCTCCGTGCCGAGAATAGTTTTGACTTTTCATCAGCATCAACACACGTGGGGGACCCAGGCAGCAACGAAGGAAACAACAATTACAACGGATCTTCGGGTAAAGCTGCCACATCAGGAAGCAGCAATGGTCGCTGGCGTACTCCAAGTAAAGCAGCCCTCTTGTTGGAAGTTCTTGGGCCTGGCGCAGTGGTAAGATCTTGGCTATAATGAAGCTCACCTTGATCTACTTTGAGACACCTCTTTTTGTCATTCTCCCTCGTCGAAAAAAATAATTTGCTCTCTCATTTTATAAATTCTCTATTCTGTTTCATAACTTGAAATTCCGCGCTCTTAATTCATAATTTCGTGGTCATTTCGTCTCCAAAGGTTGTTGTGGAAACCGACAAGGCGCCTCGGAGGCCGCATCGAGTGCTGGGCGCGGAGGGAACCCACCTGCGCATCGAAGAGCTTCCGATGCCGACAGCACCTGGCTTCGGTGATAACGCTAGCGCTTCAAAGAACGCTTCGACTGGAGACAGCGACGACGATGCGAACTCTTCGGGCTCGGACACTGGCGGTGGGAACGGTGGAGTCGGCGGAGTCGGTAAGCGGCGCAAGCAGCGAGCGAGTAAAAACAGCGATGGACTCGGAGGTGGATCTCGGGGGCGGCGGCGCTGGGTCGACTACCGCATCGTGCAGCCTTTCGACGCTACTGACAATTTTGCGTTGGCCGAATCGCATGGCCTTATGACAGCGCACACCAGCGGCGGAGGTGGCGGTGGAAGTAATTCCATGGCTGGTGGAGGTGCTCTCGGCGATGCTGCCCTGTACGGCACTATGCAGCCCAAAAATGCAGCGTCAACTTCCCCTTCGTCGTCAAAGTCAGTGGAGCGGACTGCCCAGCCTTCCAACCGACCTGACCACGAAATGATGTCTGCAGCGGAGTTGTCCCCGCTCTGGGCGGCTGGGTCGGGGCGAGGTGCGTGGGCTTGCGTGGCTGGGACTTACAACGCGGATGCCAAGGCCAAGACCGCGCAACACACTGCGCATCTTGATCGTCTCGCTGCGGCACCATCGTTGGTGCAGCAGCAAGCGCTAACGGCTACCACTGGACCAGCTAACGATGCAACTAGTGACGGCACCGGCATTCCGCCCGATAGTGATGCAAATTTTGGCACGGCAGCAAGCACTGAAGACGATGCTGCACCAGGAGTAGTTGAACATGCACCGGCAGCGGGTTTACAGCTTTGCAAAATTGCGTCGGACTCTTTGCGACGGCTGTACCGGCGGCTTGGGCCAGTGGTGCGCGGCGCTGGTGGGCGGCTGCTTCAAATTGTTCTCGAACCGGTGCTGGACTCGGCGCTGAAAGTGACGAAGCGCGGAATTCAACTCCCTGAAAAGGTGAGATGTTGGCTATAAACTGCTGCAGTGCACGATTTAAAAATTCAATATTCTCTTGCAGCTTTTAAAATTGTGTTCAATACTTCAAAATATCTCTTCGTACTTTCAATCCTACTTTATTTTACTCAGACCTTGTGCACCTCTGTATTTTAATTGTGCGCAATGATGGCAGCAGGCCACCACACGGCGTCAAGCAAACGGAATTACTGGTTTGTGGGTGGATGCTGCCGCAGTGGTTGTGCTCTCGGACGAAGAAGTCGAGGCTCATTGGACCGAGCGCCGGCGCTTGATAGCTGTTGCGGCAGCCAGAAGCCGTAAGAAGAAAAATGGTGACAGTGGCGGCGACGAGGATGGCAACAATGACGGTGACGACGATGAAGATGACGAAAACGATGACGAAAATGATGAGGACGAAGATGAAAAAGAAAATGATGAAGAACGAGAAGATGGCCCAAACAATGGTGGAGATGAAAGAAACGAGGAGCACGGTGCAAGTGAAGGTGGCGACGAAATAGTCGACGAAAAATATGGGGAAATTAATGAGAAGATTATGAAGAGCGAGGATGAGGCTATTCTGGTAGCCAAAGATGCATCACCCGAAACTGAGAAGGATTCAGGTATCGGAGACGGCACTGAGGAAGATGGTCCAAAGGAGTCGAGCGTCAAGAAACCAGAGGACAATGAGGCTGATGCAAGCAATGAGGCAACCACGGGCTCTACTGATTGTGGTAACGGCAACACAGTTAGAGGCGCGAGTGTCGAGCTCGAGCAAAGTGGTACGGGAGTTGTGGAACGCAGTGCTTCAGAGACGAGCCCTTCCTTACCTTGCCCAGTGTGCCACCAAATCTGCAAGGGAAAAAATGGCCTTTCAAAACACATGAACATGCGACATGCTCAAACCTTGGTGACAACAACCCTTGGCAACAGCATGCAGCATACCCACAGCAATACGAACGACAAAGACGCAAGTAGCGGATTCAACAGCGAAAACGATGAGCATGATGAGTTCGAAGACCGAGAAGAGATGACCACGAGTGCATCGGGATCCCCGACTGCAACTACTGCACCAGACGGAAGTAGTTCTGCGTCTCGGAAGTTAACTCCAAGTGGTTCGTCGCGCTTTCCGTTCGTGCAATGCTTGCGCCGGCTGGTCGATTTGCCGGGCGCAGTGACCTGGGTGGCCGTGCAGCCCGTGGATGTGGGCAACAGGCAGCCTGGCAAAAGCAACAGCAACAGCAGTGGAGCTGCCGCAGACGCTGTGCCAGAGCCGCACCTCCCTGCGTTTGTGCTCCCTTACACCCACACCCACCCACAAATGGGCGCACTCATGGAGCAGGCAGGCTTTCGCACCCAAAAGTACGTCGCATTTAAACACCGAAAAGGATAATAGCACTTCTAGGCCTCTTGGGATGCTTTCACTTCACTAATTCAAATTAACATGCCTCTTTTTTTTTCTCTCCTATTTCGCTTTTTCAAATTGCATTATTCACTGTTCACCTGGGTAACTTTCGTTTACAGGTACGAGTCGCTCCGGCGGCAGCTGTCCGCGTACGGGTTCACTGCGCTGCCTGGTCCAGTGACCCGGGGCCCGCCGGCCTGGATGCACCCGTGCGGCTTTGGGCCTGATTCGGGAGATCGCGACCATTTCGTGCAACCCCGCGACAAACCGCACAAAATGCGATTGCAACAGAACCAAGCGCTGCTTTGAATGGTGTAGTGTGCTTTAGCAGAACCTTGCCGATGAGAATGCATGCATTTTTAGCAGAACCTTGCCGATGAGAAGAAGTGTTGCTAAGAGCTTTCAGCCAATTTGCTGTGAATTCTGATCTACTAGTGGTAGCTGTTCTTGCCATTGTGCGAGGTGCTCTTGTGGTCTTCCCTCGAGCACGGACGTGGCTGTGGTTTTGTGCTTTGTTTGCTATTAAACCTAAGATCTAGATTAGGACGTGCCAGCACGAAGGTACTTGTGACTTCATAGAACAGCATATCTCCATATGCCCATTCGCGTTAATTTAGGGCATTATCGACAGCAGTGCTACAGCTGGGACCTCAGCCCTGCTCGTCTGCTTGTCTTCAGCTCAGGCCGATGGAAAGGAATTTACACTTTACACCCCCGAACAGGAGTGAATTGGAACTTTTTCGTGCATTCCCAGCACAACGCCGACCAAACCCAGCTGAAGCTGAAGCTCTCAAATATCTGCATCAGAAGATGCATACAGTAAGCAGGCGCCGTGGATGCTAGTGCACGCCACCGTGGCTCGCGCTGCTTTTTGGTCCGAGATTGCCGGAAACAACGATAAATTATAGCTACATTTAACTAAAGCATCAGTGTTAGCTTCTCCTCACGATCGATGAGTATCGTAGGCGATTCTAGGGAATGGACGACTGGTGTGAGCGTACCCTCTTGGGCCGGCACTGGTTGTGCTCCAGCGTCCCTAGATGGCGGCTCCCTCGTCGACAACATGCGGTTCAACAGTTCGCAGTTTCATAGCATGGCGGACCTAAGCTTGGCTGAACGCGGCGTGGCAGCCCGCATGCCAATGATTCGGTCCTCAGCCGGCAATTGCAGCAGTGGCAGCCGAGGTTCTGGTAGCGGCCCACCTTTGCCTGCAGGCACGCTTCCAGCCGTGGAGAAAGTCGGGCCACGGCGCCGCGCCCACGCCGATGCTCGAGTGCGGCGATGGCAAATGCGCGGGCCACGGGACGCGGAGGGCGGGTTTGCAGCGACCAATGCACGGTGAACAAGAGAGGGCTTTTGTTTTGTTTGTGCGTCAAAGGAGATAGGAGATAATTATTGAGCGTCGTATTTGTATCTAAACGGCACCTTGCATTTACCGATGCCCTGTTTAAGTCCATGGGATTGTTCTTCGGTTTCTCTGTCATATTTCTTCTACATGTTAGGTACGCCCAGAGCCTGCGGCGAGAACCCGACGCCTCGATTGTGGCTTCAAGAGCCAACTTTCGGATGCAAAAACTGGTTGACAAGGTGCTGCGCGAGAAACACCAAGCAGAATATGAACGCAGGCGCCTCCTTGGCGGTATGCAAGAAATCTAACAAGAGGGATTATTCGTTGTGAGGACATCTGTACATTTTTTGTTATCTCTCGTTGCTACCGTGTTTCTCCTAATATTTTGTTCTCATAAACGATAATTTCTTGTTGTACGTGCATTTCTCGTTGTGCTTTCCTTGTCTGGGCACAAAATGACAGAGCCAATTGGCGCACCAATTAAAGCGACGAAGTTGGAACGAGAGGCGATCTTGCGAGGCCTTCAAGTGAAATCGCGCTTTACGAAAAGGTATGATAATCCTGTGTCACAGCATAAGCATAGAAAGCCGCTATATTCATTCTACAACAGAAAGGAATGCAAAACCAAAGCACTATAACTTCTATTGTCTACGATTAAGTCTCCCCGCTTGCCTAATATTTAATTGAGCTCACCTTTTCTTTTTGCATACTGTACGTCTACTCCTGCTCCTATTTTGCAGGAGTTTCTTGCAGTGGGGCGAGCCGGTTTTAATCGCTGTGGTTAACGGCGATGCGAGTGCGCTAGCAGCGGCATTGTCGGTGGAAGGAGTGGACCCCAACGAACAAGTGTCAGACGCGCTGTTTGACGACGACACGGCCGCGGAAGGTACTACTAGGGGATGGAGGTGTATTAGGGGGCAAGCAACCAATCAAAATCATGCTACTACCGTAGGAACCGTAGCTGGTCTTTCGTGACTTTTGCTCCTTTTCTCCTTTCCTTGGGTTCTACATGCTCGCTTTTGATCAGCGCGATTATTCTCATGTGTGCCCCTCTCTCTCTCTCTTGTGTGCGATATTCAGACGGCGCCAACTCTGCCAACGACAACGAGTCAGCAGCGTGGTCTTCGCAAGCCAGCGACACGGAAGACACCGCGAACTCGTCAGCTTCGTCGTTTGACGGCCAACAGCAAGAAACAGCACCATCCAACAGCCAGGTGATTGCGTGCGTGCGTGTGTGCGTTGTCTGTGTGGGGGGGATGGGGAGGAGCTACTATTTCTTTGGAGCGCTCAGTGTTTTTCAAGCTTTTGTGTAATTTTTCGCTTTTTCTCTGTCCATGGCACGCATGCATTTCGAAACTTTGACTGTTCTATCATGCTCACAGTGTGCTAGTGGTTTCACCAATTGACCTGGGTCTTCTTCATCGTATGTGCGCAATATTAGGGCAAATTCGGCAACTGCCTGCTGCCTCGCGTGCCTCCCGGGGCCGTCGAAGCTACAGGGGAGTTCTACCGGCAATGGCTCGGGTTTCAGCTCCCCGAACCCACCCATCACGTGCATGCTCCTGCGCAAGGCGGCAAGAAGAGGCGACGGCGCAAACCAACCAATCAAAATCAAGCTGAAAGTGCCAAGGCCAATGAGAAGGGTGCCAATGCGAACGGCAACCATCCTGCGACTGAAGCTTCGTCGTCGTCGATGCTGTTGACGCAAACAACATTCTCACCTCCGGCCACGCCACCTCTGGAGAAAGGCCATAAGGACGTGAACAACGAAAGCAGTGCGCTTTTCCTGACCGAGGAGGAAGATCATGCAAGTCATGATGAAGGAGACGAAGAAATAGAGCACCAGATTGTTGATGGCAGTGGCACCAATGTTGGTGCAGGAGGTGACATGGAGGACGAGGACAGCGCAGGCGGTTTACGCGCTAATCGTACCGTTCCAAGGGATGCTGCCAGCAATAACTCTCACAATAGCACCACCAATACTGTAGCTGACGGCGCTCAGCCGCTCAGCAATCCTTTGATCTTGTCAACGGATGAACCACCACTATCACCGGCGCCTCCACAGTCCGCTCCTGATTCCGAGGGTATCGATGCTGGTCCAACATCCTCATCGAAAGCCGTTAGTGGGAGCCAGAAAAGCCGTTATTTCGCGCAAAGACCACAGCCTCCTGGTCCCTGGGTGACCCACCTCACCAACTGCGACTTTTACTTCACTGCACCACCACCACCTACACCTCCTCCTCCTGCTCCTCTCCGAAGCGCAACGAGCGTTGCGGGTCATCGAGGAGAGCGGCCAACTCTAGACGAGCCACTGACGCCGGATGGAATGAATACAGTGAAGACTACAGCTATTACAACCAGGAGTGAAAATGCCAACGCTGGCGGCAATGGTCGCGGTATGAGTAGCAGCGATAGCAGTGCCCATGGTTTGTTCATTTGCAAAGGTGACACGCTGATGCACATCATTTTGCGCAACCCACATGTGGGTCGAACGCCCATTGACCTTGACTCCAGTGCGAAGAAGAAGACGCTATCATCGTTGCCTTTATCCTCTTCTTCCTCCTCGATGCCAGCGTCAGCAGCACTGGCAGCGGAATCAATGCTGCGATCTCGCCCTGCTGCCACGACTACGCTAGCTCGCGTGGCCCTTGAGCATGGATTTGATTGGTGAGTGTTTGATTGAGATAGTCACATATGCGCAAGGATCACTCCTCGGCCATGTTCTTCCCTCTCTTGTCTTCTTTGTTTGCCTCTCCCACCCTCTGGTGCGTTTTCCTTTAAAAACCCTACCGCTTCCGTTCTATCCTTTCATGCTACCGCGATAGTGCCGCCATTGACATTTCTGGTGCCCTGTTCTGCTATACGCTGCTCCTGTTGTGACTTACAGGTGCACTCGCAACGACCGTGGAGAAAGGCCGGCCGACATTTGCAGCACGCCTCAAGCCAACCATAAGTGGGGCCCTGCCTACCTGGCTTCCCACGGACGAGGGGCGCCCTCGGCACTGGGCTCTATGAGCTTAGCGCCCGGGGCACGGCCAAAGGAGCGCGACATTCGGCGCCACCGGGCTCTGGTGCTTGGGAGGGGGAGTGCCTCGACGGGGGTCCTGGATGGCGAAGGTGTGAGTACAGGGGGGGTTAGGGTGGCATCTCGCCCGGGCCCCAAAGGGAAAATGGTGTGGTTCACACCGCCGTCCACTGTCAAGTCGACACTGTACTCGCAGTGGTAGGATGAAACCAAGGTGCCTGGTCCTTGTCCGATCAACATTTAGCCCCATGTCTTTTAGTGCGACTGAAGCAGCGTGCCAAGCCCATAAGTAGCCCAATGTTCGTCCCTTCGTTACGACCCCTTGCTCTTCGAAGTGTGAAGCAATTGCCGTTGCCGTTGCCGTTTCAGCCCAGTATCCAGTATCCAGTATGGCTCTTAGCTCCGAACTCGCCGGAATATGAATTACGCAAAGCGAAAGCTGGTTGTCGGCTAACCAGCTCCAGTGCTAAGATCTAAGTCAAAAGCCAGAGTCCACCACGACTCACGACACCCCGGCACCCCGACCCCCGTGGCCGTGGCGTGGCAGAATTCCAGAATTCTCGGGTTTTTCTTGTTCTATTCTATACCATTGAGGCGTTGCTGAGTGGCCGGTCGTTTCGTCCTCCAACAGAAAGAAATGCCGAGCTCCGAGAAAGTAAAGGAAGCGATGCGCAGATGAATCAGCACGGGAAAGGGCCAGGCCAAGGAGGGGCGGCAGGTATAAGAAAGGAATTCAATATCTCTTAAATTCTTTCGAACTCTTTTCGGTGTAGGTGTGTTTTTGTGTCAGCATACTTAGCCAGCCTACCATTGTGGGAGGACTTCTAGGAGCCGTTGCCTAACTGTGCAGATGTACTAAAGCCTCTGTTTGCACTTGCACAGGTGCGGCGAAGCCACCGCCTCAAAATTCACGCGTAGATATTAACGGCAATATTCTTGATCCACCGCCGCCCCCGCCTACGGGCGTTGACCTTGGTCGTAGCGCCACTATTCGGCCTGCGGTACACTCATATAAGCCTTTCTCTCATTCAGCAGATTGTTCTTCTCGTTAGATAAATCCGCGATGTGCAAAGCATGGGCAGGGGATAGAAAACACCAATTTATATAAACATAAGAAACCCCTCCTTCCCGAAGCTTTCTATATCATGCGAACATTTTGGCTACCTCTCTGTGGTCTAGGCTCAAAGCTACAATGGCAAAGTCCTGAAGCGATTGATTCCAACGCCCGGCCTTGACCTTGAGAAGAGCCCGCGTTATGCCGTGGTACATCTCAAAACTTCCTGATTGTCACTACAGATCTGTAGATTTAAAGTTTCTACCATGATATTGCTGCATTGCCCTGGCAGGCAGCGATTTGCCACCCATCCCTGTTTTCCCCCGATTTTTGTTGCGTTGCTCACCACGTTCCTCCCTCTCCCTGCTTCCGCGTGTGGGTGAAATGGACTGTGTATTCGAAGGCTCGCCGGCGCGGGGGCAAAAGTAATTTACCGAAGCGAGTGCCCAAAGACAAACTAAGTGGTGGTGAGACGGCGAAAGCGGTCGCACATGTAGGGCTTCTCAGTGAGAGCAGCGGCAGCGTGAGAGTTGGTGGCGCAGAGGATGCATCCTCTGTTAAAGGACCTTCAACTATTGATCACGGGAGCCGTGTCTCGACCAGTATGCCAGCTTCTAGTATTAGTAGTAATGGTAGCACTATTCTCTCTAGCAGCGGCAATGACAGCAGCAACAGCACTATGGATCAGGACGCAAGCGCTGTTGCTCGCTTAGGCGGCGTAGGGCTTGGTGGCGGCAGTTCTCTGGGCAGCCGAGGCTTAAACCTAGACAGTGCTCCTCTGTTGTCGCCTAACGCTGGCCAACGGCCACGCACGCCGCGGCCGGGCGACTCCGCCCCCAAAGCCCCCAACCCAAGGGGCAACTTCGACGGTTTGCGCGGCCTGATGATGGTGGACATCAATGAGGTATGGGATTGGGTCATGAGCCCTCGCGCCTTACTGTAGTGCTCCTTTCTTTGCGTTGACCATTCCTTTTTAGAGACTTTTAGTTACACGGTGGCCTATGTTTGCCTAATTGAAGTCTCCCTTTCCTAATTCTTCTCGTTTATTTCCGGTTTCTCTTCCTTCTGCCACTCTCGTTGCTTATTTGACTCCCTTGTTCCCATTCGTTTCCCGTGCAACAAGGTGGCATCTGCGTCTGAATCGTGGGTGCCGCCCTCACCTTGCCCTTTACAGCGTAAAGAACCGCTCAAAGTCTTTTTCGAAGCCTCTGACGACGAGGAAGAAGACGAAGACGACGACAGTGAAAGCGAGTCTGAGCTCGAGTCTTCTTTCGATGGGGGTGACAACGGAATTGACGCTGCAAGCAGCCGAGATTCACGCGAGGACGCCGCGAGGTGTTTACAGGCAGCCGCTCGGCGGCGCTCTCGAGGAGAACCCTTCGCAAGTGTGTCATTTGCCGACTCTGTTAGTACTCGAAGCAAAAACTCTGCTGATAATGGCGCTCGTGAAGTGGCATTGGTTGTATTGTTACCACACGAGCTCCAGCCGTTTGGCTTGAAGAAAGAAGACGGCAGCAACACCACTTCTGGTGATAGTTTCGACTCTTCAACTACACGCCCTGCACCTGATGAGATGAAGCATGCAGAGGATAGTGCGATGGGGCGCACAACGCTGAAGGACGCCCGAGGCAGCAATTCTTCGATGAACACGGACTCAGATAGCGTAGCCACAGACAAGGAAAGCGTGACAGACTCGTGGGACAAAACAGAAGGAGGTTCCTCGCCCACCAACGCCAGTTCCATTACGACTACGAGCCACCAAACAGAAAAGGGTGGGAGAGACAGCCTCAATCGCCACAGAAGTGAGGCCGAAGCTGCCTCTGAGCCAGCGTATTTACTGGCCAATGTGGTGCTTCCTGCACTCGCACCGAAGTGTCGCACCAACAGTGGCAACAGCATTGACCTAAACTCCAGTAGCACGAGCAGGGATGGCTGGAGAGGCGCGCACTCGGGCTCTGAGCTATCACGGCGCGCGATCTTCGACGCCATCACTGCTCTACGAAGGTTATTGAAACACCAACCAGTGTCTTTGGGTCCTCCTCTCGCGCGTATTGTGCCGCACTGTTGTCATGCGCTTGCCAAGGCGTGCAGCAGAGACGCGTACAGCAACACTGCTTTAGTGCACAACGCCCTTTTGTGTGTCGCCGAACTCTTTGCTGCTGTTCATCGTTCGTGTACCACCGCAGAAGCTGCTACTGCCAGTGCTGCCAGTGCTACCAACGTTGCTGCTTCTTCGAATGCTCCTGTGTCGCCTGCCAAACTGAATGGTGTGCTTGTTCTGCCGCCAGCAGCGTTGGAGCCTTTAGCTGATTCGCTGGTGGAATTGCATGCTTCTTCCACTCCTGCACTTTTAAGAGAGAATGCGGCAGCAGCCTTGGCAGCGGCTTTGGGTACCTCCAACCCTACGAATCCAGTGGAAAAGTCAACGGAAGACTCGTGCAGCGGCAATGGCGTTCCTGCGAACCCTTTTAAGTTGGTAACTGCGTCGACAGAAATAAATAATGCTAGTCAGGTACTTTCATTGCCGCTGCTGGCATCTTTGGTTGGTTGCGTGGGTTCATTTTGCGGACATTCAAACGACGACGTGGCAGCCGCAACGGTCGAATTTCGTGCTGCTGCGCTCACTATTCTCCACAGCGCTGCAGGCTGCTCTGGTCGAAAATACACTAGTAATTCCGCCGCTGATGCTGCTGATGCTGCTGCTGTGGTACCAGCGAGTGTTATCACCGCTCGTGTGGCCTCTTTGAACGTGCCTACGTTGCTTTTCGGCTTAGGCGCAGGTTTGCTTCACGACCAGCCAGCAGTGCGCTCGTCCTCCACCAAAGCGTGTCAGTGCTTGCAGGACCTCGTAGGTGGGCCTACTGCATGGGCTCTGCTTGTAGAAACGGCGCTGATTGGCCAAAATTTACCCTCCACTGCATCCGAGGACACAGCTGCTCCAAGTTTGGCGTATGCTACGAGCAACGATGATGTGAATAGTGGCCCAATTCCCGACTTCCCTGGCACAGCAGCCGCTAAAGCCCTGCGTGAGGCAGTTATGGTAGCCACTAATGACAGCAGCAACAGCAGCAGCTTTCCCAGTCCTCCTTGCAACGCTGCGTCTCTATGGACCTTCGTACCTCCGCCGCTGCCCCAAGAGAGCGACACCAAAGGAGCTGTAAATGCGGTCTTGAATAGCAGCGAAGTGGACTCATTGGCTGGCTGGAAAAGTGCTCGAGGTGGAGTCAGCGGCGGAACCAACAGCCGGCAAGGCAGTGTAGTACGTGGAAGATCGGTTGAAAAACAGCCAGCCAGCCGATCTCAGAGTAGGTCTCAGAGCCGGTCTCAAAGCCGACCTCAGGCCCGGGACAGCAATAGCAGCGTCAATCGGATAAGCAGGGCTGCGTCAGGGCCAAGCGGGCAGACCAACGACAGCCGGAGTACAAGCCGCAGTCGTGGTGGCAACACCAGTACTGCTACTAGTACATCTTCGTCGTCTTCATCGAGTGTGTCTTCTGGTTCCTCGTCTTCCGTGCGGCCTGCTGCTTCAGTAAAGCGCCAGCAACCGCCCAACAACAAACGAACTGTAAGAGTGCCCTCGAAAGACACCTCCTCGTCGAGAAGCCTGAGTCCAGGAAGCGGTGGAAAAGATGCCCTAAACCGTGGTGGTGGAGTGAATCGCTCAGTATCTCGATCACGCGCTGCTGAAAAACTGCCTTCGCCGAACAGTGGTGGAAGCAACAGCAGTAGCAATAGTCGCAACACCGGCGAAGACGTCAGCAAAGGTGCCAGCATCAGCAGCCGTTCTCGCTCCCTGAGCCCACCGGAGGAAACGAGTCCCTACAGTGGAAAAATTGGCACCCCCAAGGGAGGCATTGCGTCGCAGAACTTGCGCCGAAGAAGCTCCAACGACTCTTCTGACGCAGTTCGCGGCGGCAACGACGACGAAAGTGTGCTACAGTCTCAACCTTCAAGCGTGCGCTCGACAGCCGGGCGACCGAAGACTCCTGCCGCTCGTGAGAAGCGCTTAGCAGCAGCTCAAAAAAGGCACTCCGACCCCAGCACTGCCTCATTAGTAACCTCTACCTTGCTTAGCAGCTCCAGTAACAATGGGGAAGGCAACGACACAGGCGCCGGCCCTCCTGCCTCTCCCCAGCCGCATGGATTGATGAACTCTCCGCCTCCATCGACAGAGAAGAAGAAGAAAGGAAAGTCGACTTCGTTTGCGTTGCCCGCTAACGCGCGAGACGCGCGATGATGATTTCGCTCGGACGTTTAAAAGTGGCCATTCGCTTGTACCAACTTTACACTAAGATCACTCTCTTTATTAGTTTCTTTTGCTAGTGCCATTCTCGTGCTTTCAAAGCCGTAAATCGCACATTGTTCCTCATTCGAGCTATAATGCTATTGTTAGATATATCTACGCGAAGGACAAGGACTCTAAGTTCTCTAAGAGAGAGTGAGATAGCAACAGCGCTCTACCTCCAAACAAGACAACGGCGAAGTGAACAATGAAGTATGCGGTATAAATATCAAACCACATGTGTCGCATTAAAGCGCGGAGGGTTCCCATGTGCAGTAAGGATCTCGTGATGTGCCGCAAGGATTTAAGGGCCAAAATTATATTACAGTACGCACTTTACCAAAGATTTCACACATAGGCACGGTAGGTAACCATTACTTCCATTACACAGGTATCCTGCACAATAACTCTCGCTACGTATCATCGAAGTCGGTATACTCGATGAATTTCGCATCTCGGTCCCTGCTTCTTCCGGTGCATCGAAATTTAGGTTTTGTATCCGGTTTGCCGCGCTCCAAGTTTAAGTTGAGGCGCTGTTGCTTATAACGTCGGTGATGGGCCGCTTTTTGCAAAGCTCTACGAGATGGCCCAATGTGTAGAGGTTCCATTGTTTCAGCCTGTGCAACAGTTGAATTTGCGTTGCGTCTTGCAGCTCGGAGGTTTCTTAAAGCACGCGCCTCTGCTACGCGTGACACCTTGCGCCCCGCGAGAGAGGTTGACCCTCTTTCAGCCAGCTTTGCTGCCTTTGCTTCTGCAGCGCAAGATTTTTCTGCTAGAGTGCGCACAGCGTTCTTAACTAGGGCGTAAAACATTGGTGTTCGGATAGGTGGTTGTGTGAAGATTGGGATACATCGAACATCAACAGCGTTAATCGCGCTTATCACTAAGTGCTTAAGGTGAGATGTAACTTGAGCATCAACACCTTCTGAATCTTCGTGCCGCAAATACTGTTTCTCAACACATAAATTGGCTAAAACTTTGAGTGCTGCTGCATCTGATTTTGATTTGTTTAATTCGTGGGGGTGCTTTGAGAGCCACAGAGCTATGCGCTCGGCAGATGGTGCGGTAGCTTCCCTCCTTTCCGAAGAAGCACTTGCAACAGCAGCTTTAGCCTTCACAATCAACGAATCTTGAATAATTGAGTCCGTCTGGTTGCATTCTATGTGTCCAGATTCTAAGGCTAGGCCCAAAGCAAGCTCGGGGTTGCATTGAAGTGTAGTGCAAGCACCGAATGTGGCTCGCGACGAAACTGGGCCAATGATTGTTGAGGCAATCGCTGCGATACCATCGGTTGTTCTAAAATGATAAGCACGCCGGCAAGCACTTTCGAAGAGAATTATTGCTCTCTCAAGAAATGGTGAATATGCCGTCATACCTGATGGTTGTGCACACTGTGGGTGCACAGTGCTCCATCGAGAGAGTTCTTGCTGCTTTTCGCAATTATTTGGTAGTTTCCGCGAACATTCTTTGTGCTTATTTTATCACTCTCCCAAAAGAAAATCTCGTCTACCCTGTATTCGGACGATTTTCCCTCTTGGGGGTAACAAGACGTTTGTATTTTTTCTTTCAAAAAATGTCTCTGTCTTCCGTTGGGAGCTATTGAAGCTAGACAATTCATCATTATTACAATTAGCCTGGAGTAACCCGTGATTGATAGCAATAATGTCAGACTTTCCATGGGAGACTGATCGCGATCTATTCGTTGAGGTGATGAACCACGGACGCTTCTTCTTGAACATGCAGCTCTTCCAAGACGTGCGCGACCGCGACCAAATGAAGGTTCGTGTTCCTAGCTTATCAGCGCTTTTCAAAAAGCCTAAGTGTTTAAACTGTGCGATCTTGGGTATGATTATAGATCGCGTTCGATTCCCTCGTCGAGCACGGGCGCGTACCTGAAGGCTGGGACAGAGACTACACTGACGACGGCCGGCCGTTCTACTGGTACGCCCTTGTTTGACAATGTACACGAAGAATCTATGAAAACATCTGATCTCTTGCAATGATCGTGCGATTTCTTCTTTTGTATAGGCATGCGAGCTGGCCCGAAGATAAAACTGTCTGGTACGTGCTAGCCTTACTTTTCGATTTGTTTTCGCAGTACAGCAATTTAGATACATGAATCAGTGTTGTGCAGGTGTTTATAGTTTGCAAGTGTACCAAGTGTTGCGCGAGTTGGTCCCGTGATCGTTAGTTTTATGTAAAGCCTTTGGGTTTTTAATTCGCTGTTTCAACCATTCGCCCAGGGAGCACCCAACCAATCGCGCTTTCGCTGAGAAACTGCACGCGTGCCACCTCGACCTCGCTCAGCGCCCGCCGCCCCTGCCTATGCCGCTGCCGCCTCCGGAGCAGCAGGTTCCACCTTTGGCAGTCAACGATCCGCGCAGCCGGAGCCTCAGCCTTGGGGGGCTCTCAGCTGGCAGCAGTCCAAATGACCACGGCAATAATCGCCCGCGCGCCGGAAGCGTTTCCAGCGTGGATCCCCGTGGGAATAGCGCTGGCAGCAGCAGCAGCAGCCAAGGCGGGCTCAGTCCTCGGCCTCCGCACACTGGTGGACCACTACCAGGTGGGCACGCGCTGTGGCCGGGCTTAGATGGTGGAGGGGAATCCGTGGTGGAGCACTTGGGCGAACACTCGGGCAGCGGGTCAGCGGTGGACGACGACAACGAAGAAGAAGAAGAAGAAGAAGAAGAAGTGTTGCACTCGGACCGGTCAGGAAGCCATGGATCACGAGGAAGTGGCCTCGAGTTGCCTCAAGACACCAGTGGAGCGCACGGCGACATGGATGCACCGCTCAACGAGGTTTGTAGGGGGTGCATTTCAATGCTGTGGCTTGCTGTACCTGTAGCTGGGCGACTACATTTGTGCCCGATCTGTGTGTGTGTGATTTCTTTTATAAACATGCTTGAGCCTCGAGCTAGGTTCCTCTTTGAGACACTCCCTAATTTTAAAGGCATACTGTCTGACATTATTTTCAAGTATATAACTTCATTTTTTGGCAACAGGACTCGGATGACGACGACGAATTGCCTGAAACCCTCCATGCACATGTGCCCCCGCCCGCCCGAGGGGGGCTTTTGATGGAAGACAGCGCGGATGCGGAGGAGAGTATTGGTGGCGACGCCGAAGAAGAAAAGTCTGGAGTCATTGAATTCGAACCAATTGAGGCATCCATTCTAAGTGCCTCTGATGGCGGCGGCGGCGGCGATAGTGATGGCAATGTAGTCGTTGAAGATGATATCGAAAGCATGAGCCCGTTGACTGGTGTCCCACCGGCTGGACCTGGAGACGATGCACCGAGCGTGGTGTCTGCTGCTATGGGCGGAAGTATAGTAGGCGCGCCACCTCTGTTGACCGGGCTCTATGGTATTGGGCAGCGAGTGGAGTGTCGATTTGGCGGGAAGAGCAAATATTATCCGGGTGAAATTGTCGAAGTCAATGGTGATGGCACCTACAAGATACACTACGACGACGGTGATCGAGAGATCAGCGCTCGTGAGGAGTGCATTCGCGCTATAGACGTGCTTTCAGGTGATGAAGGCGAAGAAGAAGGACTTGTTGACGGCCCTCTCGTTGGGCCTAGACTCTTGGACCATGCAATGAATGAGACCGACAATGACGGCAGTGTAGACGATTCTCAAGCGTTAGGCGACGAAACGTCAGGCTACGAGGAGGAGGTCTGTCTGTCCGAAAAATGGCTAATGCCTTCAAATGGTCTAAGGAGTTTTTGTTTGGCATTCGAGCACCTAAAGAAAGCTCTCTGTCTCCTGACCCACAATTCACTGCGTCAGTGATAGTTTATATTACTTTCGCATTCTTTTCGATATATGATTGCATTTTTGATATTCTCTCTTGTACTTACCTCGTAACAAACAGGAGTCCTCGGTGCTGTCCGAGTCGCCCATGTCTCCAACTGCCAGTGCGCGGGCTGGCTTTAAATTCTATGTAGGGCAATCCGTCGAAGCCCAGTTTACTGGCACTACACGCTACTACCCGGGCGTTGTGCGAAAGGTGCTTGCTTGCTTGCTTGCTTGCGTTTTTTCAAAGGGGGAAGATTGGCCTGGCTTGCTTGCCATCGCCAGTTTGATTCTGGGGAATGTAACGCTGCCTATATATTTGATTCGGTTTCTCAAAATTTATAAACCCCGTTATCCTTCTTCTTCATCTGTATGTTTTTTTGTTTGTTTGCTGGAAGAGAAGTCATTTTCTAGCATGCATTTCGTCAAAATCAACTGTGTTTTATGTTATGCTGTAAGATCAACGGGAATGGCACTTACGGCATTCAATACGAAGATGGCGACAAAGAGCGGTCTGTGCCCGAAGCGATGATTCGCGAAATCACCCCTGCAGATTCCAGTACCAACAAAGGGCAACAAGAGTCTGTTTCCAGTGCAGCGTCTGCACCAAATGAGCCCGCTGCGGAATCTTCTGTACCTCCAACGATTGTAGCACCCGGGGAAAACTTAATCATAGCAACGGGCCACCGAGCGCCTTCTCTGGCAACTTTAGAGAGCAACGATGAGCTAGTCGGTGGGTTTGCGTTTCCAGAGTCGGGTGGCAGCTCTGCTTTGGACGACGACGACGACGAAAATGAGGACGGCGTGGTTCCCTTCAGTCCGCAAAGTTCAACGGATGCATCCATGGACGTCGCGGCAGTGAAAGGCTTTTTCGGTGCGTAATGTGTAGTAATAAACAATATTTTAATGTTACAATTCTTTTGTTTCTCTTGATTCAATCATCTTTATTCTTTGCACATCATTGAATTATATTGCAAACAGGGAGCGGAGGTTTTGCGAGCACGGGTGGCGATGGTTCTGTTGTTGATGGGTCCGTGGCTGAGGGCTCCGTCGCTGAAGGCTCTCTTGCCAGAAGTTCGGTTCATGAAGGGTCTATGGCTGGAGGCTCCATAGCTCGAGGCTCGGCCCCTCACGTTGATCCGAGATCAGGTGAAGGTGCCACAACATCAACCGATAGATCGATGGGTGAAGGTTCAGTCAATCGGGAAGCTGATGCTGCTGCTGCTGCTGCTGCTGATGCCGTAGAAATCAATGCTGACGATGGCAACAAGCGTTCAGCTCCTGAGATTCCATTGAGTGAATCAGCTCCGACCTGCGTGGTCGGCCCTGCTAAAAGTGCTGTTGAAGCTACTTCAAGCTTACACGCTCAGAGTGCACAAGAAACCGATCCCAACACGGGATTCGAGCAAGCCTTGGAAGAGCCGGCAGCGTTGCGCCAAGAGGGAGGTGGCGACGACGTAAAGGAAGAGCAGGTCCAGGACACTGAAGACGCTGCCGCAGCTATTGATGAAGATGAAGTTGAGGACTTGGAAGAAGCGTCCTTTCAAACGTCCGAGCCTTCGTTTGACCGCTCAGAGGATGGGTCTCTAAGGTGACGGTTGTGGAAAGTATTTGATATGTTTCGTGAATGTTGATCGTACATGAAATGGGTGCAATCACCTTGCCGTATTTTTTTTTTACTTTCCAGTCAGTTCATCTTCTCTTTCCTCGTACATTCTATTGTTTTTCACTCCTTCATTTCGCCCGTTTATTCGCTTCTAGTCCCGAGGTTCCAAGCCACAAAAACCAAGAGGTCCTTGACCCAGAGTCTACTGCTCCTCCAACAAGTGCACCAGCAGCATCCGAGCCAGAAGTGCCACCTGCTCCGCAAGCATTCAATGGTTTGAGCGCGTACCAACGAGCTCGCGCGGCCATGTTCATGTCCGACGACAGGTAAACTTGACCTTTGCCCTAGGAGTATGTAAAGGTAACTGTGTCCGAGAGTCTAAGAATAAGTCAGGAGCTAGTCGAGGAAACTTTCCATGGGCATTTCGTGGAGTAGCACAGCTTTGCATGCACCTGTAGAGGCGTCTACACCATGCGTTGTGTTATTTTATCGTGGCTTTTAGTGGTTCTTGCTCACTCTTCATTCTGCCTTGTATTTTTCTTCGTACCGTTGCGAATTGCTGCAGCGGTTTGGGTGATGATAGCACAGAAGGCATGGACGCAAACTTTCACGACGACGACGATGTTCATAAATTGAACAGAGAGCCATTGAATGTTGTGGGCAAGCCTTTAAGTGGCGTTGTGAATAATGACGATGATGATGACGAGTTTGCTCAGCCTTTCATCCGCGTTGTCACTAGTGCCGTTACCTCGGAGGCGCCTACAAACCCAGCTGTTACATCGCGCTCCACCGATGACGCATCTAGTCTCCCTGTAGTGCAACAACCATTGGTGGCTGCTGCTGCAGAAGAAAGAAATGAAGAAGTTGAGGATGAAGGAGAACGCAACTCTTTCGACGCGGACTCCGTAGCGTCAGCTGACTTGAGGGAGTCGTCTCCAACGGTAAATGAATCGTCGCCAGTTGTACAGAGCAATGAGGGCGACAAAAAGAGCGGCAGTGCACTCATCAATCGCGTCACAGCCGCTGCTGATGTCAATGATGATGACAGTGGCTCTGGAAGTTCGATTGAAATGTTGGCGGATGCAGTTGATGGCGACGCTGTTGACAATGATGACAACAACTCTATTGACAACACGATGACCGACCATGAGAAGCTTAATAACCAAGAGGAGTCTACAACAGCTCTCGTGGTAGGTGCTCCGGCTGCTGCGCAGGATATTAGCATAGTTGAAACCCCTCAATCGAATGGGCTCTACGGTGTTGGGCAGCGAGTGGAGTGTCGATTTGGAGGCAAGAGCAAATATTACCCGGGTGAAATTGTGGAAGTCAACGGAGATGGCACCTACAGAATACACTACGACGACGGAGATCGAGAGAGCAGCGCGCGTGAGGAGTGCATTCGCCCCCTCGAGGAAGAAATGCCAACTCAACCAGTGCCGACACCACAAGGCAATGGCAATGTTGGAGCTGCTAATGGGGCAGAAGACGGTATGATGGAGGAGCTTGATTTTGAAGAA
>Ga0307982_1000647_pt1 | contig 27489 bp, 33 predicted proteins | sample OrgLakmetagen989_FD_201847 | JGI IMG/M metagenome (GOLD analysis project Ga0307982, IMG submission 201847) | Saline water microbial communities from Organic Lake, Antarctica - #989 | ecosystem: Environmental > Aquatic > Non-marine Saline and Alkaline > Saline | place: Antarctica: Organic Lake...
TCTTTACGATTTTGACTTGCGCGCAACGCACGCGCGTACACTTCTGCCCGCAGCATTGGCTTCTGTGTCATTTGGGTTTGTATTAGTTCGAGTTCGAGTTCGTTCCCCCATCCGAGATTGAAGGGGGAGTGGAATGTGTTGAAGGGGTTGTGACGAGGAGTGGCAGCGGGGAACATTTTGGGAAGGGGGGGCACGATCGGATAAACACTGCGGATTCGCGCGGACGCGTGGGTTCATCGAATGTCGCACACCTGAGTGTGAGATTACCTCGCCCATTATCCGAGTGCCTTTTCATCGCCATCTCGTGTGGAAAGCTTGTCTATTTATAAGAAAAGCGATTGATAGTGTCAACTACAGAAAAGATTCTGATCGAGCACAGTCAATACCTTCAGAGGTATTTCTGACGAAGACTAAACAGGTATTTACAACCCACACGAAGTCGTATAATTTGTACATTTTTTTATAGTCTGTCTATCCTTCTGCCGAATCAAAGAAGTTTTTTGCTTCTGTTGCTAACCAGAATAGCACAAGGAGCTTAAGAGTACTGCTATGTATTGCTAATGCTTGATTGAGGAATAGATTAAGCTGCAGTGTATGCGCTGAGTTTTTTTCGGCGTGGGAATCACGAGACGAGGGCGATCATTTCTGTATCAGCAAGGCACAAAGGAGACAATATTCAATCGCTAACATCACTGACATCATGGCTTCGAAGTCAGACTATGCAGCGAGCAAAGATCCTATTAAACAGCTCGACGTCGCCAGCGACGCAGCGCTCTTTCAAAGGTGTGAACACTAGAACGAAAGTTCTCTATAGATTGCTTTCTGTAGCATTATTTTGAAAACGACGTTGAGCTATTTAAAGTCATAGCTACCTCTTCGCTGATTTTGATTTCCCTTTCGATTTGTTTAGGTGTGCCACTCTATTGGCTCGGGCTGTAACGACAGTGGATGGAGCACGCATTGCTTTGATGCCATTCGATCGCGAGGGGCAAGACGAGGATCACGATAATGTGTTTGAGTTTTTAGGGCCCGACGGTCACAATTCGACGCTATCGCTAGTCCAAGCCCTCAATATCGAGAAAAGTGACAATAGCGATAATAACAGCAGCAGCGCTGGCAGCAGCACAACTTGCAGCAGCACTGGCAATGCTGAGGAGTGTGTAGCTGAAGTCAACAACTGGACACGTTCCTTTTGGACTTTGCGCAATGCATGTGCAGTTGCAGGCCTAGCCGGTGGTGGTGGTGCTACTCGTGCTGCCTCTGATACTACCATCCTAGCTGAGAACTCTACCGACATTGCTTGGCGTGGAAATGCTGCGCAAGCAGCGGTGCGAGAGCACGGTGTGCTAGCTTTGGGTGTGTCCTTTGCGCTGGCTGCAGTTGACATTGCGCCTCCTGAAAAGCTGAACCGCCCCAGCCTTAGCCATCCTAAGGAGAATGCGCCGCCGCCTTATTCTACCTCTTTGTCGCCATCACCTAGCTTCGAATCACCTGAGGGTGCCGCGGCAGTAGCAGCAGCAGTAGCATCCTCTGAGGCTAGTCCCCCTGGCAGGGGCCCTTCTGGAGACGACTTGGTGCGAGCGGCCTTGGACCGGGCTCTTTTGGGCTGCCTTCAGGTACACATGCTTGTACACGTGCTCACGCACAACTCCTCCTAGTCCTCTAACGACCACCTTAACAGGCAGGTGCTTGGGCCAAAGCTAGCTAAACGACGTCGTAGCCATCTTTTCTTGAACTGTTGCGCGCTGCATTCCTTTTGCCGTACGTGTGCAGACTTTTGAGCGCTGAGTGAGCTTCAAAGTGATGGCATTTTTTCCCTAATATCTTGCGCACTCACTCTCATCTTCTTCCTCTCTCCTTCTCTCCTTCCCACTCTGTCACATGTGCGTTCACCCACCCACGACAGATGCTGTGCAACGCCGTAACCGGGTGTGGCGCCAACCAAGCCCTCCTGTGGGGGCTCCTGTGCCACTACCCCAAGCGAGGCCCTGATCGCCTATTGTCGGAGGCTTCGAGCGCAGCTGCCACTACACCACCAGAAACAGCAGAATTAGGAGCAGCAGTAGAATCGTCAAGATCATCAGAATCACCATTGGCAGCAGCAGCTAGAGCAGCCAGAGAAGTGTCTGCTGAACCACCAGCCCCATTGGCAGCGGCGGCCGAAAGAGTGTCGCCACCACAGCTGCCGTTGCATCTCATGCCACCTGCCTGGCTCTGTAATGGCGTGTTTGAAGAGTCAACTGCCTGGCAGCAAGCGTCCCAAGTCCGCACGTCCGATCGAGTGTTGGACCTTCTGATTGGCTGTGGACGGCGCACCCAGCAAAAAGGCCGACGCCAGTGCTTAGCAGTGATGGTTGCGATGCTTCACAACTCTTGCGTTGTGCCACCAGAACAAGCGCTAGACAGAGAAACAACGGCTCAAACAGGGATAGAAACAGCAGCACTACGGTTGCAATCCTTGGCAAATGACAAAGTATTAGTGAGTGTGCTGCTGCGCCTAGCAGCTCCTTCAACTAGCAGTGGTAGTAGTAGCAGTAAGGAAGAAGGAGGAGCTGGCGAGGAGGAAGAGGGGCCAAGCATCAAAGAAGAAGAAGAAAGTAACGACGAAGCTGGCGAGTGGATCGTCATGTTGCTCGAGCAGTGCTTGCGTAGAGGGTTCTTGGCACAGCTTTGGGGTGCGTCCAGCGCTGGTGCAGAGTCTATGGCAGGCGAGAAAGTAGGTGAAGACGAGGATGGTAGTAGCACCAGCACCAGCACCAGCAGCAATAGTGAGGTTGCTGCAGTGCCCATAGCGGCGACCGCAGAGCAACTGGTGTTACTGCACGCGACGGCCGCCATCCTCAAAGACTGGCGACCAGCGGCTGCTGATGGCGGTGCTAATGACGATAGTGATGGTGGTGACGGCAATGCGCACTCTCACAAGCATACTGCTGCAGCCGCAGTAGCTCCTGAAAAGACGCAAAGCGTGTGCGTAGCGCTTGTGGACATTTTAGCCTCAATGCCGCCTCGTCAGCGCCCGCCTAGGCGAGATGCTATGCATGTAGCTGACAGCAGCAGCAGCAGTGGGAGCACTACCTGCAGTGCAGGTTCTGACACCGACCGAACCGATGGCATCTCTTCTCCCTCTCCTCTCATGGCGACAGCTCTAATGCATTACGAGCTCAATGAAGCGGGGCGCTCAATCGTGCTAGAGGCGCTGGCAGACGCAGTGAATACCGCGGCACCTTCGGAAATTAGTAAACGCACAAGAAGAGAGTCAAATAAACGCCAAGGTGATATGGGAGGAGGAGGAGAAGGAGGAGACAGAGCATCAGCATCCGACGATGACGTGTCGCTGCGTAGCGCCCTGGTTTCGGCGGGGCTAGTGCCGCTCGTCGTGCAACTCCTGCACGGTACGACTAAGTAGATAATACCCACGCCCACTCGCCCGAAGAGTGTTCCTTCCATATTATTTGAACCCTTCAATATGGTATCAACGCTCCTTGTTGACTCTTCCCTGTGTTGTCTCAAAATTATTGCCTCTCTTAGACGGCACTCCTACTGTCGACGCTTCTCAACCACCAGGGGCAAAGGCAAGTGACAAGCCAAAAACGACACCTCCACGACAGCAGCAGCAGCAGCAGCGGCAGCAGCTTTTACCCGAAGGACGCCGCGTTTTACTCACGAGGCTTGCTGGGAATCTGGCCTGGAAATGCCGACCTGCTCAAGTGAGTGAGCTTTCGTCTCTTCCCTTCAAGAGAATGAGCCTTTCTTCTGGGGTGTAGCAGTAGTTGTTGTAACAGGCATGTTAGGAGTATTGTAGCTCAATAGTAATAGCAGTTGTCGTACCAATCTATCGTGGCCATGGTTATACTCCCTTTAAGCTGATTGGCCGCTTTCGCTTTTCTGCATTTCTCTGCTCATACTGTACGAGCAGGGTGCTTTCGGGGCTACCCCAGGAGGTTTGGCTGCTGTGTTGAACCAATGCAACCTCGACAAAGAAGATACTCGACCTGGGTGCGTACGCATGTGTGCGTGTGTGGGTGCTAAGAGGATGCCACCAACACTCTATCTTTGCCTATTCTTGTTTGTGCATAGTTAACTCTGAGCTCTTTTCTTTTCTTTCTTTTCTTTCGAGAGGTTAGAGAAAATAGGCTAGTGAGCCGTCTCGGGCAGTTTTTTGTTTTGAACCTTGGTATGCTTCGAAATTTCGGCCGTATTTCCGTCCTTGGGCGTAGGTTAACTTCATCTCTCAATCTTGCACTTGTGCTCGTCCATAGGTCGATGTTCTTGCGGGAATGGGGCATTTTTGCCGTGCGCTGCTTAGTGTTGGACCATCCATCCAACCAATCAGCCGTCGACGCCTTAGTGCCTCAGGTTAATGGCCATCCTTGGCGCATGTGTGTGTAGGCGTTTCTGTCTATTTTGACAGTGTCTTTTTTTTCTCTCGCTTTCTGATTTCCCCCCATCCTTCCCCCAAGATTGTCTCAGCGGGACATTGCAGGCCTACTTCGCTAAATCTAGCACTTTTACGATGTTTGCCCCCTTGGCCAATTCATAGTGACCGCATTATCCTCTTATACCGTACTCCTTGTTCTTGCTATCGAATTCATCTCTAAAAAATGTGAACAGGCCATTGATCCGAGGTCTCTCGAGCGCCCAGGCGACTTGTACGGCGTGCAGCACCCGAACGACAGTGGCAGCGATGGACAAGGCTCGAGCCATGACAGTAGCAGCAGTAGCAGGAGGACTAACAGTAGCAGCAGTAACTGCAGTAAACTTAGCGGCGAAGCAGGATCCGGCTCTCTCGGTAGCACAGCACACAACAAGGATGGCGCCAAAAGCGGCTGCGCAGTTAGCCCTCCATCGGCGAACGCTACACAGCCGCAGCAAAGTAATCGTAGAACGGCAGTCGTCCCCAGTTTGGAAGTAGACCCAGCTACTGGCAGAGCTTCAGTGCGCTTTCGCCCAGCACCGGGCCCTTGAATTTCGTGTTCTGGCTTACAGTTCAGGCTCCGCTCAATGAAGCCTTCGTTGCGCGCCACCTTAAGACGAAGGAACGCCACTCGCAGTAAGCAACAATCGATCGCTGATAAATTTATTTGTTTTATTCGCGTGAGTTTATCTTAGAAGCGTGACATATAGCTCTCGTCCGATTAAGCGCTTTGTTGGTTTGTCTCCTTCAGCCAACGTTTTACGATTTACCCTGAGCCTTGAGCCTAAATCCGTACAGTAGTTCGCAGCCCAGCGGTAATTACAGGGAGGTATCAGGTATCAGTACTCACGAGGAAGATCGTCAGATCGTCACCAATCCCCAAATCAATCAGCCAATTCCTTGCGAGTGCTCTTCAAATCCTTCTCAAAAGTTCATTTATTCGCCGCCTCAGCTCTACAACAAGTACGCAAGCTGATGCCTCCTGGAGATCAAAGTGGTCGCAATGCCTCGCGTGGTACGCCTCGCGGGACGCCGAAGGGTACGCCGCGCAACTCGAACAACAACAACAACACTTCACCTCGTCGTCTCAACAGCCACAAGAGTACTCAACCGAACCAACCGCGGCGGCGCCCTGATGAGCCAGCCCTGAAATCCTTTGTCTCAGTAGACGACACGGGGCACATGCAAGTCAATGAAATTGTGCGTTGGTAGCTTACTGTAGTACTGACTTCAAGCAGTTAGTATTTTTGCCTCCTACCTGAGCTTGAGCCTAGCTTACTATAACTGCCCGCAAATCCTACCGTTTCTGCGTCAGGACGATACCTTGTCCAAATAAAATTGGGCCCATTCAATTGTTGCAATGACATGTTATTTGCTTTCTCCACAGGGCGGCGATGATCCTAGCGGCGACAAAGAAGTCAATGACTACGGGTACCACGCGAGCGGCGCTGCCACCGGTGACAAGAGTAGCGGTGGCAGCGGAGGTGGTGCGGACGCTATGTATCGTCAAAAAGGGTCTCAAGGCAGCAGCAACAATCACTCGACTTCTGCCGCAGATGAAGTAGTCGAGTCGGGAGATCTCGCTGAATCGCATACTTCGACTGGCCGAGCACTCAATGGCAAGGTTGTCGGGACGGCAATTGAAAGTCGGCATGCTGCGAGCCGCAGCCGCCATCACGCCTCTTTAGACCATAGCCCTTCGCCGTCGCCACCGCCGCCGCATTCCCTTCAGAGGAAACTCCCCACTAGTAACACCCGTGACGCTCAGAAGCACCTGTCTTCATCTTCGTCGTTCTCCTCCGCCGCTTCCACCGCCTCCTCGATAATGCACTCAGTCTTACCCTCGATGTCGTCGTCGCCGCTCATGCATGCCACCAAGCACACTGCAGGGGGTGATTCGGAGGCCATTCTTCAACTAGCTGACGAAGAAGTTGACGCACATGCGCCTACAGGCGTGACTTTTTCGTTCGAGGATTTGTTTTCAGAAGTAACTTCCAGCTCCACTTTTTCTCGGATCCAGGTTTGTTGCCTAATTCAATGAGCAAAAACTTAGCCTATATCCTCCCTTCTCGTCGTTATCCATGGTCTTCAGCTAAGCAATGTTGAATATGTCTCACATGGGATAGACTCGATGCTGATTTTTTCAATTTTCCGAAACCTTTCCTTTTTCTTTACTTACCTACGTTGTTTCTGATGCATATGCCGATTGGCAATTTAATCAGGACCGAGACAAAGATGCAAGCTACAGCTGGGGAGACATTTTGGCGTATCGGCTGGAAAACGCCATCGCGGCCAACAGCAACGTGCGGTTTTATGTGCTCATATTCGTGTTTGTGGTGGGCGTCGTGAGCACTGCTGTAGCGTGGGCGTTGCTGTATCGGGTATGGCTGAAAAATGAATAGAGAAATGAAGAGCGTTGGAGCATCGCGATATTTATTGAGGGCTGGTAGTTTGGAATATCTCAAACGAACAACAGATACCTCTACATTCAACACTTGCTCGCCTTCTCCTTGTCCCTGCCTCTTTCTCTCCCTACTGCTCTGCGTGCTTTTTCTTTTCTTATCCTTTCGTTCCAATATAATTACTTCCTAAATACCTTCCAGTACAACAACGTCGACGATGAACGCGAGGATACGGCCAACATCTGGGGCGCTATATTCTTGATGTTTCAGGTACACTTTTCAAAGCCTCGCTTATTTCTCCTTGTAAAATAAATAACTCTATTCAATGATATTTATCTATGTAAATATGTACCTTATCTACTTTGTTGCTTCTTCATTTCACTCTACATCTAGTCATTGAAGCTCTTTTCCATCGCATCACTTCCCACTTCATTGTGCCGGCGCCTCCCATTCTCCCAATTGAATTGAATCAGCTCAGCAGGAGCAGTCAAATATACATGTAATAATTGTTTTCTTTGGAAAAAAATGTTGTATTGTTTTGTGCGCGTATATGGAATACTTCAGATGTGGCTCACGGGCGGATTTGAAATTGGGATTGACGACTTCTGGCAGCGTGCGGTGTTTGCGATCACCGTGCTCGGTGGCCTGGTCCTCACTTCCGTGCTCATCGGCTTGATCACTGATATGGTACGGCATGAAAAATTACATTGAAGCGTTGGATGGTGCGTAGCACTTAACTTTGGATAATTTTTGTTTCTGCTTACCATAAGTTGTCTACTTCATGTTTCAAATCTCAAATGCTTTTGTTCTGCGTGCACTTATACTTGGGTCATGTTTTCTATTTTCTCCCTCTCTCTCTATTTCTGTTTCTCTCTTTTTTTCTTTGTATTTCATTTCTGCCTCTTCAGGTCAACGTGTACATGGTAGCGTTGTCTGCGGGCACGAGCAAGGTATGTTTGAGTGCGAGCGACTTCGTGGAACCTTTCGGATAAAGCACACGTACACACAATCACTCCCTGATATGATCAGATTCGTGCTCGGAATGCCCCCCGCCCCCCCTTTCTAACCTTGTACACCTTCATCTTTTGTGATGTTTGACCCCTCCGTAAAAATCGTATCTTCACAGTCGTCTCTTTCCTGAACTGTCTCTCAACCTAGGTGGTGGACAGCGGCCACACTCTCATTTTGGGCTGGAACGAATCCACCACGCGGGTCATTTGCCAATTGGCGTTCCTGCGCCGCGTCTTCATCGTCTCCAATTCCACCGGCCTTCGCAGATGGTTGCCCTGGAAACGCTTGCCGCCGTCTTCGCCGGTTGCTCGCTCGACCATCGTGGTGCGCAGTAGGCACGTGTGTGTGTTTGCGCATTCACAAGCGCATCTTCTATTACTTACTATAGAGCTCTTGTTTTCTTCGTTTTGTCTTTGATAGATTTGTTTGTGTCAACAGTTTTTTGCTCCGAAGTGCCGGCGTTCTTTTGTCAATTAGCGTGCCTTTTTTTTCGTCTTTTTTTTTAAACTATGTGTAGTGCATGAACGACACGATGGAAAAGGCTACCATGGAGACCTTGATTATTTCGGCCTTCAACGAGCGGAACATCAGCCCGGAAAAGACCAAGATTGGGAGAGATGTGGTGTTCCGGCGTGGAGACCCCACGCAGTCGCACGATCTGGTATGGTCACAGTATCAGCAACAGTAGAAACGGCATTCAATAAAAAAAAAGGGCATGTTCGCTTTTCGTCTCTTTTTTTTTTCTTTTTCCACCTCTTTGTTGCACTTTTGATACCTTGCTTGTTACGAGAGAGCAAATATCATGGCCTCTTCTTCTTGACTTATTGTGATCGATCTTATCACTCTAATTCTTACTGCTCCAATTTTCTTCTTGTTCCATTCCGAAGGTCCGCGTGGCCGCGTTTTCCGCCACTTCCATTTTGGTGATGATGACCGAGAAAGACCGCCAAGAAAACGCCGTCTCCAACAGCGCCACCATTCGTACTGCCCTCAGCCTTCGCAACGTAAATTCCGACCAATTGCTCTTCGAACTCTTAATTCGAATAAAGTCCTAACTAGACGATAAGATTCGATTTTTTTAAGGATTAAAATGGAACTTGAGGACATCGCTTCTTTTTTGTTGTCGTCACCTCCTTCCCATGTTCTCTTGTGCTTTCGATGCCTGCTGCAAAGGTGATTTACTCGAACGGTGATGCTCTTCACACATTCGACCCGAACCTTCGGATCGTCGTGCAGCTCTCCGAATATTGCTCCTTCATGCAGGTACCCATAATTCTCTTTTGCCTTCACAGGACGACGCATTTTTGTCCAAACTTTTTCACTACTTTTTTAATGCTTCTTCGATATCTCATTTTTGTCTTGATTCGTCTTTATTCGTGTTGATCAATTACTTATAACAATATATTTTTAAAAATCAGGCCGCAGCCGTGGTGTCACCGCAGGGGAGGTCGTGCCTTTTCCCACAAGATTTGTCCAAGGCAATCAACACTTTGTTGTTTGTGTGTGCAGCCAAACCGGGCTTAAGCCGTGTGCTCATGAATTTGTACAACTTTGAAGGTATCTGTATACACCCTGTATATTGATGCCCTTCTTCATTGATACACCCTCACCGTTTTTCATTTATTCTATTTTTCCCCTTTTTTCCCTTTTTTGTAGGTATAAATGTTGCAATGCTATTTATTCACTTCTCTTGAAATCACACATGTGCCTCCTACTAATTCCATTCTTTCACATTAATGTATTTTGCGTGCCCACAGGAGTCGCCATTCGCTGCCGTGAAGCCAAACAATTGCGCGGGGGCAAAAGTGGCCGTACAGGGTGGTTCGTGGGCAAAACCATGCGGGAAGCCATTTTGGACTGCCACTGGCACTCGGCCGTGGTAGGCATGTTTGACATAGGCGTGTTTTACATGTAATATTAATAGAAATGAAAATGCAGTACATCGGTTGCTACAGTCTAGAAGTTATAGTATACAAATAAAAGGGAGTGCAGAGATGGCAGTGCTCGATGTGTGCTACAATGATGCCCTTTTCTTTTTTTCTTTTCTTTTCTTTTTTTGTCTAGCACGTGTGAGTGTTCGTAGCTGAGTTGTTCACTCGCGTGGGAAATCCGGTCAAATGCGTTTTATCAAGGTGATTGGACTCGCAGACGACACTTACGGCGTGTCTTCCACCAACGGGCAAGTTACGGGCGACGACGAAGTCGACGACTACGGATCCGGCCGAGGCATTTGTTGCGGTAAAGATTGGCGTGCCTTCGACACACGAGAGAAAGAGAGGAGGAAGAAGGAATTAGAGAGCCGAATAGGACCGGAGTGGTAATTAGTGTAGCAGGGTGAGCGCTGATGGTACTGTGTGGCATATACATCTAAAGACTTCGAATCGATTTGTTTGTTTTCATAATTCGTTCACCTCTGCACAATATTTCCGATTCTTGCTTGTGCATGCGTATGTGTGCTAATAGACCCCGACACGGTCATTCAGTCCACGGACTTTGTGATTTTCGTGAGTGCAAAAAGTATGCCTTCGTGCCGGCAGCCGTCATTTCGCGAGAAAGACTACGAGGCAGAAGCAGAGGCTTACCTGGAGGTATCGGGTAGTTTAATTCAAGCTTGGGTGCAACATGATAGTGTGCTTATACTATCTGTAGTAGTTGGGTACCGGTTTAGGGTTAGGGAACACGGTTTGAAGTTGAAGCTAATCTACCTACAGTAGCAATTATCTCAACTTGATGTGGATCGTTCGGTGTAAAAGTGTGTTGCAGCAGGATGGAAGAAAAACGATGATGTTTCTTTCTTTCTTCGTCGTTGATGAAATGCACAAATACAGCTCAAGAATTCAGTCAACTCGTGACTTCTCGTTTTGAATCACAGTATCGTAATTCCCTTCATTCCCTAGGGCATTTCGAAGAACATCATGCATTTCGCCAAGGACCACGCGCCCAAGCATTTCCTGATTTTGGGCTGGCGCAGCGAGTGGGACGACGAACCGGCTCGATTTCGAGTGAGAGAATTTTTCTTAACATGACATAATTATGTGTCTTCTGCTTGTGCTCATCTGCATGACATATACTAGAAGAATAGCTCAAATAAAATAAAAAAAACCAAGCAGAAGACGCATGATTACTCGTCCTCGTACCAGTATTTTGCTGTAAGTTTGATGTTGAATGCGCGTGCTTTTGCAAGTTCTGTGTGAATAGAACGCTGCTCGCTGACTCAGTCACCGACCTCCTCGCAATTTTTTCCTTGCTCCATCGAACCGTGTCAACAAACCTACTCTCTCTTTATCTCTCTATTGGGCCAATACCCATCGAACGTGCGTGTGTGTGTGCATCTTGATTACAGGGCCGCATTCTCGACGTGAGCGCTGGCCTGGTGGAAGGGTCAACCATCACCTGCGTGAACAAAAAGCTGAAAGCGGATTTCGGCAGCCTGCTCGAGTCGACGGGACGAAGCAAATGGCGACGAGTGGTCGCACCGCCTCCACACGCGCAGGTTCTTTTCTCTGTCTTTGCATCTTACATGTATGTCGTTCATGCAATTCGACTGCTTTGAATTAGTTTGACGAGTAATATTTCATGATATTGGCGGAAGTTTTTCAGAGAGAGGTACATTCCAAGCTACAATTCTTTGGATGAAAAAAAAAAAACTCATACATGCTTAGTTCGTCAACTTGAAATCGAGTTGCGCCTTTCCTTAACATTGCCCCCTCCCCTTCTAATCGATAGTCCCTGCGCGATAGCCGGAACGGCACGGAAAGCAACTTCGAGATTGGCTGGACGCTCGGTGACAGCGGGAGCGGCGTGATTGTCAAGCATTTCTGTGCCGATCCAGTGGAGTATAATGAGGTAACTCATGACAGAGATGGAGGAGATTGAGAAGAAAAAGAGAGAGAGAGAGAGAGAGAGAGCGCGCGCTAAGAATTGTTGTGTACGAGAGGGAGTTGGTGCGTTTGACGGTGGAGGCGTGTTCCGTGTTACGTCAAGAGAAGGTTGGACTAACGAGTTATCTGTACTGTAGTACTACTCGTAAAGTCACTGAAAGCATTCATTTTTAGAAGCAAATTAAAGAAATGAAAAAGTTAAATTTGATTACTTCTATTGAATTATATTTGACGTTTGCTCTTCATTTGCAGTTGAAGGTACTAATGCGTGCTCAGTCGTTCGACAGTGCCATCTGCTTAGGCAGCGTAGTGGGTGAAAATTTAGACGCCGCCTCGCGCGATTCGCGGGTGCTCACCATGCTCCTCATCTTAAGAAGGTCAACGAAAGATTAGGCCTAGCAGCAGCAGCCGTAGTAGTTATGTTTTAGTTGCAATAGACTTCTTTTCTAATTTCCATGTTCATATAATTGTTTATGTCGACTGTTTGATTACACATTTTTCTTCTTGTCTTGTGGTTCCTTGGTTGTCACATACACCGCCCCATTTATCACACTTCTCGATCGTATTTGGCTCTATTTACAATAAACAACAGCCTGGTGCATCCGAACAAGCCGATGCACATCATTGCGGAAAACTACCAGGACCAAACTTCGTCCTTAGCCATTGTGCCAAGAGCGTCGGCGCCCAAGAGCAAAATCAAATCCCACCAGGTTTTGAACACTGAATTTTCTACTCCTTATATTTTGAACTGTCATCTTATCTTTCTTCTTACACCAATGTTACAGTTTGAAAAATGTTTTTTGTCCCATTCATTGACTCGCTTTCTCGTTTCCTGCTTGTAGTGTGCTGTTCTTACTTTTTGGTGCTTCATTTCTCATGTATTCCTTTCATTCATCCGCTCTTCTCACTCATTCAGGCGAACATCAACACTGAGCCGGACTTCATCAACACGCAAGCCATTGTCGCGCGGTGCTTGGTCATGAACTTGGCCTATCCGCAAATCCAAGACGCTCTGTCGGAGCTGCTAGAGTCGTCGGAATTGTCGTCGGATGTGATGTTTTTCTCGGCCGCATCGCTTGGGATCGAAGGATATGAGGTAAATCGACAAAAATAAAATCAATGAATTATGATTTTGTTACACACGTACTGCTTTTATCTGTTTTTGTTGTATTTTCTTTTTCTTCATTTCGGAACGTAGCTGTCGGTGGGGATTAAAGTTGGAATGAGTGGCATCTTGCTTGCTTTATTCGTTGAGCCAAACATGGAAAATTTATTCCGTTTCACACTTGTACACATCATGCTGTGCGATGTGCTTGCCCTTTTCTTTTAATCATTGCCATGTGCCATATTTGCTCCTGCTTGCAATACTAGGTGTCATTTGGTGCTGTCTTGCACATGTTAATGACGACTTTTGGCGGTTATGCGGTTGCCATTGGATACTTCCACGGCGTTAACATGGTTCGTGTGTATAAAAGCTGGCACAACACTAGCAAAAAAAAAAAAAAGCCTAGAAAAAATCAACGCTCTTTTTTATCATTATGTTGCATGCCAAGGGTATCGTGGATTTCTCACATATTCCTTCTTTTTCTTTCTTCCTCTCTGAAGGTGCTGGCGCCGGACCCAGCCGAAGACGTCCACTGGACCGAAGGCCACCGCCTCGTTGCTTTAGTGCGGGCGGCAGGGCCGAGGCTGGAGCTCGAGCAAGCGGCGCGCCTTCAGAGAGAGGCCAAAAGTGCCGAGGAGACGAGCGCGTCCCTATAATAGGGAAATTTTTGCGTGCGAGGAGCTGGTTCAAACTCATAGTAGCCAAATCGCTGCTTTAGTTCTAGTTCGCGAACGATTACTATCAGCACACAGTTAGACAATAAAGCCCATTAAATTTTGAATTAAGGGGGGTCCATATTCATCATGGCCTAATTTGGCCCAATTCTAAGGGGATATATGGATTATAGCTCCACTGCCACTGGGGCGTGCTTTCGCCTTGAGTCTGAATTTCAATTTTAGTCCCAGTCCTTTGTCTTGTGCTTTTAGATCACCGAATTCAGCGATCATGAGAAATCTAGCTAATTAGTACTTCTACTTCGATTGGAATTATATTTCTTTTGAATTCAATTTTGTCTGGGTGCTGAACTTTCTCCTCCATCACGCACGCACAGGTCCTTCGTGTAATTGAAGCCAAGGCGAGCAAGTTCCTTGAAATCGCTGGCGTAAATTTCGTACAACCAAAGCCGCATTTCACACGAAAGCTCTTGCTCCCAAGTTTGGGCGCCTTTGTTTGCATGGTGATGGCTCCACGTGAAATTGTTGTGCCGGTGTAGTGCTACTTCATGCTTCAGTGCTTTGCTGCACGACCAGTCGTAGCTGTCTCTGCTCAGCCTTTTGCAGTCTTGGCCGTCGGCACCGCAGTTGTCGACCACGTTAGCCCCGAAGAAGCCATCAGGCACCAGTATTGATTCTGGTACACCAGCAGATCTTTTGAGGTCGCTCACAAAGCGTGGTATATTCTCAAGGCTGCCAACGACGTCGTAGTCGAAGTCATCCAATAAACAAAGTTGAGTCTGGGTCATGAGGTGAGGATCCAGAGACTTTCTTCTGAAATCGTCACCCTTGTTGAATAGCGCTTTGATGTACACATCGATAGGATAAATCGTAATGTTTGCATCGCTTGCTGAGTCCAAAAGATGGACATTCCATGCGCCAGTGAATAGACTCCGCCTGTCTCTTTGCACCAAAGTAATTTTCTTTGCCACCGCTGACTTTCTTGGTTTCGTCACATTGACAGCTGCACCGTTTTGAGATATATCCATCAAAACTTTAGATCTATACCAGCTTACAAATCTAGAAAAGGGGCCTCGAATCAGAACTGATGTGACAGCCCCGTCACCGCGCTTATTGATGTTTTCTGGCCATTCCGAAGGTGGCGGCAATGTGTGAGGAACACGAATATGGTTCGCAAGTCCAGATCTCAATTCGGTGATTCCAACTTTTGGGATGCCGCAAATCGTGATGAGTTCATGCGTGGGGAAGATGCTTTGCTTGAACGAAAAGAATGTGCTCCCAGGCCCAAAAGGTGAACTAGGAAGGGGCACTCCCCTGCTGTCTATTGGTTGCCCTTTTCTTCGCTGACGCGCCCTCGCGTGAGCAGAGGACATCCGCGCAGTGATCACAGCGTAGATGGCTAGGCAATAGTGGCAATACCGCATTGCACTTTGAAGGATCAAAATCAATTAATCATTCGAAGCAGAGTTCCATTGCACTGCAATATGAGTTTAAATGACCGGGTCGGTTGTGTTCTATAGATGGTGTGGGCACTATATGCGTTGGGGAATGGATTTTGGCCTTATCAGTTACTTCTGTCGCACGTGCATTCATTCAAGCTGTTCGGTGAACGAGTCTAGCTTCTCTTTAATAGCCTCAAGTTCCTCAGCAGGTAGCCTCAATATTCTTCAGCACTTCTCCCTGCGATCAATAATTTGTTATAATCCCCGCTCCGGCGCAGTTGTGACAAGTGCCGCGCTGTGCCGCTCGCTTTTGCTCGGAACAGTCAGACCCTTCTTGTTCAGTAACAGTACCGTAAAAGGTAAAAGTACGTTTTGCGTATTCGTACAGAAAGATACACCAAGAAGCAACAAAAGGAAGATCTGCGTCTACTCTCTTGCTCTGTGTCCATCTCTTGACAGCTTGACAGCTTGGCAGGCAGGCCCAACAAGCTTGAGTACTCTGCGTGCAGCCCAGTCCATTGTTGCGCTTCAAGGAGACGCTAGCGTACACAGTGCCGCCTTTTCTCACTACATTGTTTTTTCTTGAATGTTTTGGCTCACGCTTGCGCTTCTACCGGCGTGGGTAGCACCGTTAGCTTACCAGCCGCCTCAACCCTTGTCCCCCGCCGCTGCTGCTAAAATCTGCTTTGACTCGGACGCGCGCTCTGCTTTTGAGCGCCATGGAATAAGCTCAGCCCAATGGGACACCATGGAGAACATGGCGCGCTCGTTGGCTGCTTGGAACGGTAAAGAAAGGGTAGCGTAGGCAACTATAGCATAACACTGCAATGACAGTATGTTGAAGAATGTTTGAAGTTGCTATCATTAAGAAATCTCACATAAGTGATATGAAGAATAAATGTTGATTTTCGAAACCAATTCGTATTCACTTGCGCCTTCTAAGCCCTTTGTTTTTTGAAATTTTATCTCGTTCTGGATAGAGCGTATCAACGTCGTCTCCCGCGTGGATTTGGAAAACAGTTTGATTGGGCGCCACTATTTGCCATCTCTCGCTCTTTTAAACCTATTTGACTCGACGAATGAGCTAAATTTAGATGCAAGTGGCATCGATCAGGAAGCAGCTACCACAGTTGATGCGCTGACGGTGACGCCATCATCGTCGTCATCGTCGTCGTCGTTACAAAAATGTACTGTGGCAGAACTTCAAGGGCAGCTCAGGGCACGCAAATTGAAAGTGAGTGGCAAAAAGGCTGACCTCATTGCGCGGCTTGAGGCTGCCACTACCGTTGACAATGCTGCTCATCCTGCTACTGCTAATACTGAGAGTAGTAGCTTGAGTGACAGTAGTCCTTCTATTTCAATTAGTACTCCTAGTGTTAGCAGCAGCGGTAGCAGCAGAGGTGGGTCAGGCGACGTTATGATGGATGACTGCCGAACGCTGGCAGGAGCTCGTATTGTGGACGTGGGCACTGGTGGAGGGTTTCCAGGTTTACCGCTAGCCGTCGCCTGCCCCCATGCCCACTTTACGCTCGTGGACTCACGGTCCAAAAAACTTACGGTATGCGTGTACGGACGCAATCGAAGGGAAGTCTGCAGAAGTAAAGGAAATTTGCGCTCTCTTTCGTTTGCACTTTCCATATCTCTTTTTGTTGTTGTTGTTGTTGGTGGTGGTGTTGTTGTTGTTGTTGTTGTTTGTTGTTTGTTGGGAAATTCCTGTTGTTGCTGTATCGTGTTGAATGTGGCGCGTCCTCACGTCATGGTGGTGGTGGCTTGCTCTCACTTACATGTATTAAAAAAATCACATAAGGTGGTGCGCGCGCTGGTCGAGGAGTTCCAGCTCACCAACGTTGACGTGGTTCACGCGCGCGTGGAAGATTTGCCCTACCAACCGCAGCATTTCGACTTCATATTAGGGCGCGCAGTCACCAACTTGGAAGACTTCATCGGCTGGGTGCAACCGTTCGTGCGTTTAGACGACGACGATGACAATGGCAATGTTGATGCAAAGAGCAACGCTAACCATGGTGGCATGAAATCTCGTGGCAACAATTGTGATGACATCAAAAGCAACGTCAGAGGAAGCAAGATCAGCAGTAGTAGCGGTGCCAGCAGCAGTGGCAGCAGCAGCAGTCGTAGCCCTTGGGGAATAGGTCGCGGCGTGTTGTACGTCAAGAGCGACGACGTTGCGGCTGCTCTGGTAATCAATAGATTATAGTTATGTGGAAGAAAAAACATGAAATTGCTTGTAGGGTTTGTTTCTATTCTTTCTTTTCTTTCACTTGATTTGTTTGTTACTTTTTCTTGTGGAATATGCTACCTTGATTGTGGGATGGTGTGATCGGTGAGCATTTTCGTCACGCTTCTGAAGTCTGATTCATTATGACAATCATTTTTTAAAAATACCTTCTTTTTATTTTCTCCGGCGATGGCAGGCCAACCTTGGGCTGTCATCAAGTGACGCGTCCTCAACACCGCTCGCAACGTTACTCGGCCCTCGTGCGGCTACACAAGCAGGCCTTGGAAAAAGCAGCAGCGTCCGCCCCAGTGAAATGGAAGGAGGAGAAACGAAGGAGGCAGAGGGAGAGGAAAGGCATAGAGAGCTAGGCTATAGTAGCGTGCTGCATGTACCCTCGGCTGCAGTAAGTAGAGCTCGCCGGCGCTTCTGAATGAGAATTTCCTGAGTGCGTGAATCTGTTTTTCTTCACACGAATAGGAGTGAACTCCCTTTTAGAAAGCTGCATTCGAGGTTTAAAGAGGCTTGCGGGTAAGAATATTAAAAATACTGGAATAACCTCGCTTGGGAGTCATTTATGAGGTCTTGTCTTTGTCTAGTAAGGTCGCGAGAGTAGTTCCGCAGGGTTTTTGTACTGTGTAATTTAAGGATACCTTGTATATTGGAAGCAACGTCGCTAGGGACGCCACCGCTGTAATTCCCATGGCAGACCCACAAAAAAATATCCTCTAGAAAAAAAAAACAGAAACTCTAAGCAGGTGCAGATGCCCCTTGTTGTATTATGCATTGATATTATGGACCACCTCAACGCCTTCTTCGTGATCACTACCCTCGTCAAAAAAAATAGCCCAGAGAATTGCCTCGTGGACCTGGGACGTGACACACGAACGAGAACTCAGTCCCGCCGACTTGTGCTGAGTAAAGGCGCCAGTTGGAGCCTTAATTGGCCTTCTGGAGCGAATTTGCTAGCGCATGTGCAGCTCAAGTGCATTTTGTATGTGCCTCTGTGACTGCTGTGTATTTACTGTACTTGCCTTTCCTTGTTTCCTTGTTTTTGGGAGAGTATTAACTAGACTAGACTAGACCCTCGTCTTCATCTCCCTCTTATAGCTCCATCATCCCTTTTTCAAACTCTTCGTTTCGATGCTTGAGGTAGAAGGTGACAGAAGGTGAGGCATACAACTTGGAACGCCAAGTCCTTCGATTCCGCCAGCCCAGGAATAGTTTAGGCGGCCGTTGGTCTCTGATGACTGCTGCGTTGAAAAGATATCCCAAAAGGCGGGTTTAGAGTTGACGGGGGTTGAGGGGAGGGGGGGGGGAGGGGAATTTGTATAGGGGGGTCTAATGAATTAACGAATACTCTCGCTCGGCGACGGGTCGGTACTGTGGACCTGTGAAATCCAATCTGTTAATTGCTGTTTAGTTCGTCCGTGAGAGGAGTGTTTTCTGCTCTGTTCGTACTACAGTCGCACAGAACAACGGGGTGAGGAAGACCAAGGGCATTGGCCACGGGCACCACATAAAGACGCGTGTTGTGGCGCTAATTACACACACCTCCTGTGGTACTGTGTGCCACAGCGAACTCACTACTCATTACTCATTACGCCCTTGACAGAACCGCACATCGCGCGGGCACCTAAATTTACTTGCACAGGGTTGATTCAACCTTCGTACTCGAACACGTTGCCGAACACCGAGTAGTAGGCCGCCCCGTGTGTGTGCTGTCGTGCTTCTTTAGTAGCCGTGCTACTCAACGACAGGAAGCGCTACTATCTGTTGCTAGAGCTCCAAAATGCATGCTTCTAGTACCTTCGTTTCGGCTATGATAGCACCTCCGAGTCCTAGCAAGCGGCGTGTGCCAGTTGTGGTTGGGGGCACACCACGAAGCTACGGCACGGGCAACAGTGTCAACTCCAACAGCAGCAGCAGTCGCAGCTGCGGCAGCAGCAGCATCAGCAGCATTACCCGCCGCGGCGGGGGCGGGGGTGCAGCCATGCCATCTGCAGCTCCAGAAGACACCTACACTCGCCCCAGTGTACACCGCTGCCTAGATCCGATTGAAACAGGGAAACAGGCAGCAGCCTTCGCAGCAGAAACCATTCGTGTGGCTGTAGCCAAGCAGCGGTGGGTGAAGTTTGAGAAAGATCTTTGACTAAACTTGGCGCGTTAGTTTCTTCTGCTCTGATCGTAGATCTTTTTTAGTATTGCCCTTCTCCAATCGTTTGATTCAAGTGGTCTTTCTATGAAAGCTACTTCATCAATCCTCAATTCCATAGCTTGTTATGTATATCATCACTTCGATTGGTTATTTTCGTGCTGGGTTGGCATTTTCAATGAATTTGTTGTTTGGCGTATGCCGTCTTACCTTGTAGTACTCGGGTTTTATACTGTCTACACCACTAGGTCTGCGCGCGTTGTGTTTTCGGTGGGCGCATCCCAAGAGCACTTTTGGTCATCGTTGACGGAAGATTGTGAAGTGCCATGGAATTACGTTACGGTGTTCGCCCTGAACGAGTACGCGCCACTCTCTGTATCTGCCCACACTATAACCATCACAAGCAGCATTTACATTTGTGCATTCACACTTGTACTTTTAATGCAGTTTTCGTAGCTTTTTTCTGTTTTGTGCATGCACGCAATTATGCGTATGAGATTACATTTCAGTCGCACTTTTGAGCGCCATCTTTAACATACTCATGTTTTTTCTTTCTTGCTGACATGCGTGTCTGTGTGTGTATGTAATGCGTGTTTGAATCAGGTTTGTCGGTGTGAGTGCAACGGATCGCTCTTCTTGCCAGCACGCTCTTACCACCAAACTCCTGTCGCGCTTAACGCCTGCCCCCCGAGAAGTGCTCGTGTTAAACGGAACTGCGCGAGACTTGAACGCGGAGTGTGCACGGTGCGTCACTGAGAGTGAACCAGCAACGTTTGGTACTCTTAGAATAAGATGTGCAATCAGTTGTGTGCAATACTGGTAGCATGTTATTGTTTGCATGTGAGAGTAGTTGGCATCTTCAATCTGATACATCCACAATGTAGTGCAGGATTACGGTAGGACTTATGCAGGTGTTCGCGTGAGATGGTTGTCTTGAACGGATTGTAGTCCTAATATCATGATATTTCAAACGAATAAGCAGGTATGGAGCGCTGTTGGAAGCATCACCTATTGACTTAACCTGTTTGAGCATCGAAGAAAACGGGCACCTGGGATTCAACACTCCTCCTACTTGTGGCTTTTGGGACTCGGAATCAGTGAAGGTAGGATTGTTAAATTGACTTATTTATTTTCTTTGGAATGCCTCTGCAGAAAAGCTACTTTGTTCCATTCGCCTCCTTTGCCATCACTACGCAACTTATTCGCCCGCAACCCTCATGAAAAGGTGGTTGAATTGGACCCGCCGAGCCGCCAGCAACTCCTTCGCGAAAGATCGTCAAACTCACAATCAAATCTAGACCATGGAGAAGGAGGAAAAGGAAAAGAACAAAAACGAGAGCAGCCCTTGTTCTCGACACTCGCGGCGGTGCCCACACAAGCTCTCAGCCTGACTATCCCGGCCATCATGCGCAGTCGAGTGCTCTCGTGTGTGGCAACAGGGGGAAACGAAGCAGGTGCAAGTGGAACAGGTAAAAGAGAGAGTGTCTACAAATTGAATGTTTGAGGTTTGAGCTGGTCCGTGTTTTTTTTTGTAGGTCCTTTGATGGTGTGATGGATTCCGCCACATAGTCCTTTGATAGTGTGATTGTCTTCACACCTACTACGTTTTATACCATTACAGGAGGAACAGGAAGTGGCAGTGGTGCTTCTCGTGTCGCCCTTGCGGTAGCAGCTACTCTGCAAGGCTGCCCGGGCACCCCTTGCTTAGCTTCCTCGTTGAGGACGCACAATGCCTGTGAGCTGTGGCTAGATCCCGTGGCAGCGTCTCAGCTGCATGCCCCCTCTGTGCGCTTATATCCTAGGGCGTTTCCAGGATTTGTAGACCTTCAGGTAATTGGTATTGATACATAGATTATTTTTTCTTCTGGATGCCATGTCGATTGTGAAGCGTTTCGGTTATTGAAGTACTTTATGTTGTCATCATCATCATCATCATTGTTGTCATCGTTTTTCTCTTTCTCTTCTGCGTGATTTCTGTTCAGTCTTCAATCTAGTGGCCTTTTCTCTTCTTCTTTTTTCTCCCCCGTCCTAATATAACAATTGCGACCCCCAAAACACCTACAGGCCAATGGGTACAACGGCGTGAACTTTTCGACCGTGTCTACTGTTTCCGAAGCCAAAATTGCCATGAAAGGCTTGCTTGCATCGGGCTGCGCAGCAATCTTACCCACGGTAAGGAAAGAAAGAAATGAAAGAAGGAGAATAGAGACGGCGCTCTATCGAAATTGTTTTTGTTGCTCTTTTTAGACATTTTGGAAATTTTATGCCAACTCAGAATTCGCGTTGTTGCGAATGCTTTACATGTTATATGTGCGTAGGTGGTCTCGTCTTCGTTGTTCGCTTACCAGTTGTGTTTGCCGATTTTGGCTACCGCCATTGAGAAATCGCCCGAATTCGAGAACAGAGTGCTTGGACTGCACCTAATGGGGCCCTTCTATTTCATGCAAGAAAACATTAGTAGTGGTGGTAGCAGCACAAGCAGTGGCATGACTAGTAGTGGTAGCAATGGAAATTGTGATTTCAGCAGCAGCAGCAGCAGCAGTGGCAGTGGCAGAAATAGTCTTGCCCACCTCGAAGAAATCTTGCAACTGGCGCGAGGACACGTGAAGTTGATTACTGTCACGATTGCCGACACCACCCATGCAGAATGGCCTTCCATTTGCAGTACTGCTCAAGAGATGGGGGTGGCTACTGTACTGCTCGAAGGACAATTGATGACATCAACAGCAGAAGCAGGTACAGCAGCAACAGCAGAAGTGAAATCGCCCGCAGCAAAAGCAATGGCAGCCCTTACTGCTGGAGCAGCTATAGCAGCAGGAGTTGAAGGAGGAGTACAGCATCCAGCAGTAGCAGCTGTGCCAGAGGCTGATGCGCTAACAGCGAGGACGGCAGCGGTCACAATGGCAGCGCAGCTAGACGATTTGGCAGAGGATGGCATAAGCGGGTTTTCGACCCTAGGTACTACATAATATGTGGTTGAAGCCTTGAGTATACAAAGTACCTCGTGTATATATTATGCTGCTTGTTTTTTTTTTGGGGGGGGTGCCTCTAAAATTTGTGCCGCTTCTTTCCACCTATTTCAACTCTTTCTGTGTGTTTTGTTCTGACGTCTCCCTTTGCGTTGCCCAAAAACGTACATTTCTCAAGTTTTCTCGTATTCTTATTCTTTTCTGTGCTCGGTCTACCCACAATCCCTTATCCCCTCCACACGCAATTGCCATAATATTGCAACGCCCTACATCACAACAGGCCGCTGTTTGGAGTCAGTTCCCGTCGCCCTTGGCTCAACGCCGGCTTTGGAATGGGCGACTCTCCCGTGGGATGGGGGCACACGTGTGCCATTGCACGTAGCTCAAGCGGTGAGAACTATTGGCCCATGTAACAGTGTGGATACTCGATTAACTAGCCTGTTTGTACCCTTGCAAAAGTTTTTTTTCAATTCTCATCCTCTTCTATTTTCTCTACTTTTGTTAGCATTATCCTTGTGAGCCTGCTTTCTGTATCTAATATGCGTATATCTTCTCTTGTTCAAATTCGTCTGATCTGCGCTCTGGTACTTTTCTGTACTACGCATACCTGCAGGTAAGCAACTGCAAGACGGCCGTGCTAGTTTCCGATGGTCACCCTCTGATTGGTCCAGGTTTGAGTGGGGTGAAGCAGCGGGCCACCGACTTCAAGCGCTGGCCTCGGGTGGATTATAGAGCACAAGATTACACGGTGAGTGAATAAAAAAAGAAAGTTGGAGTACGAAGGGAATAAATGGGAAGGCAGGAAGAGAGAAGGAAAGGAGGGGGGGGGAATGGGTCATCGAGTGCGTAGTAAATTAGCTTGCAGCGTGCAATGTTGTCCTGCTCCCTGGCGTGTGAAATGGGCGCGCTTCCTTTCACACTTACATGTCGTTTGTTAGTAAGACGCTATCCCGAGTTCGTTGCTGATGCCATGTACGTCTCTGTGTGTGTATGTGCCTATGGGTTTGTGCAATGCTGATGCGGTGCGCATCTGCCTGCGTGTACTTATACGTCGTGCTTGCATGTGCTCTCGTAGATGCGCTGCAGTGCGACTGGTGCCGTCGCGGGCTCTGCGCTCACGTTGCTTGAAATCGCCAATTTAGCCGTGGGTGCCCCCGAAAAGGGGGGACTGGGCTTAACCCCTTATGAAGTGGTGGACTGGGCTTACAGCCGCCCCCTGCGGTTGCTTAGCTTGGACCCATCTGCTTTTGAGCTGGAGTGGGCTGCCAAGCGTCGAAGCCGCAGTGGTAAAAGGAGTGATAAAAATGGTGATGTGGTAGCACTGGCAAATGCATCGTTGACTGTGAGCTGGAGCGAAGACCATCAAGCGTTTCAAATTACCTCCTCTTGAAAGTAGAGAGTAGAGACGCTGGGCGAAAATGTCGTCGGACTTGTGTGTCCTCCGGATCTTTCTGGGAACCTGCTTTATCGCGAGGGCTTCGCTGCGAAAGCGGCCTCACATCTACATCTACATCTATTCAAGCAGCCCCCATACTTTTGTATAATCCAAAAAGCCATGTGTTTATAAAACCACGAGAATTAGTTGAGATCTACATCTCATATTTGACATTGGCATTCTGAAGCCCGCCCCTACCACTGTTTCTAGTTTCTAGTGCTGCCTTACTCTGCTTCTGCTGCTATTTGACTGATGGGGCTGATAGACCCTGCTATATTATTGTAATCTATTAGCGATCGCTGCCACGTCCCTTTTGATCGGCAGGACCTACAGCTGTTGTTCTCGGTTATGGATATGTATGAGTTCTGATTTCAGAGGAGTGCGAGGGTCCTCTATTCGCCATTCGCGAAGTCCCTTTATCTATGTCCTTGTTTCTGAATATTTCCAATTTCTTAAAACAAAACCATGGTGCGCATTGCAATGCAATGCCCAAGCATATGGCAAGACAGGAGATAACCAGAAGTGCCCTTCTCACGCAACTTATTTCTATACATACACTCGCTCTCTTTCTCTTCGCTCCTTCCGCTACTCATTAATCCTGCCTCTCTCTCTCTCTTTCACCGATCAGCAATTCCGGCTCTCAACTGATTGAAAGCCTTCTGGTGGTCCACGTTCGACAATTTGAAGCACAGGAGGTCAACTACAGCGCCTCAAAACAACTCCACTGGAGCACCTTTCTTTGTGCGACTTTTGGCTCCGCTGCCTCCGTTTGCTGCTTTGGTACCTTTCTTCATCTCTGCCTTGCTAGGAGCACCACCACCACCACCACCCTTGAAAGATGCACTTTTGTGCTTCTCGGCCAAGACCACAGCGGCATCTTCCGCCACGTTTTGCTCCACACCCAATTCCAAGAGTTTCGCGAGAGCGTCTGCGGGGGGCACCGTCTGTGTGTGTTTTTTTTTAATAATCAGAAGATTTAGATAAAAACACAGTCGTGCACAAACACCACAGCCATTGAGAAACATGCATTTGAGGCAACCGCATTCAACAAACGAATAATTCAGCACGAAATCGATGCCTTTCGAAGCACAACAGCGATCGTCTCCTCTCTCACTCTCTCTCTCTTTCTTTCTCTCTCTTTCTTGTTTTATAACCCTCACCACTCTTTTAATCTACTCCATTCTAGGTATAGTTCAACTAGTAGTTCTAGTTCTCACCGCTGGCAATTGGTCCACTGCTTTCAGCACTTGGGCGTCGTGCCTGGCAATCGCATCGTGGTATTCTTCGCGCCGCTTGATGTCTTCGAACTCCGCCTCGAAGTCGTCCTAATATATAAATATATATAGAGAGAGAGTGGCAGATAGGACTAAAAAGACATGAGGTGTGTGGTGGTTGAGTAGGGTGAGGAAAATGGAAAGGTGTCATTTGCCAGTGTGACGCAAAAGAAACGAGAAGAGAGAGAGGAATACGTTCAGAAACAAGCTCTTTCCGCATAAACATGAATTAGAGGTGCTCAGAGTGGGCCCTCATTCGAAACGAGACACTGAAAAATAGCATGGATACTCGGCTCCCAAGAATACAGGTCCACACCATCAAAACTAAATTACCTGATATTCGGAGTCACTGGAAGCCGAATCCGACCACGCGTCTTGAGCGAAAAACGATTGGCCGACTTGAGAAGCTTTCCGAGGAGACAGAGGTGAATTGAGAGGCACGACCAAAGGGGTAGTCGATCGGCTTGTAGTAGACGGCGCAACATCTTCCTTGATTGGCACTAGCTTATTGTTGTTGTTGCTGGCAGCAGCAGCAGTCGCACTGTTCTTTTTCTTCTTCTTCTTTTGACCTCCTTTTCCTCCTTCTCCTCCTTCTTCTTGCCCTTGTTTTTGTTGGGATGACGGCGTTGGTTGTTGGAGCAAGATCCCTTCGCTGTTGCTCCGTCGCGCGTCCCTTAACCGCTGCAGCTGTTGCTTCTCCCATGCTTTTGCTTCGGCCTCTGCCGCCGACCGCCGCGCTTTTCGCACGGGAGAGAAACGCTTCCTCAACTCCGCCGCCTTCGTTGGGTGTACAGGGAAGGACGGTGCATGGATGAATAGGTGAGATAGGTGGATGAGTAGGTGTGTAGGAAGGATGGTTGCGTACATGTGACCAATGCGATAACATTAGGATGCTTGTTCTTGGCATTTGATGTAAGTGGAGCCTTTTCTTTTCCATCACGATATTCCAGCTCTTCGCTGTTTTAATACAATATACACAGTAAAGCACTCGCCTCCCCCCCCCAATACCTTGCGCTGTTTGGCTTCTTCCTCCGCCAATTTGGCTTCTTTTTCCCGCAATTGTCCCTCGGTATCTTCGTCGTCGTCGTCTTCTTCGTTTACTTTGCTAAGCCCTCTTTTTGTTGCCCCTTCTTCTTCTTCTTCTTCTTCTTCTGCACTTGCAGCTGTCGCCCTTCCTTTTCCTGCTTCTTTTTGTTCTTCGTCCCGTGCTGAGACCGCGGCTGCCGCAATCTGGTTGATGGCCTGTTGAATGTCAAAAATATCAATTGAATGAGGGGCAATATCGAGAGGCAAAAGGAAAATGACAAGTACAAGAAGACTGTCAGTAGATACGTGAGAGGAAGTTTAGCAAAAGTACAAGAAAACTTCGTGCGAGTTTTTATGATATTCATAGACTTTCTACCCTAGTAAGAAGAATGTGTAGTGCGCACTGTCTACTCTATCACCATCCATTCGTTGTCACAGCGGTACAGACCTTGTAGTGCTATTTCTATCCCAACTCATTCATTGCCTCGCCAAAATTACCTGAATGACGCTGGGGCGGTGCTTCCAGGGCGCGTCGTCAAAAGTGCCCGGCTCAAAACTGCCCCCTGTATAGCTGGTATTGCCGCCGTAACTGCCACCATTATAACTGCCGCCGATGTAACTGCCACCCGCGTTTAAACTTTCTCCCTGCTGGTGGTGGTGGTGCTGTTGCCGGAGCTGCTGCTGCGCCGCGTATTCTTCTTCCGGAATCCCGTCCAGTGACGTCCCCTGAAATCCATGGCCCTGCCCACTCCGACTCTTGTACTCCACGCTGCCTCTTTCTCCTTTTTGGCTCAGGCAGCTTTCAAAACTGATGCGTGCGCCAAGGCTGCCTCCAGCGCCAAGTCCTCCGTGGCGCGCGCTGTTGCCTCGGCGCTTGCGCATGAGGCGCTCTTCTTGCAGAGTACGGCCCGAAAACGCCCCGGGCATCCCTGTAGAAGAGGATTGGGTTTGCTGTTGCTGGGAAAACGAAGTTGTGTGCCACGACGTTTGCGACTTGAAACTGCCCGGCTTCGCCTTGCTGCTGCTTACTGTTCAAAGCGTGTGCGCGCAAAAAAAAATCATGGTGGCAGAGACAGAGAGGATGGTAAGTGAGCAAAAACAAATCAAATCATCGAGCAACTCTCGTACTCTGATACTACAGAGTAGCCGAAGGTCAGAAAAGAACATACCGTAACATCGCCAGCAACGACAATGAGAACGGCAATCAGGACAAGGCCAGAAAATAGCGCCAGGCAACAGCTCTACGTCAAGATTAAAGCCGAACCTGGAGGCTTCTTGCGGCTTGCAGCCTGGCGCGTCTGTTTCGACGGTGGGGGCGCATACTGCGACGAGGACAACGACAACGACGAAGCGGACGACGAATTCTTCCCCGAAAACAGAATTTTGGACTTGGGGCTGGACGTTTTGGGCGCCTTTTTGGACGTTGTGTTGGTGTTGCCGGTGTTGGCATCGGTGGTAGTCGTTGTCG
>Ga0307982_1000652_pt1 | contig 27399 bp, 14 predicted proteins | sample OrgLakmetagen989_FD_201847 | JGI IMG/M metagenome (GOLD analysis project Ga0307982, IMG submission 201847) | Saline water microbial communities from Organic Lake, Antarctica - #989 | ecosystem: Environmental > Aquatic > Non-marine Saline and Alkaline > Saline | place: Antarctica: Organic Lake...
GGACAGGTCTGCAGTCAGCTCAGTGCTGTGGGGGGGGAGCTGGGCAAAGCCCCCCCCCCATACAAGCCCCAGGGGCAAGGAGGCAAACCACCCCCCCCATGACACCCACCAGTGCAATGTATTCCAGATCCACTTGAAGCGCTGGGCCCACACTACTGCAACACACAGGGCAAAGAACAGGAGGCCCGCGCCAATCACCACGCGGTCTTTCATGTTTGCCCTCTGCAAAAGCGGGTGCCAGTCATAAAGCAGGGAGCCGACTGCAAGACATGCTGGTCTATCCATGTGCTCAGTGCATAGTGACTTACCCTCAACTTGGCGACTTTCTGCTTCGCATCTGAGGCGTGCATGCTGAAGTTGGAGTGCAGAGCCAATGTGGCTTTCAGTGACTCCGAGCCCCCATCTGCAAAAAAACGGGCACATGTGCTATGATACATGTACAAATGCAGGGTTGTCACTGCTCACCCATGACCGCGGAGACGTTGGCTAGCCTGTCCACCTCAGCTGCCATAAGGCTGCGAGCGTGTCGAAGCGCCGCAGTGCCACTGCCTTGGTCGGCAGCTGCCAAGGCTGCCGGCTGTGAATTGAGCAATTGCATTGCACGAGAATGCTGCGCGTCTGTGCTTGATTTGACGGGGCTGGTCTCGCGTGGGGCGTTGTCGATCGGCTGTGACTGGCGCATAGCGTGGAGCTCGCCGAGAACTTTCAGCAACTGCACATACACTGGTGGTGTGCGGAATGCAGTGTGGATACAGCTACCCAGCGCACATACCTCGTCTGCAGTGTGCAATGTGCGTTGAAGCTTGGATGTGCTTTCGTCAAAAGAGGACACGTCTGGCTCCAAAGCAGTCTGCAATAAAGTGATCAGTCTGGGCAGATAGAGTCATGAGCAGAATCCCCTAGCAGGACTCCGCACCAACAAAATCACTACCGTGGTCTACAGAACATACTTGAAGCTAACTTACACGCAATAACAGCGCTCTGCACACAGCCCGATCACGGAAAGCTGCACAGCGCAGTGCCTCCAAAGAAAATGCGTCCAACGCAAGCCAGGCTCCACTAGCGGCATTTTCGGCGTCGGCATCAACACGACGCGCGACTGCAAGTGCTTGCTGCAATCTGCCTGCTGGAGATGACATTCTGTCGCAGGGTGGGTGCGAGTCTCGAAAGGGGATCGCAGCAGAGGCCGAAACTCTTCTGGGGCAGACTACCAGCCTGTCGGCACAGGTCGGGTGCTTCTCAAAGAGCAGGCCGCCGCATTTATCGAGCAAGGTTCAGAAGTGATGTGCATATCAATAGGCCACACAAGGCATGTTGGGCGCCAAGTTTTGAAGTTTACCAAGTGTTCAAAGGCAGTGAAAGGAGTATGCACTCATGCGGCCCGCAGATGAATCGAGCCCCCTTGCAATGCTCAAATAGTTTGCCAGCTGTATTTGTATTTTGGCGAGCTTTACGGCATCCAATTCAGAAACAAACAAAAACAAAGCATTTTTCCACCAGATCTGGAGATCGGCTCCAGTGCGTGGTTCTTTGGGGAAGCTGTCGTGAAGGAAAATAAGCTTTCAGGGAGAGCCTCAGAACAGCACCACCAAAGATTCCGTAATACGTACACCTGTTATGCATTCATTTGGCAACGTGGACGCTGCAACAGCAGCGCAGCTGTAACTCGGGCATGGTGCGGAACTTGGCGGTGGTACGTACAGCTCACCTTTATTTTTGTACGGAGGCAGTATCTGCTTGTCATTTCGTCGTCATTGATGAGTTCTATTCGCTTTCCAATAATGAAACCCATACATGCGTTTGGTCACGCCGTGTGAGATCTGGGTTACTTTTGTTTGGTGTCAGCTACCCCGTGCTGACACTGCCTCCCAAGTCAGACACCTACTGCATACTTTGTGCACACTCATTATGTTTTGCAGATTTAAGCATGTGTATCTTTACACTTTAAAATAATCCTCAGCTGCCACGGCCATCCATTTGCCCTCAATTCATGGCGAGAAGCCCACGCCCCAGAAATTTGCTCGGCGGCAGACCAGACTCAAGTCAGCCCATCACGCAGCAGCTCAGTCCCAGAAAGCCTTATTCATCCGTGACACACAACTTCTTTCTTGCAAGCGCATGCACGAACACTCTCCTCATCTCAGTGCCTTTCTTGCGGTTGCGATTCATCACGCAGGCGTACTCGAGTTCCAGCACCTCCAGCCCTGCTCCCTCGCAGAGCTCCCTTACATCATCTGCACAACAAGCAAGTGCACAGCATCATGCACACGTCTGCACGCGGCACGGAACAGCCCTCGGAACAACACGTACCCACGGAGAAGTAGTGAGCAAGGGTGCCGTCTGCCCTTCGGAACAGCGCCCCCACGCGTCCCCCCTGTTCCAGGGCGCTGGGCTTGAAACGCATCATGGCGTGGTCGAAAACACCTGCAGGGGCAGTGGTTGCTATGAGGTTGCATACGTCTTATCTAGGAAGGGAAAGGCAAGAGGGCTTCTACGCACCATAGTCTCGAAAACACAGCAGACCCCCGGGAGCAAGGCTGTCGCTCATGTTCCGCATTGCACTAGGCTGTTCCGAGGGGTGTATGGCAGAAAGAAGAAAAGTCGCTGTGACGGCTTGCACTCCACAAGGGTACTGCAGGCAGGCAACTTGGTTGCCATCCTGCAAGTTGTTTTTCACCACATCCAGAACAAACGCAGGACACCGCTGTGCATCGAACTGCTCGTGCTCTTGTAGAGCGTGCACAGCAGCTGCTGAGTAGTCGCTTGCGAACACCATGATGGGGTGTTCCGTGTGGTGCAGAAGCGGCAGCACATTGCTGCCGGCGCCACAGCCCACCTCCCACACGGCGGGCAGGGGGGGGGGGGCGGGCGCAGCTGGCGATACAGCCTGCGACATACGTGTTTTGGGGGGCTCGCTACTTGCTGCTGCCGCTGCTTGTAGGTGCACTGTGTCTGTTGCACCTTGTGCTAACCTGTCTGCGCCTGGCATTGACGAGGGATGGAGCTCTCCTGGCTTCAAATGCGTCAAACATGGGAACTCCAACAACAGAAACATACGGGGCTTGAAAAAGCGACCGTGCGTTTTAGCATGGAATGTCTCCCAGTCGTCGGCTTGCTGCGCTGATGTGCAGTGCGCTGGCAATGTGTGCACTTGCTGCTTGGAGCCCAATGAGAAGTCACTCGTAGTGCCCTCCTCAGCCATCGTAAGACCGTTTAGGTAGGTATGGAGGCCCCCATCAGGCACAACACTCTCAAAATCAAAGTCGTGGCTGTGATATGCTGCTGCTTTGCCACGCTGCAAATGCTTTTTGTCCATGCCAGTCAGTGCTGAAACGCCGATGAAACTGGGATATCAGCGAGAAAGTCTGCCCAAAGTCAGCACAGTCTCAAACTGAGCTATTTGGTAGGAAATTTGATCACGCATTCAGTGTATCCAAGATCTCTGTTGCTTCTGTACAATTTATCTGAGCTGGGTGTGAGCTATGGCTTCGAAATAACGAGTCTACGTCAAGATATCAAGAAATGTTTTCGGGGGCCCCTGCGATGTTTCCAGCTTGCCACTTGTAGTGTTGTACATGTTGTAGGTGCACGGTGGTAGATTCATAACGTCTCTTTAAGGCTGTTTCCCATTTTTGTATTGCATGCATGAAACCTGCCTCGCTGTTTGATGTCAGTGCGCCACTGTTGATGCCATTTCTGCTGGTTCTTTGAACTTGCCTGACGGTGCATTAAAGAGACCGCGAGCATGGCGCAGGCATTCAGAGATATCAGGCGCAAAGAGAGCCTGCTTCGCAAGCAAGAACGAGAAGCCAACGAGGTTGATGATGCAAAAAAGGATGGGGAGGTCCGGCCAGCCACGCTGAAGAATCGAATCCGAGGCCTCAAGCGCTTGTTGAACAGCGGGGTGCGTTCAATGGAATGAAAACCACTGCCTTGTCATGATAGAATAGTTAATTGCAGACTCTTGAACCTAAGGTTGCTAAGGGCAAGCGCCGTATGGTGCGCAAGCTGGAAAGTGCGGTATGTCATGCAGTGGTTTGCGGAAATTGGAACATGCGCGAACCTGTTGCTTGCTTTACAGCTGGTGAAAAAGCAAATTGCTAAGAAAGAGCAAACCATGTCAGCCCGCTATCATAAGGTGAAATTCTTCGAGAAGAAGAAGCTTGGCCGCAAGATGACTCAAGCTCAAAGCAAGCTGGACGAGGCGACTGCCTCTGGCGACGCTGCGGCCATTGAGGCAGCGCAGACAGCCCTACAGGCAGTGGAAGATGACCTCTCGTATGTGCAGTGGTTTCCCCGAGCAGAGCGTTACGTCTCTTTGTTTGCCACAAGTGACAAAAAAGTTGACCCTGCCAAGGCCACCATGCTCCGTGAGTGGGCTCTGGCATCTGCCACTGCTGGAAAGTGGCTCACCAAGGAGCAGGCCTTTGGTGGTGGCAGTGACTCAGGCAGTGAATCAGGCAGTGAATCAGGCAGTGACTCCGACGGTGAGCCAGCCCCGGCGGGCAGCTTCGTGAAGGCACCCCGCAGAAAGCCCCCTGCAGCAAAGGTCAAGGCAGCGCGCGCTGCAGCAGGCGACGATGGCAGCGGCAGCGGCAATGGTAGTGATAGCGATGCGTCAGATGGAACAACAGAGCCAGAGGACGAGGCATCCGGCGACGCAGCGCCCGCCGCTGTGCAGAAGCTGAAGCCTGTGTTGAAGGGGGGCATGAAAAAGGACTTTGTGGCCCCCCCTGCACGACCGAAACGCATGACGCCAGCAGCTGCAGCTGCGGCACGTGCGGCTGCTGCACGTCCCGCTGACGACGAATCAGTGTTTAAGGCCCCAGACGTGGAGGGGCGACTTGGTAAAGACCCCATGTTTTACACTGAGAACACGGAACAGGGAGCGCATCTCGAGGCCGGGCAGAGCTTGTTCACGGCTGCCCCTGTGGCTGCACCTGGGCGGTTTCAAGCGCAACCAGTGCAGTGGAAAGAGGAGGCCTTTGGGGATGAGGAGGGAGGGGGTGACAGGGGCTTCTCTGCCTACGGGGGGGGGGGTAACCAGGATAGAGACCCAGATGTGTGGCGGCCAGGTGGTTATGTGGAGGACAGGGCCAGTCGAGGCTACTCCCACCAAGGGCGGTACAGGGACACAGCGGCAGCACGCCAGGAACCCGAGGGGGACGAGCCCGAGGGGGGTGAAGGGGGGTTCGACAAGGGCGCATCCCGTGGTGGGCGTGGTGGCTTCCGAGGACGAGGCGGCTTCCATGGCCGTGGGCGCGGACGAGGGGGGGGGGGGTCCGACCGTGCAGGGGGGTTCAAGCGAGGCCGTTCCTTGGGCGATGACGACAGCCACGGCGGAGCCTCGGGTCGATTTGGCGACAGTGGGGGTGATCGAGGTGGTGGCGGCTTCGGACGCGGAAGGGGTGGCAGTTTTGGGGGCCGTGGGGGCGGCCGTGGTGCACTTGTTGGTCGCGGCGGCTTCGCTGGTCGCGGAGGTGGTCGCGGGCGGGGTCGCGGGGGGGGTGCTGGCGGCGACAGCGGTTTCCGCTCATACGAAAGCGGGCAGTCGGCTGGCAGTTCATTTGTGCGTAAGTCGGATGGGGGGGGTGCAGGGGGGGACGCAGCAGCCATCCAGGCTATGCGCTTCGGCTCGCAGCCTCCCCCGAAACGCAAGCACATGACGTTTTGATGGGGGTGCGTGCGTTTCGCGTGCTGTAGCCTGGCGCGCAGCTGTACAGGCATTCAAGTACAGACCTGTCATGCTTCTGGCCATGGGTTGCAGCACCGGTGCCTTACTTGAAGGGCGGGATTTCTTCCAGTGGGCAGGTTGGATGGGGGTCAAGTCTGCTTTCGACTCTCAGGGAACTCCGGAATCTGGGAATTTCTGCACTGGCTTACAATTGCAATACATAACCCGGTTACGAGTTTCGTACTTACGCTATATGTTCACCATACGTGTGTCTTCAGATCACCAATTGCTGCAGGTTTTGTGAGCAGCGCCCACATTGTCGAACTGTCTGGAGCTTGCCTGTAGCTGGGAGAGTGCAGTCTTGACCACAGCTTGCCAAGCATGGCTCAAGCATCGGATGCTGTGGAACTGGATACGTTAGATAATACCCGCCAGTTCGAGCAAATTGAAGAAGACTTTCAAGAGGTGCGACAAGGCAGTCTGCGGAATTTGCTTGGCCGCGATCCTGTGGGCTTACCGAACCTTCACTCCACATTACATTGCAGGTCTTGGAGCAGCTGGTCGGTGACTCATCATTAGAAAAATTCCGAAAGGAGTATGAAAAACTGCACGATCACCTAAAAAAGGTGAGTGCTGCGCCACTCCGGCGCCCTGCAATCTCCTTACCTCACTCCACTGAGTGCCACAGAGTCATGAAAATGAAAGGCGGCTGGTCAAGAAGGTCAAAGACATGAACAATGAACTGGCTCAGATGGGTGCGTTATACGATTTCGGTTGAAAGCATGCAGCATCGCTAGCCCAAGCAACTCTGCTTTACTTCAATTTCCGCACAGGTGCCAAGGTTGCCCAAGCCATGAAGCTGTCTGCTGATGACGACAGTACAGTTGCCAAACTGCGCAAGAAAGTTGACACACTTTACGGTATGGTTGATGCTGCAAATGCTCAAGAGGAGGAAGCCAGAGGCACAGTGGCCAAACTGCAAAAGGAAGTCACCCGCTTGACTGAGGTTGTGGACAGCTACACCTCAATGCTGGGGGAAGACACCTCACTGGAGGAAGTCATCACCGCCCGTAATGCACTTGCCCAGAAACATCAAGAAGCTCTGCGCACAATTGAGTACGAGCAGCAGCGTGCTGACGAGCTGCGTGTGCAGTTGGAGGCTGCTGGCAGCAAGCACAAAGAGAAGAAGGCAGTCATTGGCGAAATGAAATCGCAGCTGCGCAGCAAAGCAGACGAGCACCTGCGGGAAATGCGCAAGCGAGAGAGCTTGGAGCAGCAGCTTGCGGATTTGCGGCGCGACCTGTCTGACCGCACACGTGCACTGGATGAGTCCCAGCGCGACCTGGACTCCACCAAAACAGAAGCAGCCCGCAACCTGCTGGCAGTCACAGAGGCGCAGTCTGAGGTGAAGGAGCAGGTCATGCACGTTGATGAGGTGGAGGCTCGAAACGCGACGCTGCTGCGGCAGGTCAAGGCATTGGAGTCGCGCTTTGACAACGTCACTCAATCCAAAATGCAAGCCGAGAAGGAGCTTGGCCTTGCACGCCTGGAGCGCTCAAAGGTGGAAGCAGATAAGCGGCGGGTGGACTCAAAGCTGAAGAATGCTGAAAACCGCATTGAGCGCTTGAAAGTGGCACTGGACGAGCAGAAGGCGTCAGAGGGCAGCCTTCGCTCAGAGGTGACCACCCTGCAGAAGCAGCTGGACTCACTGGGGAAGGACTCCTCAGGCAAGGCGCGGGCCCTGGAGCGCCTGCAAATGGAGTATGAGCGCGAACAGGACAAGCTGGGCACGGAAGCTGGCCGCGTGAAGAACATGCAGGTGACGCTGGCGGAGGAGAAAAGCCAAGCGCGCAAACAAGACGAGCAGCTGGCAATGTTTACCCGCAATGCTGAAAAAGCGCGCAACGTTATTGACAAGTTGACGCTGCAGGTACAGCGCCTGAAAATGGAGCTGCAGAAGTCTCAAAGCGAAACTGCTGGTGCCAAGGCGGAAGTAAGCTCCAAGGTGGCAGCCATCAAAGAAGGCGAAAGCAAAGAAGCTGAGCTCATGGCTCGTCTGAAGCAGCAGCAGTCGCTGTATGAGTCTGTGCGAGCAGACCGCAATATGTACTCCAAGCAGCTCATTGAAAGCCAAGACGAGATCGCAGAGATGAAGCGGACTTTCAAGGTGAAGGCTCACCAAATTCAGCAACTCAAGGACGACATCGGCAACAAAGACCGTGCGCTGATGGCTGAGCACTTTGAGAAGAAGTCTCTCAGCAAAATGCTGCAGCAGCGGGAGTTTGAGAATGAGGAGCTGAAGAAACTTCTGAAAGAGAGCGAGCAGTCCAATGAAAAGCTGGCCACTGAGCTGGACGAGCTGAATGCGGCGATTCGCAGACAAGACGATGAAGCTGAGAAGCAGCGCCAAAAGCTGAAGGAAGTTGTCACGCAGCGTGACATCTTGGGAACCCAGTTGATCCGGCGAAACGATGAGCTGGCACTGCTGTTTGAGAAAGTGCACATCCTGCAGTCCCAACTGCAGCGCGGCGAAGCCACCTACAACGAAAAGCTTGACTACATTCGTATGCTGAAGCTGAAGCTTGCAGACCTGAGCCGCGAGCTGGCTCTTGCAAAGCAAGCCTCGGGCAAGACGCGCGAACTGCAGCGCGACATTCACCGCACACAGAACGAATTACTGCAAGAGCGCACTAAGGTGAAGGCACTGAGCGAAGAGCTTGAAAACCCCATGAATGTCCACAGGTGGCGCAAGCTGGAGGGAAGCGACCCCGCGACATACGAGCTCATTCAAAAGATTCAAACGCTACAGAAGCGCCTCATCGCCAAAACCGAAGAAAGCGTGGAGAAAGACTTGCAGCTGAAGGAAAAAGACAAGCTGTATGTGGAGCTGAAGACCATTCTTGCTCGGCAACCAGGCCCAGAGGTTGCCGAGCAGTTGTCGCTGTACCAGCAAAAGCTGAACGAGAAGACACGGCAACTGACAGCTCTCGCAGCTGAGCTGAACATGAGCACAGTGCAGATCAACGAGCAAAAGTTTGACAAGGAACGTCTCAATAGAGAGCTGCAAGACACCAAGCAGCGCTTCTACGAATTCAAACGGCGCTCCCAGCTGAGTGAGTCAGGTGCGATTTCCGGTGCCCCCGACGGCAGCACCCGCCTTGCCAGCACAGCTGCCGGGCAAGACAGCTTACAGTCACTGCCCTCAGGCTTGGGCATACAGGAAGGCACATCTGGAGCAAGCGGCGCATCTGCAGTGCATCCAGCAGGGGCAGCTGTCGGGGCAGTGGGTGGGGGGCACTTTGCGGCAGAGGGCGGCCCCGCTGCCAAGCTGGCCGGCTCACAACGTCAAAAAGCAGTGTCTGGCGCAGGTAGGCGATTCACAGGCGGCGGTTTTAACACGCGTGTCTAGCTACAGCGCAGTGTGCTCTTCATTGTATCTGGTTAATTGTGTGTAAATTCACTCACCTTGCGCACCCTGGCCCTTACCTGCGCATCCTCCACCCCCCCCCAACCTCCACACAAACACCCGCGCGAGCCCCAGCTCCTCGTCAGTTCACTCAAATTTGCAGGTTCCCGAGGGGAGACGTGAAGTTGAGCAAGCCAGCTGGCCCATGGTTCAAATGGTGATGCTTGGCTGCACCGGACCCCCGGGGCGGAAGCACATCCACTGCAGGCGCCGAGCAGGTGACTGGCATGTCTGGGGCTTGAGACAAGGCCACTGCATTGGTACTGCTCACAAGGCGGGCATCCTCCGCATTGACTCGCAGCACAAGCACTCGGCCAGCGCGGTGAGTCACCAAAGTGCAACACAGAACAGCTGTAAACACAACCCTTGAATGTACTGGCAACACGTCTGCGAAATGCACGGTTTCAGACTGGGCTGCGCCGCTGTCGCTGTGGTTGGGGCCCCCTACTTTAGGCGAGGGGGGGGTTCGCAGAGCTGACAAAAAACGCCCCGCTCCGGCGGAAGTGAGCAGACTAAATGCATATGAGTCAGATCTTATGCGTTTCGTCTGGTGGTACACTGTGAGATCTCGCAGGGGCAGCCACACTTGCACACCACAGCCAGACGCCCCTGTGTGGAGAGAGCGCGCTTCAAGGCAGGTGCGCATCAAAGTATCAGACAAGCTCCACGACGCAAACGATGCAGCGGTACGCTCTGTTGACGCTGTGCTGGCGCCTACAACGGCTTTTTTGAAGTGGTACCGGTGTCCGTGCTGCAGCGCTTGTTGCTGCGCTGACCCGGCTAAGCATGTTGAGGGGGCCCTAAAAGCTGGCTTGGAGGATTCACATGCAGCACGCAATCCAGCTCCGACGTCGGGTGTGTGCTGGCCAAAGATCGCCGTCAATCCCCGCAGGGAACGGGCGTGGGGAGCTGACAGCGCCTCGGGCTGGGAGCGCTTGGGGGGGGGTAATCCCGCAGTGGGGGGGGGCTGCCACAGGCGCTCCGCCACCGAGCGCCGCTCCAACTGCACGTCGTCGCTGGAGCGGGGGCGCTTGTTGCCGCGCTGCCCCTCGGCTCTGGCGCCGTCTGCACCTGGGGTGCTGCCTGGGGGCGGGGGGAAAAAACTTCTGCGGAGTTCGTCAGGCACCGCAGCAGCAGTGCGCGCCAGTGCAGGGTCGCCATCGGTGGACGAAAGAAGCACCAGACTCTTGTTAAGGTCTGCTCCAGAGTTTGCTCGGGGCTCTTCTTGTGGGTTGGTGGGCCTGTCAGCTGTGGGGAGTTGTCTGGACGGTCCAACCGCCACAGCTGAACTGCCGTTGTCAGTCGAAACAGCGGGCATCAAAGACACAAACACGGTATTTATGTGTGATTTGAGGTGTGATTGCAGGCTCTGTACGACGTTCTCTGCCCCAGGAAATGCACAGATGATGGCCGACAAGCGGGCTGGCGCAGCTGTTTGCGAAGAAATTGCTTGCAGGATGGGCAACACTGCTTGCTCTGTGCACCAGGAACCCAGACCTTGCGTCCAGCCACACGTATTTATAATATGTAAGCTGTTGAAATCTCCGCTGTCCGTTGATGCGCCTGCCCGTTGCTCTGGCTGCAGCCGCTCCACGCAAATTTTCAGCAGTTCACGGGAACAAGCTACATATCTCTCTGGGTCACCTCTGGGCGAGTTATAGCCATACAAAAGCGCACTCTTAGAAGACTGGAAGCTGTGTTTGTCTGGTTGGCTGCAAACTGTTGTGCTGGGTGCACATGATAAGGTTGAAAGTTGCCCAGGCAAACTCCATGCAGGCTGCCCCGGGTCAAGTTCATGCCAAAAGCATTTAATATCGGCACTGCAGCATTTTTCTGCTATGAAACGCCCAAATGTAGTTTTCCCTGTGTTCCTTGGACCTAGTGTGAGCACACAAATAGAGGAGACAGCCTGCCGGCACTGAGTTTCGCACAATGATGCTGCCGTCACCCACGAAGGCGGAGCAACGATTGAGTCCATGCCGAATGTTTAGTATTGTGTGGTAGTTGAACAGGGTATATTGGAGCTCATTTTCTTTGTCGTGATGTTTCCTTCAGCCTAAATTCACCTAAACCTAACGCACTATTTCTTCAGGCGGGTTCAGGGGGGGAACCAGAGTTGATGGGGTATATGTAATAGGGTAGGAAGGGAAGGGGGAGAGGGCTTCCCTACACTCTTTATCTGCGCATACTCCATACTCTAGGTTCGGGGAGCTAGGCCTGACCTTGCTGTGGTGCTTTGCTCCTGATCAAGAGTTCGACTGTACAACTGAAGGATGCCCATCCAAAAACTGGCTGCAGGACCCAGTTTTGAAGCACAAGATCTTGACAGCCAAAACGCTCAGCAAGCAAGCTGCCAAACTTGTCCATGTAGTTTTTGTTGCTTGCTGTATTCGAGTTGGTCGCCTTGCGTGTGTATATTTCGTGTGCAGTGGCACATTTTATTATATAATACTAGTCACTTTGATAGTACTGGAAGCAACTGTGAGCATGTTGCAGCACAAACTCAGTATTCCGGTTTTCAGACATAGCCGTCTCGCACTGCAGTTGGGAGCTTCTTGCATCTATTTCGTCGTTTTTTGCCTGCGTCCACACTTTTGTGCAGCTCGACGTGCAGCAACGACAAGGTCAGCCCGCCCAGGCGGCATATTACGGGAACAGCAAGACGAGCATTGAAGAGCATACATGACCTAGCTCAAAAGCAACATATATCTTCTTTGGTTAATACTTGCCCTACTGATGTGGTTTGCCCTGAGGGCAGACAAAGCAGAGGACTTCGAAACAACAGAACTCAGCCTGCCCAGGTGGTTCCAGCTTGGCTACGCCAAACAACGAATAAATGGGGCAAGAAACAGACGTGTGATGAATCTGAGAACAATGGGATTGTTTACAGTAACAAAAATTGACTGAGGCAGACATCTGGTCGGCCGCTGTGCCCCCGTCACCAGGGGAAAGCACCCAGCATGCAAGCCCAACTAAGTTACAATCGCCTGAGCCGAGAATCTGAAAAGCAGAAAGACTGTTTGGATCATTCCATAAGCCTCCTGGAGATTAGCTTGAGTTTAACGCAAACTCACTAGTCAGGCTGGTGTGGCAGGTGTATAATATTATTCACCACAATCAGCTTCCAAAGGATCCCAAAGCTTGCAATCTAGTATCGGTCATATTATTCACTCAAGTGAGTAAATTTTCTGGTTTGTGGGTTTGTAGATCAAAAGCTTTCGTTGACACGTGTCAATCAAACACAAACATATTTTTCAAACTGGTGGCCACCAGCTAAGGTTGCTGGAAAGCAGTTTTTGCATGGATGCATGTGCCCATGCATTTTTGCAGGCAAATCAGCAGTACATTATCAAGCTGGCAGCATCTAATATGAAGGTTCGTGCCTTGCCGTCTCAACATGAGCAACCACCTGGGCAAACGCTCTGTAGCAAATTTGACGTTTTCTACTTCCAACACGCCAGGTTCTTTTCGTCGTGACCACTCCATGTGCAGATTTCCGGTCGATTCATTGGAAGTGTATTTTTCACTCTCTTGTTGTGCCAATTTGCATCTGGCACGAAAGCTGGTGAGTTCCAAGTCATTCGTTGGTGTGGGTCATGTCGTGACATGTCAACACGACGATTGTGTGCTGTAAACTTGAATGCTGCAAAATGTTTCATGTTATTGTGAGCAGGTCTTCAATTCAAGGAGCAAAATGCCGGAATGCATGCAAAGGATGCATTGACCAAACCGCTGCCGCTGCCCGAAGTCGACAAATCCGCTGAGAATTTTATGGATGACATCCTTGTAAACTTTCACTCTGTACCTCAAGATGAGGGCAACTTTAAAAACAAGAACGAAATAAGCATGGACAAACAAATGATTCGGCAGCTCGCTGCTGGCGAAACTGCTCAGTATTCTGAATACGAGGGATACGATACCGCTGCCACACCAACATCTCTCGCAACACCCGCAAGTACTCCTCAGTTGACGCCGCAGTCCACGCCAGACATGACGCCGCAGTCCACGCCAGACATGACGCCGCAGTCCACGCCAGACATGACGCCGCAGTCCACGCCAGACATGACGCCGCAGTCCACGCCAGACAAGACGCCGCAGTCCACGCCAGACATGACGCCGAGACCATCGCCATCCTCCACCATATCAGCCTCGCCTTCCACAACGCAAACTGCTGTGCCTACTGCAAGCTCCACATCATCGGCCGCACCCACAGGGACGCCAACAATGTCGTCAGCTTCCACTCCTCGCCCCAGTGTCAGCACTGGAGCGTCAGCGTTCCCCTCCCCAAGCAGCAACCCTACTCCATCTCGGTCTCCTTCATCAACCCCTTTTGCAGCAGAGCCGAATGTAGTTGCTGGTACCATGCTCTCTAGCGGTGCGGGCTTTACCATTGAATTTACGCCAAGCACCAATGGTAAAGGGAAAGTCAACTGTGAAAGTGTTTTGAACAGAAACACTGTTGCACTGCTGGGAGCCTCACCAATATGCAACTGGATTTCCCCAACTGTGCTTCGAACTTCCTTTGGTACTCAAGCCCGCTTTACTTTGGAAAATTTCGTTTCATTTGCCCCCGACTCCATTTACAGATCTGGAGTTAATCGCGCCAGGGCCTTCGCAGTGAGCTCCGAGATTATGATTGAGTTGTCCCCACCTTCACCAATACCTGCTCCAGTAGTAAGGCTAAACGCCCCTTCTGACTTGGGTGCTTGTAATGACCTGATTCTGGATGCCAGTGGCTCCACAGGTTCTGGTGGGCGCCCTTTTCAGAGTATACAGTGGGCATTTGTGTCCGCTGATCAGAGCGCATCTGTTCAAGACAATGCAGCCAATGTGAAGACCGTTTTGCAAGCTGCAGCAGCTGAGGGCCAGACTCGCGTGCGAGTTCCTCGTGCCCAGCTTGAGGACGGGGCAACGTACACAGTTTCCGTGAGCTTGACCAACTGGTTGGGAGGCGTGGGCACCAGTGAAACTGCAAGCATGACTGTGTCTGGTTTGAATCTTCCAAGCCTGTCAGTTCTTGGCGGAACCACCCAACAGGCCAGCCGCAACCAGGAATTTTCACTCACAGCGCGTGCATCTGCCCGCGGCTGTAACGCGTCACAAATTATTCCCCTTGAGTACTCATTTATACAATCAGGCGGCCCAACCGATATTTCTGCGTTTCTGTCGACAACAACCCGAGGTATTGTCATTCCTGCAGGGCATCTGTTCCATGACCCAAGCTTGCCATACACCGTTGTTGTTTCCGTCAACATTGTGGGAGACCTCACAGCCTCCACCAGTGCAAGCACTGTTATTCATGTTGGAACACAGGCGCTTCAGGCCTCAATTATGGGAGGTTCGCGTGTCGTGAGCCCCACTTCAGCGCTAGTCATTGATGGGAGCCAGTCATCGGACCCCAACAACGATGAGCTGCAGGCCGGTGGGCCATCAAACAATGTGCTTCAGTCATATGCGTGGACCTGTACAACCAGTGGGGGTGTTTGTAGCGATCTGACGGCTTCGGTTTCTACTAGAACGTTCACAGTCTCCTCCGAGCGTGTTGCCGAATTTTCAGGGAAACAGCTGACGTTCAAGCTCACGTTCACATCCAACGGGAAAAGCGCATCTAGCACGGCACAAATAGACGTTGCATCTGTTCCAGTGCCAGCTGTCTCAATTATTGGTCCTCTTGGCAGTACTCCTGTCCTGGTTGCCGGCAGCACTCACTTCAAGGTGGACTCGTCATCTCGTGTGGTTTTGCTCGGCACTGCAGACAGTGACCAAGTACAGTGGTCTTTGGCATCATCCAGTGAGGAAATCAACGACCTTCTTTCGACACCGTCAGAGCAAAAGCAAGTTGTCATCAGGGCGGGAGCTCTCGTGGCTGGAAAAACATACACCTTTTCTCTCTCAGCCATCGGAAGCATCCCAACAGCAGTTGGCAAGTCATCTATCACCATTGTCGCAAATGGACCACCCTCAACTGGAACTGTGTCTGCAAGTGCTGCAAGTGGGACTGCTTTGACAGACACGATTGACTTTGTTGCACAGCAGTGGGTCGATGATACTGAAGACTTACCGTTGCAGTTTCAGTTTTTTGTGGACTCGAGTGGAGCCGTGCCGTCTGAAAGAGAGCTCAAAGAGCAAACAACTGGGTCCCCTGCATCCATTATCTCAAGTTCAAATGTGCTTTCTCTTCTCGTCCCAACCAGCTCTGGGAATGGAAACATCACTGTCATCGTGTACGTGTATGACAAGTTTGGGAGCTTTGCAGCCTCACATGTGCAAGTAGAATCTGCACCAGCAGTTGCTGAGGGAGCCAGTGCAGAACAAGTTGCCAGCTTTGTGGAAGATGCAGCTAGTTTGGTTTCTGCCACGCTAGGAGAAGGCGATGCTGAAGCTGCCATGTCCGTAGCTGCTTCTCTGGCAGACGTGCTGAACGGCGCAGCTCCCAGCTCTGGCAGCAACCAGCCCATCGGCGAAGCAGCCGCACAAAAAGCTCGCAGAACCCAACTGCGGCAAAACATCCTCGGCGCAGTTCTGGGTGCTGCAAGCTCCGACGTCAAATCGAAGCTCGGGGCAGTCAAGTCACTGACGAGCTCGGCGGGTGAAGTGTCGCCTACCATGGTGTCAGGTATTGTAGGAATGCTCCAGAGCTTGCTTGGATTTGGCAGTGGTCGCCAGCTAAGTACGTCCAACACACCTCTCAGCCTGTCCACCGCGACCAGCTTCAGCGACGTCTCGGTGAACTTGCTGAATGCAGACTCAGAAGCTCAGGTGACGGGCTTGACTGCTGCCCAGCAAACTGCTTTGTCCAGCTTCCGAGCAATTGGTACTCGTTTGCTGGTCAATGCTGTCGGCAATGAGGATGCTTCTGTGATTGCCGCTGGCCTCAGCGGTTGCCTGCCCCAGTCCGCTGTCAGCATCAACATGCAATCCAAGAAGGCGGTGTGCCAGAATGGAAAGCTTTTCAGCACTGGAGTGACAGATGCAGCACGACCCGTTCAAGATATCGCCCTGTGCAATGCTGGTTCTGCAGAGTTCTTTGGTCCTGGGGCAGTATCCCCTGTCAACATTGGTGGTGTGGTGCCAGGAGCAGCAGGTGTCGTTGGTGGTGCCGGGTCTGCGGTTTGCAGCTCAGAGGTCAATGTGCAACTTCTCACACTGCCCAAAGGTTTCGTCGATGTACTTTCAGGCCTACAAACTGCATTTGCAAACAATTACATCGGGGCACCAGCATCCTCTGGCTTGACGGTTGTGGCAGACACAACCCAATCAGCACCCATCATCCGTGCCGAATTCACAGATACAAGCGGAGTGCTCTTATCAAGCTCAGACATCACTGGTGCAGAGTTTGTGGTTCCGCTCTTTGCAAAACCTGCGATTGCAACTAACACCCATTTTATCAAGCCGCCACCGGCAGGCTCTCGCCGCCTAGCTGGCCATGCCAACTTCACTGAACACATGTCGTTTGTACCAAGCTTGAACAATTACGAAGTCACTTGCCCAACTGATAGCGCTGTATACAACAATGGCCCAGTCATGCTCACTGCCTCGTGTCCAATGGGCGACCACGACGTGCAGTGCAGTGCAAGCCAAGCTGGCGGCAAGTTCGCCGGGCAGTGCCCTGTCAGCGCGTTCACGGCAGCCTGCATTCAGGAGGACAGCTTGAACTTTGGCCAATGGACCACTCAGCATTGCACTGTCCAAGATCTGAGCAACGAGCACGCCCTCTGCTCTTGCAATGTGATGGCTCCAGTCACAGTTGCGTTCGCGACCGTGTTGAGAGCAAGCACCCAGATGTTCACCGCTGCTGCAAGCCCATCGCCCCAACCTGCACCAAGCACACCCCCAGCAGCACCTAGCTCATCTCCATCGGCTCCAAATGCGTCTCCGTCAGCCTCCCCCGTACCGATAACGGGAACTGGCACCAAAGATACCTCAAGCGCCTCCGAGTTTACCACCACGCAGGCAGTTGGCTCGGCATTTGTCGTTATCGTCGTGATCCTGGTGGCCGCACTGGTGATCCGCCAGCGTCGCAAGATTGTGAAGCTTAAAGAACAACAAGAGCGTGTTCTCTCAGCAACAGCGAGTCAACGGATCATTGTTTCGTCCGGTGGATCAGCGCAGGGCGAACAGACATTTACTGCCGTAGATCCCACGGCCAGTCGGCGCGACATGCTGAAATCTATGAACGCATACAACACTGGCAGCGTTCGCTGGGGAGCATCTGCCCGTGCTGTGAAGAGCAAACCGACCCAGGCAGCGCGCACCTAGTCCTGGCTTCGGCCACGAGTGCACACTGCGAACAACTTGAGCAATCTATCAAATAAATTGTGTTTTGATACCACACACTTGTCACCCATTGATCTGATTCAAGCATGCATCAGCTCGAAACGCCGCATGGGATGATGGCTGCATCAGGCCGGGGGCATGGCAAACCTTGCTGCCTGCTGCCTGCACTGCTCGCAAATCAGGTGCTGCTGTACCGGCGGCTGGCTGGCCAGCGAGCCAGCCCATTTCCTGCGCTGCCATCACGGCATTTGTTGCTCCGCGCAGCGATGCACCTTGCAATGCTGCGACGCTGGTGCCGACTGCTGCCCGTCGGGAGCCTGCCGCCACCGCCCCAGGGATGGACAGATCTGCAGCCATCAATGTGATTCTCACGGCATCTGCTGCATGCTTGTTCAGTCGAGGGACACCGCCCGCATTTGACATTTGAGCTTGCACAAGCGTTGGAGGAAACGGTTTCACCCCACAGCTGACCCTCCAAACAGGAGCCAAAAAGTCCCCAAACGAGCCTCGCGCACTATTCAGCAGTGCCAGGGCAGGAAGACTCACTGCCTTGTTTCCATCCTGGGATTTGCCACGGGATTTCATCACTGCAGCTGCCAGGCCGTGTGCGGAGCTTTGCCTGCCACCAACACTGGTACCACTGGTAATGTCTGGTGAAACGACGGCTGCAGCAATCTCAACCGCTGAAGAGCTCGAGCCAAGCTTGCGCACATGAGTTTCCCAGCTACCCAGGCTGAACTCCCCAGCTTCGGCACCGAGAAGTAGCCAAGTGACCAGGGCTGCCACGCCAAGCATGTCCCGCTGAGCCGCCCACGGGTCAAGTGCCTCTGGAAGGGACTGCTCATGGGCAGCACCGGAATGGTGCACTGCTTCCTCCACATAGCTTGAGCGCCGCTTTGGTGACTCGGCAGCTTTGCTAGCGGGTGCAGCGGCTGGTGTTGCGGGCTCATCAATGTTTTTGAACTCAAAATGTCTAAAAGCCGACATGCTTCCAGGAGTCATCAGAGGCATTGTTTCACTGGCTTCACGGGGTGTGTTGCCGTGCCCAGGCATTGTAGTGCTGTCCATTTGGCGGTTCATTGGAGTGCGGCTTCCTGTTGAGTTTCCCTCCGCCAGCCGAAGCTGGCTTGGAGCCAGCCTGCCCCCCCTTCGAATCTTTAGTGTATCTGCAACAGCAGGGGAATGCGTGCCTGAGCTGTGCTTGGGTTGAGATAGAATCACTTCGAATTGGCCTTGGTGTGGTGTTTTGGGGGTTTCGAAGTTCCTTCTCGATTTTGCTTGCCCCTTTGAGCCAGATTTGCTTTCAACGGTCCAAGCTGACCGCTGATAATCGCTTGTACCCTTTTCTGCCATCTGTGATTGACCAGAGGCCGCACTTCGCCGCCGAGATGGGGTATGCGCACTTGAAGTTCGATTGCGGCCTGCAATTTCTGAAAGTCCTCCACTGGTCGGCTTGCTGAGCCCACGGTGAGTGCGCCGTGCAGCAGCACGAGAAATGTCGTCAGATGCACCGCCTTGCAACTGCAAGGCAAGGCCAAAGTCAATGACTTTCACCCGGAAATGCACGCCATCAGGAGGACCTGTAGGCACTGCGCTGACCATGATATTATCAGCGTGAAGGTCTCTGTGAGCAATGTGCTGATTGTGCAGGTGTGCCACAGCGTGCAGCAGCGAGCTGGCAATCATGGTGCGCTGCTGCAGAGACAGAGCAGTCAAGAGCTGCTTGTGGTTCAAAAATGTGCGCAACGACATCCCAGGCACCAATTCTAGCACAGCGTACACGGCATCCCCGCGCCGAGCAAGGCCGTAGCAGGATGTGATGAGCGGACTGCTCTGAATGCTGCGGAGCATTCGAATCTCGCGCTGCATGCTCTGCACTGCATGCTGGTTGCGCCTCCACACCACATCATCAGTGTCATGTGTAGAGTCACTTGATGCAAGAGCATTCGCGTTTGCTTGTTCTGCGTTCTTGCTGCGACCGTCGCTCTCAGGTGCACCTGTGGTCAGCTCCTTCACGGCCACAGGGTTGCCTTGCCAAAGCCCGCTCCACACAATGCCGTGCCCGCCCCTGCCAATGATACAGGCAAGCGGCACTGTTGGCTCAGACGCCTCCTCTGGCGGCCCATTGCTGTCTGGGGCACCCACAGTGGCGGCACCTGCAATTTGCTGAGTGCCATCCGTGTACATTGCACTGCTCTGAGCAACGGAGACCCAAGAGTCAAACCGCACCGTAGTCGCTGCCTCAGTGCTGTCGCCTTTGGATGAAACCTGTACATACATGTCAGCGTTGCGGTTGCAGGCTTTCTCAGAAACTTGGGGGAGCAAGGCCAACACATCCACGACACGACGCCGCAGAAGGCCGCCGGGTTGGTCCCCTGCCCGGGGCGAGCTGTCTTGGGCTGAAAGGGCATCTGATACACCCCCCTGCATGCTGCTTGCAGCTGCCGGCAGAGGCGGCTGCCACACCCCTGTGCCCCAACCAGGCAGTGCCGCTGCGGCCACATGGGGTGCGTTTCCGCCGATTCCACCGCCCTCGCTTGTAGCCTTCACACGAGCCTCTTCAACTTCAACTAGATCGTCAATACCGGAAGCTGAGTTGATGATTGTGTCATCGTCGTCATCATTTTCGCCTCCACTGCTGGCTGCAGCTGTGGCCGTGGGATCAGCATCCCACATCAGCCCGTCATCCTCTTCCACATTTGCTGCGCTACTGGAGAGGGGATGCTGTGGAGCCTGCTGCCCCGATTGTGCCCCTTTTGCGCCACCAGTTGCTTGCGCTTGCGGCGCTTCGTGCTGCGATAGCGAGGAGGCAGCAGCGTATCTGCGAATGCCAGCGATGGCGGCTTCAAACTCTGCTTCGCTGCGACGTGCAGCGGTGCGACTGGACGTCACATTTTGTCGTGCACTGCCGCCGGCGGCCGAGTTGGCAGGTGCTGCTTTGTTGAAGGGGGGTCGAATGGCACCCCCCCCTCTGCCAGAGGGGGGGGGCAGTGCTCCAGGCTGGATGGAGGGGGGGCTCCACTGCAGAGCGGGTGGCAGTGCTGCAGCCTGCTTGGGCAGGACATACGCCCCCACAGCACTGGCCGGCACGATCTGCGATGACGTGTGGATGACGTGCTGACACCAGCTGCTGCCGTATCGCATGCACAGTCCCAACAGCAGCTGCTGCAGGGTGGTGGAGCTAGCTGTTTGCACCGAGCCCCACACAACATTGCCTCCACCACCCAATGCTGGATTCGACCCCCCCCATGAATTGGATGTAGGCGGGAGGGGGGGCAGCCGCCTGCCCCCTGTGCTCTCACCTACAGGTGTCTGTGCCCTCCCCGCGCCGCCCAGTGTCGGTTTCTTGCGGGTGCCGAAGGCGACGATAGCGCTGCCCAAGCCACCCAGGCCCGGCACCGACCCGGGCAGATTGCTTGCATCGCTGGGCATTTCAGTGGCCGACACTGCTGCCTTAGACTTGGCTTGTGGAGCCTCAGCGGGCAGCTTGGCACTGACGGCTGGAGCCCCTGGCAGCGGCGAGCCTGACCCAGCGTTTGAGTAGGCATTCTGCACAGCTGCTTCTGCGACGGGCGGCTGCACTACTGCAGAGTTTGACTGGGGCCAGCCTCCAGAAAACGGCGCAAGTTGAAGAGGGGCAGGCGCAGTGACAGGCACTGCAGCTGCCACCGCCAGCCAATTGCACACCGCGGGCGCAATATCCTTGAAGCGAATTTCATAGCCAAGAGGCATCGTGGCAAGCCGCATTGACGCAGTACATGCCACATCGGATGGTGTGTGCCCAGCAACATCACGTGCTGACAAATCTGAACCCAGCGCCACCAGCAGCGCTGCGACCTTGCTGCGACCTGCAGCGCACGCTAAGTGCAAAGCTGTGCTGCCATCTGATGCGCGGCCTGTGCTGAAGGTAGCTCCTCGATGCACTAGAAGCTCGACAGCTTCCAGACAGCTGTTGTCGGAGCAGTTTCTGTTGTCAATTACAGCCATCATCGGCGTGTTGCCCATACTCCTGTCCACACCATTGCATGCGGCACCAGCAGCAAGCAAAGTCGCCAAGCACACTGCACTACCTGGGCCAAATGCACAAGCTGCAGCCAGTGGAGTCATCCCATGGGCGTCTTGGGCGTCAATCTGGGTCTGCAGGGGGCATGCTGGGTCGGCGCGCTCGATGATTGCGTTGCAGATGAACTCGACACAGTCGTCAGCACCAGCTACACATGCACAGTGCAGCGCTGTGGCGCCGATGCCATTCTTGGGCGAGGCATCTGCGCCATGCTTCAACAGAGTTTCAACTGCTTGCGCGAAGCCCCCCTGCGCCGCTCGCATGAGGGGGGTCCCCCAGTTGGGCCCAGCTCGCAGGCCTTGCCGGAGCAGCAACGGACTCACGTTCACCGACAGCCCCTGCTCCGCCAGCCATTCGACGACATGGGCCCGCCCCATAGCTGCTGCAACGTCAACTAGGGACTTGGGTGCAATATCTCTGGGCTTCAAGCTGCGACGTACTGGCACCTTGATGTCACCTTTGGCTGCGACCAAGTGCGACAACACCTCCAGGGAGCCGGCCATGACCGCACCCACCACAGGGGTGGTAGCAAACAGCCACTTTCGAGTAGGGTTCTTGCGTGCTGTATTGGGGTTCGCGCCGCACAGCAGTAGTGCTCGCACCATGGTCGCATCTCCCCTGCAACTTGCACGCAGCAGGGCGCTTCCGCGCTCATTTGTGCCAGCGTTCACTGCAGCTCCCGCCAGCAGCAGCAGCTGCAAACACAGCAAATGCGACAGGGATGTATCCTCTGCCCCAGCTGCGCCTACTTCTTCAGTGAGAAATGTGCCCGTGCCGTCCTCCTCACCCGCTGTCCAGGCAGCTGCGGAGATTTTGGTTTCCGCCCCAGCCACCTCAGCCGCTGCTATCAGCGCAGTCCGGCCGTAATTATCGCACGCCTCCAAGTCTAAAGCACCCAGTAATCGCGAAATGCTCCGCCGTGCAGCAGAATCTTGCTCGGCCCACACACTGGGCACACCGCACAGCTGCTCCGAAAAGTGAGCTTGGGCTATTTGAACCTGCTTTGCAGTGACTGCATCTGCCCCCTGCTCCTCGCCACTGGCTCCATCCAGCATGCTCAATGTGGTAGACGCTCGTCTAAAAAATGGTGGTGGGCGATTGCCCCCCCCCTGCTTTCCAGAGGGGGCCCCTAATCCGGTGGCAACACCCATTGAAGGCGAGTCGAGCTTTGGAATCGCAGCGTGGGCCTCAAGCAGGCAGCAAACAACAACAGCGTGCCCATATTTGCACGCTAGCAGCAGAGCTGTGGAGGCGGATTTGTCCTTTGAGTTCGGTAGATTTGCGTTTGCCCCCCACAGCAGCAGCTGCGCCACTGTTGCGGCTTGGCCGTAGCGAGCTGCGGCGTGCAGCGGCCCCCACCCCCGGCGGGGATGCAGGGTGTTCGCTGCCACTGTTGACGGCTGCGTGTTCTTGCTGCTGGTGTGGTGTGTGGGGAGGGAAGGTGTGCCTGCCTGGTTGCCTCCGTCGGCGGCGGCAGGCTGGGGGCTGATTTGACCAGGCGACCCAACCTTCGAGCGCAATGCTGTTGCTGCTGGGCCGTCTGATGGCACAAAAGAAATATCCCTCCCATGGGCTTGTACAAGTTTGGAGTGGCCGGCACTGATCTCGTCAAAGCGGATCAGGGCTTTGCGCAGATGGTCGATGCGACCGGTAGCGGCCGCGACAAAGGCGGCCTCGCATGCTGCCAGAGCCGTTGAGAATGGCATGACAACGCAATTTACAATCGAGCTTCAACCAGGAGTGGAGCCTGGCAGCTCAATTTCGCTGATTGCTGCTCTTCAGGAAATGAGATTGCTCAGTGCTTTGTAGGTGGTTGTGTCCTGGGCGAAGCGGAGCTTGCGTATTTCAAGGTCCGCAATTGCAAGCTGCAAGCCAAAATACGAGCAATACATGTGGTAGCATACTGTCAACATGTCATGATTTGCGCACACATTGTGAGCTACTGAGCAATGGTAGGGGTGCAGACAGGGCATGCTGGAGCTAGGCTCGGGGATGCACGGGGGGAAGGCCGGGAAGTGGCCCATACGGCCATTTGTCCGGAATTAGAGCAACTGAGCAGGCCCTGGACATGCCAATATACACCCAATACTAGCATGTTTATTCCTCGTCAACGTGCAATTGGCTGTTTCCTATAACAGGCAGGAGTGTGGGCATCCAAGTGGCAAGAAAAGTCGCGGCAGCCCACTAGTACTACGACGCCGTGGATATGCGACTTGTGGGAATCAAAATGCATTTGACGAGGACAGTGCAAGCAGTGAAATTTTCTTCGTCACTTCAGTTGATGGAACCAGCGTGGTACGGCCCCAAGGATTCCTTGTTGGCGGCATCAGCTCTCGCTGTCGCTGGCCGGTCAGCTGGATCCACTGGCTTAGCTCGGATGCCCGCTCCAGCGACGTAGTTGCCCGCAGCATCAACAGCGCGCAGGGACACCAAGGCTGTTCAGCGGCCGGCAGTGGCGGAGCTGTTGCCAGGCAGCACCAGCACAGCAGAGGCAGGCATGGCGTGGTTGGCTGCTGGCGGCAGAGACACAGTGACTGTAGCCCCGATCAGCTGTTGTGCGTGTCTGCCTGCAGCGTTGTCTGGATGTACACGGTGGGGGCTGTAAAGCTTGCGACAATTGGGGTCAATTGCAGGCCAATCTCTGGCCACTGCCCCCGGCCACATTCCCAGGCAGGCAGTGTCACCAGCAAGCAGCCCAATGCAGAGAACAGTGGGAGTGTACGGTGTGTAAGATCACAATGTTCCATTCAAGCCACATACATGTGTGCTCTGCGCAGCCTTGGTGAACAAACACGCCCTCGCTTATCAGCCCTCTGCCTGGGGGGGGGTGGAGACGCCACAAGTGACCCCCCCCCCTGCTTCAGCTAGTGCAGCACAACTACTGCCCTCCAGCTGCTGCAGCCCCCTGCACTGCTGGCGCCAAGTCGAAGTCACTGCCGGTGATGCGTTTCCAAATGGAGAGCACCTCCTTGGCGACGGACTCAAAGTGGCTGGTGGCGTCCAGGGAGGAGGTGACGAACAGGTTGTCGGCGCTGCCGTCGTCCTTGGCGGTGAAGGTCTCGCTGACATTGTCGAATCTGCACACCATATCGCCCAGCAGTGCCACTCCCGCGGCCACCTCCTCCTTGGGGGCGCTGCTCTCAGCAACTGTGGAGCAAATGGCCACAAACTTGTCCTTGGCAACGACATTGTGCTGGTCAGATAGCACGGTCATGTACACGTCGTGGGCGCGCCCGATTTGCTTCTGGGGGATGATGATCTGGGCAGACTTGACTGTCTTCACTTGCTCCACAGGGTGGTTCAGCAGAGCAATGGTGCGGACAATGCGGCCGGAAGACTCCACGCGGGACTTGGGGGCATACGAGGGGTCGGAGATGACCACGGGTGCAGTGGCGGCTTGTTCACCCACGCGCACTCCTGCGACTTTCCCGTCTGCAAATAGGATCTCATCCACGTCGTGGTGTAGCATGAAGATGCCCCCCCGCACAGAGCAAACGCGGGAGAACGCCTCCGGCAGGCCGCTGAGGCCGTACACGGGGTACAGGTATGGGCTCTTGCTGTGGGCGGCCAGCGAGGTGGCGTACAGCTTCACTGCGTCGATGAGCTTGATGGCTGGCTGAGTCAGGTACGTGTCGCTGTCCTGCAGTGCCATGGCGTGTCCAACAAAGTCCACGGTGTCATCATCCAGGGAAAACTTGGCAAACAACTCTGCAGCAGTTTGTGTCTTGGGGTCAAAGCTCTTCCAGGTGGACTGGTTTGCGGCGTCAAAGTCCTTGATATAGACTAGGAAATTCCGCAAGCCACGCTTTCCCCACATGCTCACCAGGCCAGTGCTGAGAGCTTCACTCTCGGTGGCAGGCACTTTGTGCAGCAGTTGGGCCTTGCCCCAGAACATCGAGTCACTTCCCTTCTTGTACACATAGCTGCCGTCCACCAAACGGAAGTCGATGTAATCCTGCAGCAACGCTAGTCGTGAGTGAATAATGTCGGGTTTTGCCAGACGAGGCCAGTGCGCCAGCCAAACAAAGAAGCATACCTGGGCATTCATCTTGAGAAGGATTTTGACAAGCAGGCCATCTGCCATGACGAACTTGGGCACCAGGTCCACACAGTAATCCCTGCATGAGTCGCAATTTCCGCGAAAGAGTAGCTTGGGCTGAGCTGAGTAAATACGCACCTGTTCTCACCCAAAGCATCGAAGAAGGCCTTTGGGGGTTCTTCTTCTGGGGTCTTGGCCATGAACTTCTTGTACAGCTCCTGCAGCAAATCAATGGTTTCGCACGCCAAACAGCTCAGGCTGGGCATGCACTGCTCACTGTGAGGTTGAGTGACGCTGCCTCGCCTCCGTAGTACGAGTTGCGGTCAATCACAAGAACCTGCAAGTAAAAATTATTGTGGGTGCAATAACGGGCATCACGGAAGGTTTGTCGGCTATGCAGACACGGCATGATCTTTGCCAGGCTAACACGCCAAACAACGGCCTTCGATGAACTCACTCGCTTTCCCTGCTCCTTGGCCAGCATGCCAGCCAGCAAAACCTCCTTGAGGCCTGTTCCTAACACAATGACGTCGTATTCGCCATCAGCTAGAGATGGGTAAGTCTTGCCGTCAATGGTAACGTTGGCAGGTGGCTCCTGCGGGGTGTGTGGTGCAGCCTCAGCAGCCATCGTGTGAGGAGAGTCGATGTCGATCAAACGCCGAAGCATTCAATGTAGAGGCTTTAAAAAAGTTGGGGTTTCATCGAATTGGAGGGCCTCATTTCGCGATGGCAGTGGCAGCTGTATAGGCTGAGCGGGGTGGAGCCCTTGGGTCAGCAGAGACCCCCTTGTGGGTAGGGAGGGTCTTAGCGTAGTGAGGACCCCGACGAGGAGGGGCCGCAGACCGCCCATGAGGGGGGACCACATGTAGGGTCTCACGTCAACCCCTCTACGTCTGGCCAGTCGGAATCAGTTCTGTTTATCCTAATTCTGTCGAGGCCCCCACGCGTGTGTGCCTCGCCTGTGCATTCGACTAGCCGCCATAGCACGTGCAATTTTCCCGACCACCCGCCCCTGTTGTGGGCTACATAGATCAACCCACAATTTATTACCATTTCTCTCCCTCCAGCCTGCGGAGAGCCAGCGATCCCGACTCAAGACCGCTCGACGAGGAGGGGGTCTCAGGAGGGGGGGGGCAAGTACGGCGTACCTCACCGAGCCCCCATGGGACAGCACAGCTACAAGACAATGGGGGCTACAAGATCCCAGCCTACTTTAAGACAACTTGATCGAACTCAAACATCTCACCTTCTCCTGGGTCTTCGGGCAAGACGCCAACTACAACATCACTTCATTTGGATTCTTCCCCACCCGCCATCCCGTGGAACTGGCTTGCAAGGGGTGTGCCCATTCACCACACCACCAGGTTAAGACAAGCAGTGCTGAGTCACATCAGCTTTGCTCAGGAGGGGTTTTCAATCCAAGCTGGAGCTTTCCCTCCGACGTGCCCTCGCCAAGAAGCCGTCGCGCTGCGTCCTCTTCGCGGACCAGACGCGCATGGATCACCCCAAGACCAAGACTACACGAACAATATCACCACGGAACACCTCATCTGGATGACCTACATCGACATCAGCCACGGCCCCAACACCCACTGCGGCTGGCGCGGCACCTAACGAGGAACACATGGCACGTCGAAGCTGCACCCCTACTGGCTCACTAGCCAGTAGGGGTGTCAGGTGGCGATTTGCTGATGCGTCGCTCCCTGTGGGATTCAATTGCTGTGCTGGCCGTGGGACCTGCGCCAAGCAGGTCTACTCTCAGGCCTCTGAGGGCGTCGTGGCTATGGACATGAATTGGTATGCACCCATACCTCGCGTTCGGGACTCCCTTCCCGTACGCCGCGCGCACGGTCCGGGCTCCAGCGCAAGGCGGTGTGCTC
>Ga0307982_1000654_pt1 | contig 27386 bp, 27 predicted proteins | sample OrgLakmetagen989_FD_201847 | JGI IMG/M metagenome (GOLD analysis project Ga0307982, IMG submission 201847) | Saline water microbial communities from Organic Lake, Antarctica - #989 | ecosystem: Environmental > Aquatic > Non-marine Saline and Alkaline > Saline | place: Antarctica: Organic Lake...
TGTCGACCAATCAGTGACCGTCGGCACGGTCGGCTAAAGGTCAAACTCGGAGTGACCACCTTGCATCAATATTTCAGCAGAAAGCAAAATAAGCTGTTTCACGTATCCCGTTCCACGTCTACTTACAGATCCTGCCAACTTATTACTTGAGCTCGCATCTGACTCATTGAGACGACAGCAAAAGAAGCCACTGCCAGCCCTTTTGATAGCCTGAAGCTTCGTGATGTCTCAATTAAATAAGCTTGTTAAGCAAGCTCTTGTAGTGCTTGCGTTTCTGGGCACCGCGATCAGTTTATCAACTGCGCCGGGTTCCCGAACAGTTGTCGTTGCTGGTGCTACCGGACGAGTGGGTAAGCACTTATGCTTGCTAGTATTCATTCGCGCGTGTATTTTATTTAAACATAAATATGATTTCGAGTACTGCACTTCGCTGCTTGCTACTGGGAAGTAAGCACCTTGTAGACTCTTGAATTGGCAACTATGTCAACTTGTCTTTCTGCTAGGCAAGCTTCTGGTTGATAGGTTGCTGAAACAGCCAGAAACATCAGTACGGGCCTTGGTGCGATGCCCTGACAAGGCCGCGGATCTACTTCCTATTGGCTCATCAAACCTTGAAGTAGTGACTGTAGCTGACCTGACGAGGAGCTCAGCGGAATTGACGCGTGCTTGCGTGGGAGCGTCTGCAGCGGTATGGTGCGCTACTGGATTCGCGGACGACACCTCCTTTCGCAACAAGCTGAGGACTTTCGTTGGCCTTGAATCGTACCCAAAGAAGGTATCGAAGACTTGAATTTTTGCATGCTGCAGTCTATGGTTCGCGAATTCAAACGAAGTCAGAATACAACCTTTGGAGACTAATCTTTTAAACTATGTATAAGCGTACTTTCTCTCATTCATTAAACTATTTCATCACAATTTCGGATGTATTGCGCTTATCTTCCTCTAAATTGTGAATGATGTGCTAGTCTGTGGACGTGGCGGGGATAGGGTGCCTGATTGGCGCTTTAACGCTGGCGAACAAGCGCGAAGAAAACAAAAACCTCGTAGGCTCAACGCCTCAAGTGGTAAGATATAAGTAAACAGCTGGATGGTTCTTTTGCCGTGCTCTCACGTGTTGGTATTTGACGATTCTAGTTCGTTTTGAATTTGATTCTCTGGCATTCGTCTCTTTATTTTGAACCTTCTCGTCTAACTCAATCATATTTCCATATCCTAGGTCATGCTTTCGTCAGCTGGTGTTACCCGGCCCAGTTGGTCCGACGACAAGAAGACCAAAATGGCGGGTGCAGCCGACATCCCCATCGTGCGCCTCAACCCTGGTGGCATCTTGGGCCTCAAATGCGACGCAGAGCAGGTGTGGGTGTGTGTGCACATGATTTGAGTTTTCAATTTAAGTTCAGATTTTTGTGTGAAAGAAGTTGCTGGTTTGTTGTTTTTTTGGCCTTGTTTTCATTTACTTCATGTACATGGATGGTCGTGTATGAATGCACATGGATGTGGTCATGCAATGATGAAGTTGACGTCTTTTTTTTTCAATTTTCTTTCTTCTCAGGCGCTCCGCGACAGCGACTTGCCCTACTGCATCGTGCGGCCGTGCGGCTTGAACGAGGATTGGGCGCCTGGCCGGCCGGTGCTTTCCCAGGTGCGCCTTTGAGTGTGTGTGCGTGTGTTTGTGAACTACTCTAATTATGATGCGAATTCGTCGTTCCAATGTGCCGTGGGGAAATGCTGGCAAGATGAATTTCAATGCTGAAAAATCTAAACTAGAGCTTTTGATTATTTTTTCTTTAGCTTCTTTTGACCTCTATCACCCTACCCTACTACTCCCCCCCCTCTCTCCCTCTATCTCTCTCTATGTAGGGTGACGTGGCAGTGGGCCGGGCCAACAAGAACGACGTGGCAGACATTTTAGCGGCGGTGATTGACGAGCCCAGCGCGAATGGGAAGACCTTCGAAATGATCACTTTGCAGGTACGGAGGTAGTACCTTTCGGGTGTCGTCTGTACGTGCGCATGTTGGGAAGCACGAGACTTCAGTCTTGATTTCATGACTTATGTACTGCTTCTTGTCCGTCATTACTCTTCCTCTGCCAATAATTTTCCTTCTTCATTTTTGACTCCTTCGTTATTCATACCTGCTTCCTTCTATTTCTGCAGGGGTATTCGCCGCCACGAAACCTCGGCCCAGTGCTCGAGAAGCTGCAGCCTGACACCGCGAGCACCATCATGAGCCAGCAAGACACGGCGGCCTACGCGCAGTACGCCCTGTTGCAGCAGCTGTTGCCGGGGGAAATGCAGGACCCCACGGCGCTGGAAATGGGAGTCAAGTACGAAGAGGTGGATCGCGGCGACGTGGCCCCACGCGAAGCGGGTGCTGAGCCTACCGAGAGGGAGAAAGCAGTGGCGGCAGGCGTGAGCGGCGGCGAGTAAGCGCGCTGGCGATCCTAAGAGAAAGAGAGCGGCGATTAACTCTAGGCAGGGATTCTATGGAGAGGGCTAGCTTTTGCTTCGCTGTTTCCTGTCTCTTGCGTTTAGATGTTATTCTACTTCACTCGATTGGCCATATGCGCCTGAGTTTCGTTTAGAATTCGTTAGTTTAGAAAATAGAAGCACAATATCCCGTATCGCATAGCGTTATATTTATATCGTACCGCCAGGAAGAAAGTCTAAATTATTTTTTTATCTGCACAAAATTAGTGCAGAAGCTTCGAACGAGCGCATCAAACCCAAACCAGCATCAGCATTATGCATGACGTGATGACGTGCGTGGTTTCTATACATCAGTACGCGGAAATAGGAACAAACTTTCTGAACTTTGGGAGCTGGGCACTAGCAGACGTCATTATCAACCGTACCTACATTGGTCTCTGAAAAGAGGAAAGAAATGCCTCCACGCGTCTTAATCATCGCTGGGTCACCTGCTAGCGGCAAGACGACGCTAGCAGGCTACGCCTGCCAAGCACTTGGAGGTGCGACGCTTGTCGACAAAGACACCCTCGAATGGCCCCTAGCTAATGCTGCGCTCGTAGCCACTGGCCATGTAGCGCACGACCACGGTTGTTCTTTCTACACTGATGTGCTCAAAGCAGCAGCGTATGAGACGATGGAGCGAGTAGCTGAGCAAGCGGTCAAAGCAGCTGGCGCACATGTGGTGCTCGTTGCACCTTTCACGAGCCATTCGCAGGACCCGACTTGGCTCAAACGCTTGCAGGCACGCTTGTCTCCCACTGATGGACCCCTCGTTGACGTGGCTTTAGTTTGGGTGACAGCAGCGCCGGCTGTGTTGAATGCACGTAAAGCTGCTCGAGGTGACGGGCGCGACACTGTTGAGCTTCAAGCAGTAGCCTCTGCAAAAGCAACTGGGACAGCAGCCGAAACACCGTCTGGAGCAGATCTAGCGGGAATTATTAAAACATCATCAGGAAATTTTGCCAAGGTAAGCGATGCTCATGTTGAAGCAGTGTCAAAAAGTGCAGCTGCAAAGGGTGGCACTGTGACAAACTGTGGACTCAGTTTCACCACAGCTGAAGCAAAGCGCCAAGCAACAGTGCCAGCTCATACGCACACGTGGATAGACACTAGCAACATAAAAAATGGCGCAGAATTGCAATCTTTGGCAGAAAAACTCGTAGCATGCTCATTGCCCGTCGTGTTACCGAAGAACACAACATTAGAAGCACCAGCGGTTGGTGCAGCTCTTAGCAGCGGTGGCGATAGCGGCTCAAGCATTAGCACCAATAAAACCGTTAACGGAAGTATCAGCGATAGCGACAGTTCTCTTATCACCAGTAGGGAAAGTGTCAATAGTTTAAGGCGCGTGCTGTGCGCTGGGCATGCCTGCATGGACGTGGTGCTCGAAAACTGCGACGAGCTAGCGACCCGCGAAAGTTTTGCGGGTGTAGAAAAGTTTGGGCTGCGGCCTGGTGGTGCGGTGAGCAACGTGGCCATGCAGCTTGCTGCACTCGCTGGAAGTACTGCTAGTAGTGCTGAAATTGATAGGATGAAAGTTCCAACAACAACACCACTCTTTGCCGTCGATGCATGCACCACTATAGGGATTGACGGCTTGGGAACCCTCTTGTTAGAAGCGTGGCGTTCAGCAGGCGTGGGCACTGATCGCTTTGTGAATGTAGGTGTGGCGTGTTCGTTGATGGTATCTACTTCTTCTTCGGCTCCTCATTCCTCTTTTGGACCCTTTTACCTTCTTTTGAATACTTCTTAAGTTTTGATTCCCAATCATCTCTCGCGCTCTGAATGCAATAGAAGCTTGAAAATTGTATTTCCATCTTCAATTCTCTCTGAACCATTTCAAACAAACAATTAGGTGGATTCCTCCCACGCCACGGGTGCAGCATGTTTGCCTGTCTATCGCCGAGATGGGAAACGCGCTGTTTATTGCGCTCAAGGCTGGAATGCGCACCTTTCTCCCGAGCAATTGTTGACCCAGCCGTCTTCCACTGCTGTCCCTAACAGTCACATCTTAGCTGCTGATGCGGTGCCGAATGTGCGCGAAAGTGAACATGATCTGGTGACAGCGCTAGAAAACTACCACTGCATAACTCTAGGCTATCCTCACGTCATGCCTGGCTTGCAAGGTAGAAGCTTTTTCCGTCGTACATATTTAAAGTCATCTCAGGAATCATGATCTATTTCAAGCCTGCGATGTTTCTCTTTTACACTTTTCTTTCACGTGACACTCATGACAACGACTTACAGGCGAACCTTTGCGAGCCTTGTGCCGCGCCTGTGTAACATCTCAGTGTTGCTTAGCGCTCGACGTCAACGAAGCTTGTGATGATGCTGGCTTGCCTTTGGGTAACGGTTCTTGGGACGATGATGATGACATTGTCAACGACGACGATAGTGGGATAAGCAGCGGCACAACCACCGGCAAAATTAGTGGCGGCGGCGTCGGTGTAATGCACGCAAACCTTGATGAAGCTGCCGGCTGCCTCGGCATTCAAGCTCAGCTCTGGGCTAATGCTGCAGCGGGTCCCAAAGAAGGAGCCTCGAGCTTGGAGCAAGTAGTGAGCTTGGCACAAGTGGCGGACGTAGCTCAGCAACTGCTAAAACGCGGCGCTAGCATTGTGCTCATCACCCTCGGTGCTAACGGCGCTTATGGTGCCGTCACCTCCAACGGGTCCAAACTGAGGCAGCGACTCGGCAAAATGTGCCCGAAAGACGTGTCGGGAATATTGGGCGCGTGTGGACGAGTGAACGCTTTTCAAGTGCAGGGCGCTGTGGACTCGGTGAGTGCCTAGGAGAAGAAGAGAGCAACAGCGAGGAAACGAAGCTTTTGAATCTTTATCTCTAATTCTGTTGTGTATCTAAGTTGTGTTGTCGTGTTGATGGATTGTATGGGCTAGGTTGGAGCTGGCGACAGCTTTCTTGCTGGAGTGGTGGCTGCTCTTCTTTGGCATTCAAAACATGATGAAGAAGGTACCGAAGTAGACAGAGATCTGAATACATCTGAAGCTTGCAAAACAAATGCCGAAAGTTTACGGAGCAGCAGCGGTCCGAGTGAATACAAAGGCAGTAACAGGAGGGCCCTCACGTTGATTCGAGTACTGGAAGTGGGGCTGGTCTCTGCCCTGTATAAAGTTGACACCGCCAAAGCCGGCCCAGCGCCAAAGCTCACGGACCTCATTGCAATCATGCCAGCGCTTCCGCGCCTCGAACCGCCGAATGGGTCCCTACTCTGATGCACCCATCTCATGAGTTTGAACTTGCTCTGGTCTCTACTTCATAGGAGGAACCTGGTGCATTACATCGGGCCCAAGTGTAGCATTGCACCAGTACTTGCAGCTAGTGTATTCTCGTTACAGAAGGGCCTTAAGCTTAAGCTTCCTTCAATGGCCACGGCATCCGTTGATTTTTAATTTGTTGATTTCCGTGCTATTTGAATTTATAAAACTTATTTATTGGAGCAGAAGCCTTTACGATTTGACGGACCCTCTCTATCATCATAATTTTTGTTTCGTTCGTTCATTCGTGGTTCGTTCGTGTCCGCATGTCCGCCCTTTTTATATGTACAGTGCAGTAGTCCTAAGTAAATCAAAATGGCGTGCCATAGCAGAAGATAGGTCGGAGTGGAGATCACGGACGTACTCGAAAGCTATGCCTCCTTCCGAGAATTGATCCTACAGGGTTCATGAGAGTAAAGATGAATATTGCATTGCGCAAAAGGACACTCAGCCCAGTCAGACTTGTTCTGGTGGATTCATCAAAATGCAGCTTTATGCTATTTGTTGTTGTTTGAGACAGGCCCCGAAGGGCCGGAATTAGAAGACTAACAGGTAGAGAAGAAAAGCAAAGCAGCGCAAACGAGACCTAAGAAGCTAATCAGGCGCACATGCCCGAGTTGTTGTTGTTTCTTTGCAATTGGGGAGTATAATCTAATCTAATCAAAAGCGGACCACGGACCATCGGGACAAGAAGAGACACGCACTAGGGGCGCTACACCGCGGGGAACTCATTCACGGGCACCTCAAGGCCACAAGCATAGTAGGTGCAGCGAAGCAGCGAACTCAGACTCAGACCTACTGCGCGCCGCAGCTAATCAACTGCGCCTGAACCGCACATCGCGCGGGCACCAGAACCTGTATTGCGAAGTTGGGCGCTAACAATGCACAATGCACAACAACAAAAATGCGCTCAACGAAGGAAGCTGCAGATGTCTTATTTAGCTAAGTGCATAAGCATCATTTGATTTCAAAGACTAGTACTGAATTACTATGAAGGATGTTTGCGTCCGTTTGAGATGTCTCTATCGCTCGTTAATTATACATGAAAGATTGTCGTAACTTAATAGCCATCAGTGCAAAAGACACTCACGCTAGCTAGCAGCCTGCCGCTGAGAGAAGGAATACCTCGTTGCGTTAGAGGTCCCAATTGGGCTTCATTTAGGGTGCATACTAGCAAGCGGTTTTAGCCTCAGGCTTAGGCCCAGCTTCTTCCCGAAACCTCCGCAAGAATGGGTTGTTTCAGCTGGTTTTGGAGCCTTTTCGGTAGCTCAGGCGGCAAACGGAACAACAAAGTCGGGCCGAAAGCTAGCACTGCCATGGACTTCGACGGGATTGACCCTAGCAACTTCGAGCTCAAGTGCTTGGCCAAGCTTCTCTCGCGCGACTTTGTGCGAGGCACGCCGGACCGTTGGAAGGTGACGGACCAAAAGATGCGGCAAGACTTGGCCGTTCCTGGCGAAGCAAAGTGGGAAGATACCAAGGCATACAGCGCGAAAAGCCTGTTGACTAAAAGCAAGCAAGTGTATGCGCTGCGGCGCGACCACGTGCAGATCCCGGCGAGCGAGCTGGCAAGGCTAATGAAGGCTATGGACCGCCTGATTCTAGGGCCCGGAGAGCAGTCGGCAAACACAGAGGCTGAAGTGCAGGCAGCTAATGGAAGCGGCGGTGAAGGTGGAGCAGCCACCACACCAGCCACAGCAGATGCAGGTAGCGACAAAGGCAAAAAGAAGAAGGAAGGTGGTGGAGGTGCGGATGACAATAGCACGCGCGATTACAGCACGACAGCGCTGAAGAACGTGTCGATGGATGAGCGAGCTTCTTTAGACCTTCGAGCAGAAGGCTTCGAGTACGGCGAGGTATGAAACCTTGCACTTCTTTCAAGGTTTATGGTGGCCGGGAGATAGAGGAGAGACATGCGAAAAAATGTGAGGTTGATGGCAATATTCAAGTGAATACCAGGGTGAATTTGAAATGAGTCTACTGCATGAGCCTTTCCGAGAACTTCGGACGTACAAAAGTTATTTGAGCCTTCAACCATGATCAACCTCTTTCTGCTCATGCGTACATTATCTCACTCGCGTTTCTATTAGATTGATTTGGAGTCGTTTTTCACGCTGCTTTACCGGCTCAAATTCATTCATGGTCACTTTTGGCCTCCCAAAAAGGATCCAAAGAAAGAAGCAGAAAACGAAGGGAATGCAGAGGAAGCCAAGAAGAAGAAGAAAAAAAAGAAGAAGAAAAAAGGTGGCGACGCGAATGATGACGTTAACGAAAGCGGCATGGCGGTAAAGATTCACTCCTTGTTTTGATTTCTACTATGATCAAGTTATATCATTCCATTACGAATCAAGATAACGCTGTGTGTACTTTATAGTCATCTCTGTTTCTATCCATTATTGTACCTTTGTGGCACCCTCTCAATACTGCTCAGGTGGCCGACTCGTTCTATGACTTGGGCTGCGGCGCAGGCAAGGTCATGCTAGCGTCAGCGCTGTTCTTTGAGTTTGCGTCGTGTGGTGGCACAGAATTAATGAGCGGATTGTGCTCGGCAGCTATCGACTTATCGACGAGGTGGACTGAGGACCTAGCTCCTTCATTACCCGAAGAAAAAGGGAAGGTAAACACAAATCTAATTGAACAATCGAGGAATTGGTATTTTGTAAAGGAAATGAAGGGATTTGGGTACTGCATTTGTCTATTTTCTGTCGGATTCATTCAAATTTATTTCCATGCTAAACGAAGGGCAAATTCGAAGTGACAATCTATTCTTGGGCATTCGTGGAAGATACCTATTTCAACGATTGATTCAACTCACCATCCTTCTTTCTTTGACGTGATTTTAGGTGGAAATTGAAGTGGAGACCAACGACTTAATGAAATCGACCAAGTGGGAAAAGAGCAGTTATTTCTTCGTGAATGGTCCGACTTTTCCTGAAACGTTGATGGAACACCTAGCCACGAAAGCCAACGGAAAGTAAGTGTGAAGAGATGCTCAGAAAGAGCAGAGTATGAGAGAGTTTGAAATATTCATTGTATCATTCCTTTTACCACAATATTCCCACATACCTTGGCTTCATAACAGGAACGTTCGCAGCGAATCCATCGCAATTGTTGTGGCGAGGCCGTGGACTCAGCTCGAAAAGGACAAGTGAGTACGCAGCTCATATGTTTCCTTCAAATGACTGCTGACTACTTGTGTACTTTGGGTTGTTTGTTTGATGTTTCCTGAAAGACTGGTGTTTTTACGACAATCACAAATGCTTCATTTTTTTTTCGGATATGCTTCTTACAGATGGGTCCTCATCGCTGAAGATGAAGTGCTGATGACCTGGGGAAAAACTAGCAAAGTTTACGTCTATGAAAAACTTCCAGAGAAGAAGTCGAAAACGAATTGATTCATATTTGCGTAATCATAGGCCGTAGGCCCCAATTTGCTCTCATTGCTGTATACTATAGTTACTAATACTAATACTTATACCTGGCATTTACTCATCTGCTGATTTTTATGGCATTCACTTTAGACTTCGCGAGGAAGGTACCGGTATTCGGACCTCAGTACGTGAGCCACGAGGGGGCTTTCACTAACGGAAACTTCAGTTTTTGTTGCTGTTTCTCGTATGTTGAGTTACAGTATGTATGCACCAATAGGAGATTGCTGACCGGAGTTGCATCTCGGTTATTCTGACACAACAGTGTCAGGTCATCGCTGTCTCATCTTCAAAACCTCATTATCTATGTGTATTTTGTTGGTTGTGCTAAGAGTCCGAGTGACAGTGAGCTTAAATCGTATACCAAACATGTGAACAATATAGGTTCATCTCAAACCTAATGTCTAATGTCCTCCTCACTCGCCAACTTCAAAGTTCTTGTCAGTTATCAATTGTTAAGAGAATTCGGCCATGGTTATGATGAGAAGAAACCCCGCGGATTTCACATAAGCACTAGCCACTAGCACACGCGCTTTAGCAGTGAGTTAAATACAAAATTAATACGGGTGGTCAATGGCCCATATTAAACATGCCGCTCTTAACTCTCTATCAAGTTTTGTCTGTGTGTGAGAAATTAGTAATTAGCAATAACATGATTCCATGGGGTATATCGATGTCCAAGTACGGGCTTCGATGTACATGTTATTGAACCGCGTCTTTTGCTTTGAGGTACGCCGGATGGAAAGCTTTCACCAGGTCGTTGGCCATCTCATAGAATTCAGACCCGTCAGCATTGTAGGACAAGCAGTTCTCAGCGACCAGCCGGAGGTCTGCTCGGAAGTCTCCCATGTTCTTGTAGGCGCCCTGAGATAATCGAGCAAGACGAAATAGAAGGGAGTCCAAAAACAAGGTAAGCACACTGGCAAGTACCGCAAAAAGAATTCACAAAAGAATCCATAGCACCGAATTAGACATCCTCTTTCACGCTCTCTATCTCACTCTCCATGTCTCTGCAGGCGCATGCGAATTCTTTTTTTTTAACATCTCAAAATCGTGGTCTTACCGCTTTGGCTTTGGCGCGGGCAGTGCCCAAGTCCATGGCATTTGGGCACAGCACTTCGTAGCCCGGCACGGCATCCAGCGGCACTGGCTCCCCAAACACGTCCTGAAAGTCTTGGTCTTCCAGGAGCTCGTCAATGATCGCCACGCACAACTTGTTTCGCACCGCCTGCCCACTGGGCTCCGGCCAATTCGGCCAGTCGCGGCAGCGTACGCGCGGCGGCAGTGGTGGAGCAGGGTCAGCTCCTCCTCCTGCAGATGAAGAGGAAGAAGCTTCGGCATGTTTCTTTTGTCGCTTGTTGCTTCCTCGCGGCTTGGGTTGCTCTTCCTCGCCGTCATAGTCTTCCTCATCGCCGAATTCTTCCTCAGCAGCAGCAGCGCTCTTGCGCTGGCGCTTCTTGCTCACACCACAGCCACCACCACCACCACCACCAGAAGCGGCCTTCTTCTTGGAGGCTGGCGCACAGGTAGGGCAGTGCCACGACGACATGCTTTGTGCCATGACGCGAGTCACGCCCACGTCCGTGTTGAGGAACCACTCGCTGCATACGTCGCACGACAACTCAAATTGGCCGCCGTCTTCGCCCTCCTCTTCGCCACCTTCTCCGTCAGCGGCTGAGGCAGTAGCCTTGCCCTGCTTCTTCGCGCTTCCACCTCCTCTGGTGCCCGGCGCCTTCTTCGCTGCCGTTGCTGCTTGGCCGTGCGCAGGCAACAAATCGTCTTCATCCGTCCCCTCGTCTTCGGAGCCCGGGTCAGCGTACTTTTTCTTCGCGGAGCCTCGCCCACCGCGCCGCCCGGAGCTGATGCCGCCACTGCTGCCGTCCGCAGCCACCTCATCGCCTCCGAGCGCAGCCGCAGCACCGCCGGTGTTTTTCGGGGTTTTCTTTTCTTTCGGGGGCTTCTTTTCTTTGAGCGGTTTCTTTTCTTTGGGGGTTTTGGGAGTCTTGGGGCCTTTTTGACCGGCGCTCTTTTTGTTCAAGCTTCCCTTGGGCCGGCCTCGCTTCCGGCGTCCTTCTCCGTCGCTCCCGCTGCCCACCCCCACTTCCGCTTCTTCGTCAGGCTCTTCTTCGTCCAATTCGTCGTCGTCGTCGTCGTCTTCGTCCTCATCCGAGCCGCCGAGGACGTAATCGTCGCCTCTGCCAGCGGCGCCTCTCCCCCTGCGGCCTTGCCCCCTTCCCGTGGCACCAGCATCTTTGCCACTGCCGTTACCGACAATCCGCGCCTGGAGCTGGCCTGGCCCACCGGAAGACGACGAAGCACCGGGAGCGTTGCGCCTCCGTTTGCCCTCAAACGCATCCAGCAGTCCTTCCGCTGATGCTCTGGCTTTCTCCCCCACCAAATCTCCCGACACGCTCATCCGCAGCAACAGGTCTACAATGTCGCGCCGCTCCACGTCTGCCAATCTCTTCCCCGCCGCCAGACGGTCCAGCGCCTCCTGCGCCACCTCTTGAATGTCGGCCACCAACTTCTTCACCACCACCGGGTCCGGGCCAATTACCACTGCCGACGCGGCAGCGGCGCTACTGCTTCCCGCTTCCCCGTTTTCGGCTTCCGCCGCAGCGGCATTGGTGGCAGCGGTGTGGTCGGCAAGCTGCGCCAACAGCGCCGTGAGCTCGTCTTTCAGCAGGCCGGCGTCCTTCATGTTGGGCATCACTTTGGCCCAAAAGTTGGGGTCGTCGACGTTTACGTCCGCGTTGGCGGTGGCGCCGCTCGAGTTGAAGGAAGCCTTGCTGATCTTCAGCTGCCGCCCGAGGCCACCGCCGCCCTTCTTGCCACCAGCCCCGTCTTTCTTGTTGAGCCAGCCCGCGGTGGTGCCCGCTTCAATCTTCCGGACGCGGCTCCGCTCTTCCAGAATCGCATCAATGTCGCCCTCACAGAACGCCGCAGCCTCCGCATCGTCATCGTCCTCAAGCATCGCGTACGCACCCTGGCGCAGCAACTTCTCCATTTCTTCCTGGGACAGCTTGATTTCGCCGTTGCTCAAGGTGGTGCTCCCACCGCTCGCGGCCCCACCGCCATTGTCGTCGTCTTCGTCTCCAGCGCCGTCAAAGTCCCTGGTGCCCAACACCGCCCGCTCCAGCCCGAGCTTCATGCTCGCCCGCTCGAACATTTCCGACTCGAAGGACCGCCGCGTGATGAGCCGGTACACCATCACCTCCTTGGTTTGGCCAATCCGGTGGCACCGCGCCTGCGCTTGTACGTCGTTTTGCGGGTTCCAGTCGCTGTGATGAAAGAAGAGTAAAGAACCCATAAGAAATAATTTAAAAAAACAGAAGAAGACAAATTATTTCGCAACACGCGCGCTCACTCAATGACCTGTACTATAATAGAAAAAAAAAACCAAAGTTTCATGAGTGTGTGCTTTACCTGTCAAAAATGATGCAGGTGTCGGCCGCGGTTAAATTGATGCCCACGCCGCCAGCACGGGTCGACAACAAAAACACGAAACTATCGGCTTGCTCGTTGAACCGATCGATCGAGGCTTGCCGCAAGCTGCCGGTAATCGAGCCGTCCAATCGCTCCACCGGAAAACCCCGGTACTCGCAAAAGTCCTCCAAAATGTTCAGAATCCGCGTCATTTGGCTGAAAATCAGCACCTTGTGCTTTTCGTGCCGCAACTTGGGCAGGAGCTTGTCCAAGAGCACCAACTTGCCGGAGCTGCGCAGCACGCCCCGCTCCATCCACGCGCGCTTGAACGCCGAGTCGGACACAAACGCCGCCCCCTTGCTGCTGCTGTCGTTGGCTCCATTCTTGTTGTTGCCGCTGCGCGTGCCCCCACCCGTGCTGCGCACCAGAGCCTGAGCCTCGCTGACTTCCTGCAACAAGGTCTCCTGCAAGGCCTCGGCTTCGCGTTCTTCCACCCCTTCCACCAAGTAAGGGTGGTTGCAGCACTTGCGCAGCTCCATTTGAATGTTCATCAGCTTGGGCACCGCCGCCCCTTTCGCGGCGCGCGCCAGGAACCCCAAGTTCTTCTCGAAGATGGCGCGGTAGTACTGCTTCTGAATGGTGGTCAGCTCGACGTCGATTACCGTTTCGTACTTGGCGGGAATGTCGGTGGCTACGTCCTCTTTGACACGGCGTAGTAAATGTGGCGCCAGACGCTGCTGCAAACTGCGCACTTGGTACTCGGAGTCCATGCCCTCGTAGGTTTCTTGGAAATTCTCTAGGCTTGGGAACTTGCCCGGTTCGATGAAGTTGAGCAAGCTCCACAGCTCTTTGGTGTTGTTTTGCAAAGGAGTGCCGGTCATGAGCAGCCGGTGCTGGCTCCCAAAAGTCTGCACCCCAAGGGGCAAAATTTGGTGCAAACTTTCCAGCAGCTTGGAAGTGACCCCCTTCAAACGGTGCGCTTCGTCCACGACCAGGTTGCGCCACGGCACCGCTCCTAGCGGCTCCACGTCCTTGATCACCTCGTCGTAGGTGGTAATCAGCACTTGGAACTTGTACTGGTTTTGCGCTTGAGCGACTCCCGGACGAGGCGCTACGCCACCGTGGTACCACTCGAAGGCCCGAATCAGAGCACGCATGTCCTTGCCCGCGTCGTGGTACACGCACACGTTCATGTCGGTCCAGCTCGCAAACTCCCGCTCCCAGTGCCCCACCGTGCTCAGAGGCACAATCACCAAGAAAGGACCCGGTTTCTTCTCCACGGACATCAGATGCTCCAGGAAAGTGACCACCTGCACGGTCTTGCCCAGACCCATTTCGTCGGCCAAAATGCAGCTGCGCTTGTAATGGTGGCACAAGAGCATCCAGTTGAGGCCGGCGAGCTGCAACGAAATCATGGGGACAATTCAAATGAGATGGAGGTGGGTAAGTGACTTGACACCAGCGTGAATTAGTCTGTGTGCGTGTGTGAATTGGATAGTGTGGCAATTTCGGAAGCGGTGATGAGTAAACGAACTCAGTGAATATACTAAGAAACTCCAGAACTAAAGAAAACACACAAGAGCACACTTACTTGGTAGTCGCGGAGCTTGTTACCACTCTTGTAAGTGCGCGATTCGTGATACTGAAACACCCCATCTGCGCGCTCTTTGAACTCCTTCACTGCTGCTCCCTCGCCGCCTTCTGGAGCAGCAGCAGCATCGGCTGCATCAGCTGCACCGGGTGAGGGTTTGGCCACAATTTCCTTGCTAGCGCTGCTGCTGCTGCTGTCATCTTCATCAGCGCTGGCTTTGGCCTTCACGGGGCTCTTCTCATCACTGGCGCCGCCAGTACCAGCGGGAGCGGCTCCTGCTGAAGCGTCACCCCCCTGTTCTTTGCCCTTGGGCACCCCAAACGGCTCCCACCGGAACCCCACCAGCTCCTCTCCGCTCACGCACGCCCCTTGGACCAGGGCTAGCGACACTTTCATGGCTTTCGCCGCCGCCGTGCCCGAGGGCCAAAGCCGCATCACTTTCCCGCTGTCGCTGTTCAGCTGCGCCACCTGCTGCCCCGCTTGAAGTTCACGGGGGCCCGTGGCTTTCGCGTCATCAATCTCGTCCGTGCTTCCGTCGCCACCGCCCTCGTCCTCGCCTTCATTGTCGCCCTTCTCGTCGTCCACGCCGGCCTCCTTCGCGTCCTCAGTCTCCGAGGCCGGCAGCACCGGCGGCGCAGGTGCTTCTAAGCCAGTCGCGTCCCAGTCGTGGTCCAAGGGAGCAAAAGGTGCACGCAGCACCGCCAGCAAAAGCTTCTCTGCGTGGCCGGCTTCCAGCCACTCGCGTTCTTTCACCACCCGCTCCGCGGCGCGCTTCTTGGCGAGCTTGGCCGCGCGCGCTTCGGGCGAGAGCCGAGGCTTCTGAGGCACTTTGGTGGTCAACTCGGTGGAGGACCCTCCTTCAGCCGCTCCTGTAGAGGACGAAGAGGTGGAGGCATTCGGCACAGCCTCTGAGGAGGACGTTGGAGCCGCCATGGTCGCATCATCGTCCTCCTCGTCGTCGTCATCGTCATCTTGGTCTTCTTCATCGTCTTGAACTTCTTCGTCTTCTTCCTCCATGGCGTTACCTCCTGATGCCTCTGCAGCCGCTGAAACTTCCGTTGAAGCCACTGGTTCCGCTGCCGCTCCAGCTGTCTTTGCCGCAGAAGTTGTGTCCGTTGGAGCATCTTCGTCCATAGCGCTCTCAGATGCCGCCGAACTCGTGTTAGCAACAGCCGCAGGCTGGCCATTGGTTGCCTCCACTACCGCAGTAGCAGTGGCGGCCGTAGCCGCAGCCGCTGCCACCGACGTGGGCGGCGCCATCACGAACAGCTTGTGGTACGCTTTCGCAAACTGCACCGCTGCTTCGAGCTCGGTCTCGTACATGCCCAGGTGAAACTTGGTGCCCGAGGACGTGATTTGCGCCTTCCACTTGTCGGGCCCGTCTCCCTTAGCGTTCTTGATGAGGGTGACCCCCCGGTAGGCGGAAGTGCCCTTGCCGGGGCGCAGGGAGGGGTGCGGCTGCAGGTCCGCGGGGACGTCCGAGAGGTCCAGCATGCTTCCCGTTAAATGAGGGCTGAGCGCATTGCCACTACCGCCAATACCGTTGCCCAAAGTTCCGCTGGCAGCGCCACTGCTGCTGCTAGTCCAAGTGCTACTGTTGTTGCCTTGCTTCGACGAAGCTAGTCTCGAAATGTGCGCAGCGAGAGCAGACTCCCCGACATCGGCATCTTCATCGCCGTCAACGCTGACGTATGTCCCGGCGGCGACCTGAGCTGCCGTGAGGACTGCCCCCGAAGAGGAGGGCGCATCAGGGGCATTCGCCTGCCCAGCGCTCGCGGCAGCGGCAGGGCTGCCACTCCCGGCTGCGCTCATGGCACTGGCAGCAGTCGTGGCAGCGACATCGGCCGAGGTGGTGGCAGTGGCCTCAGGGCGGTTCACGCCGATGCCAATGCGCTCCCCGTTGCTGTCCTTGCACGCTTTTTCTCCGTTGAACCGGTTCCGGCACACCGAGCCGCAGAAGCGCCCCGCGCCGTAGCTCCCGTCGTGCGTCGAGTGGCACAGCTCGCACACCAACCCGTTGGGCGTCGCCTTGCTCTCAGCGCCCGGAGCAGGTAGCTGCGGCTTGGAAAGCGTTAAAGATGGTGAAAGGTCGTCGTGGAGGTCATCGACGTCGTCGTCATCCGAATCGTCGTCCATGGAACTGTCCGCCGAGTCGCTTGAGGCTTCGTCGCTGCTCCCGCCGTACTCGCTGTCGTCGCTGCTCGTGGTCTTCTTTTTCTTCTTTTTCTTAGACCCACCAGCACCTCCTGCCGCGGCAGCGCTGGTGGCGCGTTTCTCCAGTGCCGCTGCGCGCTCTTGCTCCCAGCCTGCGTCGCGATAGAACTCGTAGAAACCCCGAGGTTGGCCGAAATTGGTCAACAGGCACCGCGGCGCGTAGACCCGAAGCTCGAAGGCGGACATGCGGCGGTGGCCCAAGTGGGGCCAGGTGGCCACGTTCAAGCTGTTGTAAATGCTGGCCATGTGGTGGTCGTACGCCAGCGCCGCTTGCTCTTCGTCCGAGCTCACGCCTTTCACCAGGTACAGGGGTTTGGGCTTGCCAGTTCCAGCGGGCAAATGGTGCGCGTGCTGCCGCACCATGGCCGCGTTGGGGTGCAAACAAATCGCCACTTCCCACAACGGGCCCCGCGCAAACACCCCCCGGTACTTGCTCGAGGGTTCTCCTGGGGTGGTGCAGTCGGGCTGGCCGCGGTGGATCACGGTCATGTTGGGGCGCAGCTCCACTTCGATTCCGTGCCGCAAGAACCGCAACGCCACGAAGCAATGCACCAGCTTGCCGAGCGCTTCGCACACTTGGCCAAAGGTCAGGGTAGACACGCAGCGCCCATTGACCCGCGTCAACGCGTCTCCCACCCCCACCCCGAGCACTTCGGCGGGGCAGTAGCCCCCTCCGGGGGTGGCCCGAAACGAGGCCACTTTCACGACTCCGTCGTCGTCGTAAATGTTGAGGTGGAAACCCGTCGGGAGCTTGGGGCACACCACGTCGTACTCCCCCGGCCTGCAGGGTGGGCCGGGGGCTTTGGGGCGGGTGTTGCGCACCACGTGCTCGACGCATTCCGCCAGAATGAGCGCCACTTCAGCCACTTCTGGGTCGACGTCTTCTGCTTTCCCAGCTTCCTCCGTTTGCTCTTCGATTGCACCGTCGCTCGATTCGACAGCACCATCATCGTTTGTGCTTGAGGAGATTCCTTCCAGTTGCTGCTGCTTCTGTTTTTGGCGATCTAAAGACACAAGCGCGGAAGTGGCAGGCCCAGCGGCGAGCAAGAAATGCGCTGGTGGCAGGCCGCGGTAGTCACCCTGGTAAGTATTGCCTTCTTGGCCTTCTCCTTCAACTTCGTCGCTGCCTTCGTTCTCGCCAGCTTCTGTTCCCGCAGCCGCGGCTGCCGCAGCGGCTTCTTCCGAGATGATTTTCGGCACCGGTGGGGTGTGGTTCAAGTAGTGAGCGAGGCGAATTTGCGCGTAGACAGCGGCCTTGGTGGCCTGCATCGGGGTTTCGTCGTCCCGCGACAAGTACGGCAGCATCAGGAGGTAGGGCAGCGTGTTCACCAAGGGTGGGGGCGCGTCGTGCCGCACCGCCCACCTCGGCTCGTGCAGCGGCATGGGCACCGCGTCCGTGAGCTGCTCCACGGGCACCCGCTTGGCCGCCTGCACCAGGGGCGCCCGAAACGGGTCGCTCAGGGTGCGTAAACCCACGGTGCGCACGAACCCTTCCTGGAACTCCTTGGCCATGCGCGCAAAGGGCACCACGGGTTCTTCGGGCAGCACCAGGGGCATTCCCAAGTTGGCCATGAAGCTGTTCACCATGGCTTCGTTGCCCACGTCTTCCGCAGTTTCCCAGCTGCACTCCCCGTAGGACCGCCCTTGCCATTTCACCAGATATTCGGTGACCCGCACCGTGTGCTTCGGCAGAGCCATGGTGTCGACCTGTTTCGACGCCAATTCTTCCACCGCTGCCGATTGGCCCGCGTAAGGCTCGGCCGCGCACACCGGGCAAAACCACGCGAACTCCGGCAGCGCGTCCAGTTTGGGGTCCAGGCAGCCCAAGTGGTACTGCGCGTCGCAGCGGTCGCACAGGAGCACTTCTTCGCCGGTTTCGTCCGGGTCTTCGCACACGCGGCACGACTGTTCCCAGGGCCGCGCCGCTGCCCGCCGCCGCTTCTTGTTCTTGCACTGGCTGTACACGAAGGTTAAGCTGGCCCCATCTCTGAGGGGTGGGGCCCCAGGCGCCGTCTTGGCCTTGCGCAGCTGCGCAGCTTTGCCGTCGGCTACTGCCGCGGCCCGATCCGCCGGCAGAAACGCCAACACCCAGTGGTTGTAGAGCCGTTCGCAGGTCTTGTGGCACCAGTCCGCCGTGTGCCAAATGGCGCTGTCGCGGTGGTTGTACTTCTTGCAGTTGAGCCAAATCAGGCGCATGTCGCGGATGAACTGCACTTCTTCCCGGTACCCCTTGGTGCCCCCCACCGTGAGTTTGTGCCGCACGGTGCCCAAGTCCATGGGGTGGTCCACAATTTCCTCGTAGTCGGGGAACAAATCCACCGGCACCGGCTCCAGGAAGGGCTCGCACATGGGCTCGGTCTCGAACCGCTCCAGCACGAACGAGCAGCGGTCCAGCGGCGTCAAGGCTTTGTTGATTTCGTCGTCGCCGTGCACTCCGCGCCGGCTGCCGCGGCCTCCGCGACCGACTGCTGAGTTCGAGGCGCTGCTGCTGCTGTCGTTGCCGCCCGGATCGCGCACTTGGCGTTCCCGCTTTTGGTCGCCCTCGCCGCCTCCGTCGCCCTGTGACGTCAGCACTTCTTCAGCAATGCCGCTCACGGTGCCGCTGCCCACCACATACTTGACCGTGTAGGTGAAGCGCACAGGGCCGTCGTGCGATGATGAAGAATCAGGAGCAGAAGCATCGGCACTAGTAGAAGTACTGCTAATTTGGGCGTTATCACCGCTGCTGCTCACCGCAAGACTTTGTTCTTGGCCACCATCCTCCTCAGCACCACCTTTCCCTTCCCCTTCTTTGTCCGCTTCACCGTCGTCATCGTCGTCGTTCCCCTCGCTGCCGACAGGCACCGTTTGCACGGCCGTCACCAGCCCCACCCCCCCGAAGTGCGTCGGTTTTCCCGGCCGGTCGTGCCGCGCCACGTCCACGCAGTCGCCCACTTCGAACAGCGGCGCGCCCGTGGCCGAAGGCAACAGCTGCAGTTGTCTCGTCTCGTGGGGCGCTACGGCTCCTGCGGCGGCGTCTCCTGGCGCAGCGCTCGATTCAGCCCCACTACCACCACCAGCACTCGACGCCACCAAAGCTCCGTCTACTTCCCCAGCTTGCTTGATTTGCGCAGGCTCTTCGGCGTCGTTCTCCGGGGGTGGCCGCATGGCTTCGTTGGGCTCATCTCGCTCCACCACCCGCACCGCCAGGAGCTGCCCCGCTGCCCACACTTCCCCGGGGCCGTACCCGTAGGCGCTGTCAGCCTTGGCCTCGTCTTCGCCCTCGTCCACGCGCAGCTGCAGCGCTTTCAAGAAGCGGTGCAAGAGCTGCTTGGCCTTGTGCGACAGCGCTTCGATGTCGTCGCACGACAACCACTCCAAGTGCAAATGCGACCGCCCTTTGAACTTGCACTGGTACTCGAATCCGTACCTGCCGCAACACAATTGAAGTCTTTAAAAAGTACGTTCAAAACTCAAAATAGAAGTGAAGAAATCAATCAAACCATTTTAATTCCACTGTCAAACTGTTCATACACGTACCGCATCTTAACCACGTCATAGTATTCTGATTCATCGGCGCCGTCGTCGTCTTCTGAGCCTTCGTTGTCGGAGGCATCCGCACTGGCTGCTGCTGCTTTGGCAGGTGACGGCACGCTGCCACTCTTGCTGGTTTTGGCTGCGGTCCCATCTTTCTTGGTGGAAGCCAGTTGCAGGCCGTTGTTGGGCTTGGTGCGGTCGATTTTGCGGCGGCCCAGTACCGCTTCCAGGGTTCTGGACCCGTCGTCTTCGTACTGCGGCTCGAAGTCACACCAGTCCGGCACCCCCCCAGTCAAGGTGTACGGAATGTCTCCAAAGCCCGGCTCCATGCGCACCGTCTGCTGCTGCTGCTGCCCGGGGCCGCCGCCGCTGCCCCAAGCGCCGCCTCGTGCTAAGGCACCGTTGCTGTTGGCGCAGTTCCAGCGGTTGTTAAGGGGGCGGCCTCGCCCGCCGCCCGCCTCGTGCTGCTGCTGCATTTTTTCGTAGCGCCGCTCCGGGAAGTCGCTGGCTTTGGGGCGCGGCTTCTGCTTGCGGCGCGGCTTGTCGTCTTCCGAATCGCTTTGCTTGAGCGCATTGGTGTCCACGTCGCTGTCGACTCCTTCGATGTCTGAAGGAAGGAAGAAAAAGGGAGAGGTGATAAAAAGAGGCGGCGGGAAAATCAAGACCAGAACAGGAAGAAAAGGTAGAAGACTACAAATGCAAAGGCTTTAAGTAATTCGTCACGTTATAATATCTTGTAAAATTGCAGTCGAAAGCAAAGTGCAAATTGGAGTGCAAAGAAAGCTTACGAGTGTCCGAGTAGTTGACCCCCGAGTACTTGCTGTTCCGAGACCGCTTCCTCGCCCCTTCCACTTCGGGTACCGCCGCCGCCGCGACCTCTCTGCTCAACGCACAACGAGTAACCAAAAAAAGTATAAGATACACGTAAGTTTGGGTATGCAAGCGCTAGGCTATGCATACGAAAGGGAGGTTCACGTGATTCTTTTTTTTCTGATTCAAATACTCACTCTTCAACGTTGTCCCCATCGCCGCCCTCAGGTTCAGCGTCCTTGAGTTTCACGGGCCGAGGCGTCGGGTTCCGCGCCTGGTCGCGGTGTTCCTCAAATTTAAACTGAAACTTGTAGCCCCGCACCGAGTCTTTTTTGTACCCTACTACGTCGCTGACTTCGTTGGGCGTCAACCGAAAGGCAGCAGCTGCCACGGAGCCTGAAGAGAACTCGGCCAGCACAGCGCCCGTGTCCACGTCGATCTGCTGCACGGGCTTATTGCCATAGCGCGGCAAAGGACTAGGAGGCCCAGTCTCGGCCATGATATTCTGGCGCGAAAGTAGTACGTAGTATCCTATATTCAAAAAAAAAAAAAAACGACTGAAGGCTCGTAGCGGGTATATTTGAATCGGGGCTCAGAATTAAATCAGCGCGGGTTCTTATCAAAAATTCTACGATTGTATGAATACCTTGCGCGCACAACAACACGTAAGATACTCGATACTCCGCTCTATTTCGAAACTTCTCTGCACAAGCCCACGATCCCACGATCTCGGGACCACACACACCTTGTGGCACTAAAAATGGCTTCGCCCACATTCGACGCAGCCGAACTGGTCGGGGGCATCACGCCCCCAAAGGAGGGGGAAAATGGACTTCCGTAATTCGTTTGTGATTCGTTCGTTCGTTTGATTTGTCATGTCTTGTTGTCTGGTCTGTACTCTGTACTACAGAAGTACGGTAGAGAACAGTCGACCAGACGACCAGACGACCCACGACCCACGACCCACGTCCTAAACATAACCACTTGCGTCTAGTATAGTCTAGTTAATACTCTCAAAGCAAGTACACAGCAGTCACAGAGGCACATATAGTATGCACGTGAGCTGCATATGCGCTAGAAAATTCGCTCTAAAAAGGCCAATTAAGGCTCCACCTGGCGCCTTCCTCCGAACAAGTCGGCGGGACTGAGTTCCGGCTGTGCTTAGTAATTACAAGTCCCTGTGTTACAGAATAAGAAGAAATAGCATACACAAGGTTAAGTATTCGAGTAACTCTTCGGACGACATGCTCTCAAGGTGAAAGGCCTTGCGAGGGTTTCGAAAAACGCTGGAGGACGACCACGAGTAGCGACCGGGGCGTTTGATGGAAGATTTATGGGTTTAGCTCTTTGATAGGGAGGGGCCGCTAGGCCACAAGCGGCCCGCTTGCATGTTGCTGTTTGTATTTTTGAGGGGGGGGGCTTTTCTATTCACTGCCACTCCGCGGACGAGGAAGGAGTTCCTGTCCCGTCAAAGCCTCTTCTGGCTCAGGGGCAGAGCAATAGGCGCCTTGCGCGCTGAAAGGCACACTTTGACCTCTGCCGTGTGAACCTCGTGTTCCGCATGTCACGAGCTTCTTTGCTCGCGCGCCTTCCTCTTTATTGTTCTGCGGAGTGCGCAACACCCACAAATACCTCGCTTTTTGCAAATTTTCCGAGGAGCTTGGCCAATGCCCCTCTCCCTCCTGAACCATTCCGAACTTGTTTTTTTTTGCGCATCGCACGCGCATTCCCACTTCTGCCCGCAGCATTGGCTTCTGTGCCATTTGGGTATGTATTAGCTCGAGTTTGCAAAAACCGACGGGCCGATATAGAACGGGGACCTCCGACTCAGAGACCTCCGTACTTCTTACTTCGATCTTACTACTTACTAGTAAACCCTTATTATGGAAATAGTTCTCACGGAAGAGTGTATTGTACTGGCAATTCCAAACAAGATTTATGAAGCCTTGCTTAAAATTCATTGGAGTGCCTATGATGCCATTTCAGTGCACTTATGCTGTCCAATCAAGCAGAGTGAACATGCAACTTCAGGCATCGACCGATTGTCGCTTAGACGGTCATAATGTCTTTTTCCTTCGCTTTGAGGGCTTCGTCAACCTTTTTCACAGTCGCGTCCGTGAGCTTCTGAATCGACTGCTCTGCGTCTTTCACGTTGTCTTCGGCCACTCCCTTGGTCTTGTCTTTGGCCAGTTTCTTGACAGCGTCTACGCTGTCGCGCCGAATGTTCCGCACCGCCACCTGAGCCGAGGTTCATGATCCGTAAGTCAGAACGAATGAAAGAGGATTCGGAAACTTGACTTGAAAGGCAGTGAAACTGAAAATAATTTTGATGTATTGATTGTGTACTAAGCATTGACCTCTAGCCTGGTCTTACCTTGCTCTCTTCAGCAATCCCCTTGGCCACTTTCACGAGCGACTTGCGGGTTTCTTCGGTGAGAGGTGGCACGTTAAGGCGAATTTTGCTGCCATCGCTGGAAGGCGTAAGCCCTAAGTCCGACTCAATGATGGCGCGCTCGATGGCTTTGATGGCGGTTTTGTCATAGGGGTCCACCGTCAAACTTTGCTGTTGCACCATGACTGAGGCAAGCTGGTTGAGTGGCGTTTTGACGTCGAAGTAATCCACGAAGACCCGGTCCAGCATCTAAAAAGCATCGACAGTAGCGAAAGAAATGACGAGTGATAAGCTAATCAATTATGTGCAGATGCAATCTAGAATAAGTACTGACTAAACTAGCCAAACATTTCCTGCTCTATAGAATACTTATTACTGCAAGAATCACCTTGCCGTTTGCCCTGCCGGTACGCACGCTGCTGAGCTTCTCCGAAAGGTCATCCAAAGACGCTTGCATACGCGATTCCATGTCTTTCAGGATATTCTCATCCTCAATTGCACCCATCAGACGAGATGACGGTGCATGCCTAGCGAGTTGCAATGTTAGTAACGCTAGAATTGTACTTCAAAGACCAGAGCACTTTGACACACACCTGAATCCAGGCTTGACCATGAAGCCGGGAGCAAGCGGGGCAAATGCAATCGCTTCGGACAGAAGAGCAACGAGAGAAATTAATTTAAGCATTGTTGACGGTTTGTAAGTTCTTGCTCAACGAAGTTATATCACTTGCTAAGGAGCTCCAACTATCTTCGCAATCTTCGCGCTTCCTGCTTCGTGGCGGAAATATGAAGCCAAAAGATGTCAAGATGCTCTAATATGGTAATATGGTGTAAGTTTAATTGAAGTACTAACTTATTTCGCGCCTCCCCCGAGGGGAGGACTGGTGTTCTTAGCTATACAGGGGAAGGGCGCCATTTAGGCGGCATCATAGGAATCCCCTCTGGCCCGGCTCGGAAGCTGGGCTCGGGGTTATGTACATTTTTCACGCCTCCCCCGAGGGGAGGACTGGTGTTAGTAGCTATACAGGGGAAGGGCGCCATTTAGGCGGCGTCATAGGAATCCCCTGGCCCGGCTCGGAAGCCGGGCTCGGGGTTCATTTTTACGGGACAAATTTCTCGTCGCATGAAGAATGCCTCCAAAAAGAAGCCACGTTGTCGCGTGTCGCGTTCTTTAGCTACTAGATACGAGAATGCATGTCACATCCCCGAGAACTCGTACTGAGAGCGCGTACTGTGCGAATCATTGCTTAAGCGTATTGTGAACTGCAAATCTGCGCGCCTTTAGCTGTTTCACACTTGTCATATCGATGGCATCACGCTCTACACAGATATCTCAACTGTTGAACGCAGTATCTTTGTATCTGGCTAGAATTGTAGGCATAGATTTACTTAAGAATACTCTAAGGGCACTTCACGTAAGCTCGAACCGTTCGTCGGATTTCTTCTAGCCAGTGGAGTATGTCTCCTATCGTACGTGCGCCTGAGGTTGGCGCCCAAAGTAACACCGCTGAAGTGATGTCATGGCCACTCGTGGTCCTCACTTTGTTTGCCACGCTGGGTGGGTTCTTGTTTGGCTACGACACGGGCGTAGTGTCTGGGGTAGCTCTGTTTTGGGCCGATGACTTGAGCCTAGACCTCTCTGACTCGCAGATTCAACAGATTGTCAGTGTCACTGTAGGCGCTGCCACCGTGGGCACTGCCATCTCAGGCATGCCGCTCCAGTGGTAAGAAAAGGAGAAGTCCAGCATAACATTGAATATGTTTTACCTACACTCTGACGACTACACAAAGCCATCCTGTCCAATATTATTATCTATGTTATGTATGGAATTCTCCTAGGTATGGTCGGCGCCCTCTCATTGTGGCAGCCGGTGCTTTCTACGTAGCTGGCTCGGTTGCGCTTGCAGTCGCGCCTGGTTACTTATGGTTGCTGATTGGCCGCCTTGCGCTCGGGCTCGGCGTAGGCCTGTCGTCCATTGCCGTGCCGGTGTACCTGGCGGAAGCCTCGCCGCCTTTGTTTCGGGGCCGCGTGGTGTCGTGCTACACCGTGAGCATCGTCGCGGGCCAAGCGGCCGCTTGCGTCGTGAACATCGTCGCCGACGCGTTTCTGTCGCAACAGAGCAAGTGGCGCGTGAGCTTAGGGTTTGCAGCCTTGCCTGCGCTGCTATTATTGGCGGGTTTCGCGTGTTTCGGCTTGCCCGAGTCGCCCAAGTGGCTCGCGAGCCAAGGACGAGCCAAGGAAGCCCAAAACGTGCTCGCGAAACTCCGAGGTGCCAGTGGCGGTGGTGCCACTGATAGTAATGTTCTTCGTGGCGGTAGTGGTAGTGGCAGTAGCAGTGGTGACGGCAGTGGTGGCAGTGGTGCAGCATTGGCGGAGCAGGTAGAGTCTGATTGGCAGGCGCTGCTGGTTTTGCCTACTGACGACGTCGGTGATGTGAAGGTACACTATACTTTAAAAGACAGACAATGAGCGAAGCAATAAGATATAGGTATGGGTGTGGCGACGGAAGCGACATTGTTAATCGCATGCGCGCAATTTTGAAAAAGGCGGCCATTTCCAAGATACAAATAACTTACCGCTTGCATTTTTCACATGCATTTTGTCAACAGGCGTTATTGCGTGAAGTTTGGCACACGCCTGCGCTCCGTCGAGCGTTTCGGTTGGGGATTGGTCTACAAGCCCTCCAGCAGCTGAGCGGCATCAACACCATCATGTAATGGAGCTTATTGTGAAATAAGGAATAAGATGGCATGTATAGAATAGGAGAAAAATAAATGCGACGCTTTCTTGCGCTCAATACCTCTCATTGCATCACTTCTCATTCAGGTACTACGGCGCGCCCATTTTAGTCATGTGCGGGTTTCCAGCGTCGCAGTCGGTGCAGCTGTCGCTTCTCTTGGCGTGCGCGCAAGGCGTTGGCCTCCTCGCGTCCGCGCCCAAATTCGACACCTGGGGCCGCCGCGCCCTCCTGCTGCCGTCGGCCTTGGGCGCTGGGTTTGGGGTCCTAGCGGTGGCCGTGGCGTTTGCAGCTGGGGTAGACGCGCACCGAGGCGCCGCTCTCGGCGGCCTCGTGGTGTACCTGGTGTCGTTCGGAGCAGGCTTGGCGGGTGGGCCCTGGGTGGTCAACAGCGAAGTGTACCCGTTGCATGTGCGTGGCTTGGGCCAATCGGCAGCCACCACTGCCAACTGGGCCATGAACTACGCGGTTAGCGCGACATTCCTCTCCGCGGTGCGTGGAACGACTCGCGTTTTCTCAAATAGCGCTTTTTAATAAAATAGAGGATAGTCTGGTCTCGCTCACAAATGTAGAATTGATATGTTTGTGGGTGTTCGGATGAATCTGTCAATACTTCTGTGTTTGTACCTGATTGAGCATGTTTGGCCCCCATTTCCCTGTCAATTCTGCAGGTGAATGCCTTCGGTCGTCCAGCTGTCTTTGCGGGCTTCGCAGTGGTGTGCTGGCTTGGGGCGCTGTGGCTGTACGTGGCCTTGCCCGAAACCGCCAACAAATCGTTAGAAGAAATCGCCGACTTGTTCCGCCGGCCCGGGGACGATGACGTGTACACGCCGGCGGTTTCCAACCACGGTTGTGGCAATGGCAACACCAGTAACAGCGGCAACGATGCTGGGAAGTGGGCAGACTGCACTAGCGAAGAAGTTGTTGTTTCTCCGGGAGCTGGCGATCGAGAAGGGGCAGAGCCTTTGATTTCAGACCTTGCGCGCTCCCTGTCGTCGTCGCCATCGTCACGGTCTTCGTTGCACGATCACGCAGCTAATCCGAGGGCATTTGTTTAAAGGTGAACGGCTGCGGGTGCAGTAAAAAGAAGCCCTCCAAACGCCAACATCCCAAGGGGATTCAAGTCAGATCAAGTAGTTAGTCAAGTCAACACCAAGTAGCATATCCAAGAAAGCGAAACGGCCTCTCAGTGGCACATGGCCGATCATACGATGGAGATGGAGATAGAGGCGAGCCGCGGGGCGCGCTTTATAATTATAGTCCAACGGAGCTGCCTTTGTATTTGTATGCTCTAAAATTCAATTCAAAAGAGGCGACCGGCGACCTACCACCAAGTTCCTAGTGCTAGTTTGCGCAGAGAATATTCTATTGGGCAGTATTAACGAATACTTCATGGCAACCAGCTGGCCGCTTATATATCGAACTCGAACTCGAACTAATACAAACCCAAATGACACAGAAGCCAATGCTGCGGGCAGAAGTGTACGTGCGTGCGTTGCGCGCAAGTCAAAATCGTAAAGAGAATAGT
>Ga0307982_1000658_pt1 | contig 27250 bp, 13 predicted proteins | sample OrgLakmetagen989_FD_201847 | JGI IMG/M metagenome (GOLD analysis project Ga0307982, IMG submission 201847) | Saline water microbial communities from Organic Lake, Antarctica - #989 | ecosystem: Environmental > Aquatic > Non-marine Saline and Alkaline > Saline | place: Antarctica: Organic Lake...
GGGGTAATGATACCAATGAACATGCAGCAGACACCGCCGGGTCGGCCCAGCCTGCCCGAAGGGGTGTGGTGGGGGGGGGCATGAAGCCCCCCCAATCCGGGGGGGCGCGCCGTCGCCGGGGGGTGTCATCTTCAGGGGCCCGCGCCACTGAATGACACAAGCCACCAAGTGCTGTACATTTCGATGCACATTTTTGCTTTAACAGCAGGTGCAGCTGCTGGCAGCTTGCTTGGCGTTTGATTTCTTCCAGGACACCGCCTTGAGGGAAGATTGCCGCAAATAGCAAGCCTTACAGCGGCAGCCACATGGCAGTTTATATACCGTTAATCAATTGTGTCGCCGAGCCCCCGCGGGGGACACCTGTGCCGCGAGGAGCATGTCCCCCCCGCAGCTTCCCTGCCAGGGTGCGTCGCAAGGCACCCCTATGAGATGAGAGCTGCTCAAATACATAACTGGGCCAACTAGTTTGTCAGCATTGTTCAGTTGTATTGGTGCCTCTCGACACTTGACCCCTTCGGGCTCCTGCAATACAGGGGCCCCTGGACTTGACCCTCTGTGTCACTCTGCGCATGCTTGCACAGCTGCTATCTGCCGGCTGCTTTTATATTGTAGAATATTAATGTTGCGTGCAACATCTCTGCGCTGCAAGTCGGCTGCTGTTGCGTCCAACGTATTCTGGAGGGCCTCTGCAGCTGCGCTGAAGATATTCCTTGCATTCAAGCTCCACCTCTGCAGTGATGGCCGATGGCGAACGCGGAAGCCTTGGCCAGCATGCACAGCCACGGAAGCGCAACCGAATAATTGCGGTTATGGCAAGAGGAGCAGAACTTGGCTTGCAATTGTCTTGCCTTGAGCACATGGCTGGAATTGGAGCGGTTGTAGAGGAGGTGCTCGAGTGAGTGAACTCAGACACATTATTGTGGCCCCAACTTGACAAAGCTGCAACACTTGCAGCTCATACAAACTGGAGCCGGTTGGATCAGTTGAGTCTGGGCACCAGCTGGTGCAGATCAATCAGCACCGCGTTGGATTCGCTCCATTGCCAGAGGTAAGGCGGGGTGCGAAATGTGTGTGCCCATCATAGCTGTCCTCACGAAAGCAAAGCACAGATAATCAACATGATTCGCTGCGCCTCACGGCCGATTCGCCTATGTTTTGCCGATTGTTCAAGCGATGGGTGTGTCGATTTGAATGGTTTCGCTTGTTCAGCGGCAGTCTCAGCAGCAGAGCTGGCCTGGGCAGCCGCAAATTCTTCAGCGGCCGCCGCGCACGCAGCCAAGTGGCAGCAGTTCTTGCGATCACTTGGCAATGCAGAACTGCGGGGCATTCAACAGCAATCGAACAACTCCCTGTGTTTATTGGCAGGCTGTGTTCGGCTGAGGCGAGATACCACAGGTCAAGTGTCATTTCAATCTCCGCTGAAGCTGCTGTCCACAGACCTCGACTCCACGCAACGCCAGCGGTACCACCCCACTGCTTTACTCCAAGTGCGCGCAGGGGCTCGCATGCAGCATGCTGTCCAGTTGCTGAGCACAGCCCCATTGAAGCCAACCCCGCCCCACCCAATTGTTGCAGCCCCCCTTCAAACCAACTTGAGGGGGGGTTCCACAAATGCAGGTCGCGATACAACTTACGCCGCATTCTGGCGTCAATCTAACCAGGGTATATTTGCCCCTCCTCATATCTGCACCCCCCCGCCATCAGCCTCAAGCACCCCTAAACCCGCAGCGTTGTTCACCCCCCGTCGTGCTTTCCTGCCCACCGCCCACTGCATGACCATTCCATGGCTGCAGCACATGTGGAGTGATGGGCCCACCAAGTGGGAGCGCTCTTCAACAATGACACCCCCCCTGCGCAGCTCAGTGGGGGGGGGTGCCTTTGCAGTGTGTGAGAGCCTGCATGCGCAACTGAGCCACGCACACCGGAAGCACCCCTTCACCTCGCTGCTGCATGGCGTGTACTCGGCGGGGGCAGACGACGCTCTGTCCTTGCACATTGCCGCTGCAGTCCAGGCAAGGTGCTCGCCGACTGACGCCACCCCTGCCCCTGCCATAGCGCCAGGCACAAGCCGGGGCAGGGATGCAGCTGACACAGCCACTGGCCCGGCTGAGATGAGCTTCGCCCAGATGACGCACAAAGCAACAGACATACCCCCGCAGTCCCAGAGCGGTGCAGCTGTTTTCTGCTCTGACAGCGGTGAAGCCGCGGCCTTCGACCCCCCCTCACAGCAACTGGAGCCCCATTGCCCCCCTTCCGCACCAGATGCACCCAACGCCCGTGCCCTTCGTAAGATCCACGAGGCTTGGAACCCCGAAGAAGTTTCTCCCGAGGCGCAGGCACAGCTGCAACTGCAACTGCAACAGCTCGTCGCTGGCGGCATCCCAGCCAGCTACAGACGCCACGTGTGGTTTGCCCTGTCAGGGGGGGCGAGCCGGCAGGCTGCATTCCCTGTTGGGCACTACCATCGCCTCACATGTCATGCCATGCCTGAGGACAGTGTTCTGCGCTTGGTTGAAAAAGATGTTCTGCGGACATTCCCAGGACACGAGCAGCTGCAGCGGCCGAAAGAACTGCAGAAGTTGGAGCGAGTGCTGTGTGCCCTGGCATGCAACAACCCACATATCGGATACACCCAAGGCATGAACCGCTTGGCGGCATTTGCGCTGCTTGTTCTGCCTGAAGAAGAAGCGTTCTGGGTTACCGACGTGCTGGTGAACGAGATTCTACCGCCGCAGTTGCTGAGCGATTCACTGCAAGACGCACACGCTGCAGCATACACGATGGAGTGTTTGTTGGGCAGTGGCTCCTTGGTGCGCCACTTACGCAGCATGGACTTGCCTCTGAGTATGGTGTTCACCGAGTGGTTCATGTGTTTGGGAACCTCCCTGTGGCCGTCCGAAGTGGTGTTCCGCATTTGGGACGCGGTGTTCTTGCATGGCTTCGGGGTGATGTTTGACGTGTGTCTGCATATGCTGCGGCGTGCAGCCCCCCGCATCGCCGCCCTGGCTGGGAAGCCGCGGCAGCTGTATGAGCTGGTGGCTGCCCTGCCGAAGGAGTGGGCGCCACCCCAGGACGCCCTGGGGCTGCTGGGCGACAAGCGTAGTGTGGCTGCAGCGGGGGTGGCCTTCATGGCCATTGCTCGCAAGGAGGTTGCGCGAATGTCCGCGGGGGGCGGCTCGGACACCGATGGGTAGTAGCAAGTGAAGGCCGGCTCACACTAGGCAGAGGGGTGTAATGCTTCCAAACACAGCAAGGCAGTCGCAAGCCTTGGGCATGTTGGGTGTGCAAATTTAGCATTTTTGTGTGCACCCGGTTGATCTTTTGATGCAGCTCTGTGGACATGCGCATTGGTTGTGCGGTGACGGAGTCTGCGGCATTAGCTTGAGCCTGCACGCTGTGCAAGCTGGTCCAGAGTGAATTGCTTCGAAACTGGCAGCAAAGTCGGGACAATATAGCAAAAGACTAAGTTTGTTCGCTTCTGTGACAAGGGTCTGTCTCAGCTTTCAACACGAGCACCAATTGTGCTCGACGAAATATCGGGGCAATATCCACAAATAAACTGGCCATGGCAGAATGCCAGGATACTGCAGACTTGCCCGGTTCGGTGTCTTCAGAAACTTTCGAAGCAAGTGTACATCCGCCACTTGCTTCGCACATTGTTTCGAGCACATCTGTCAAGGCGGTTGCAACACTCACGCCGGCCTCGACAACTGCGCCCTCAGACGCCACTGCTGCCACTGCTGCCACTGCCAGTGGAAGCGGCTCGTCACCTACAGCCGTTTCTATGCATAGTGTTGCTGTGCGAGCCATTCCCAAGGCCGAAGCTGCATTGCCTGGCGCGGCTGCAAACCACACTATGTCAGATGGAGAGGCTCGGCAGCGAATGGCTTTGGAGAATATGCGCCTGCAGAAGTGGCGGGAGATGCTGCCCAACTGGTCAATGTAAGTCGCACGAAAATTGCCCCACATCTACACCCCTGATGTGCCTTGTTTCTCCGCAGGTGGGTTGCAAAGAAACACTCACATTTGAAGGAGCGCTGTCGAAAGGGAATTCCGGACGCTTTTCGCTGCATTGTATGGCCAATGCTGATTCAATCAGACCAGCGCCAAGCCGCGAACAGAGGTGCGCAGTGCTGGGCAGCCTGCATCGCGCATGCAGCACCCATGAGCTGTCCGCAGATTTGTACTCGCAGCTGTTATCGGCACCAGTCCCAGCCGACCAAGAGTTCGTCATGGGCGAAATCACAAGAGATATCACCCGCACTTTCCCCAAAATGCAGCTGTTCAAGGAACGAGAAGGAATAGGGCAATCCTGCCTGTTCCGTGTGCTGCGGGCATATGCGCTGTTCAACCCCCAAGTTGGCTACTGCCAAGGCATGAGTAAGTGGAGCGTCACCTGTAGAGCCAGCGTTTGGCAGCGACCTTGCATGCATCTTATGCGCAGGCTTTATCACTGCCCTACTTCTGTCCTACTTGACCGAAGAGCAGACATTTTGGATGCTGTTGACGCTGTGCGAATCCGAGCCGCACCGCTTGGCAGACATTTTTGCGCCGGGCTTGCCGCTAGTGCAGCTGCTGCAGTTCCAACTGGAGCGTTTGATTGAGCGCTTGATGCCGAAGCTAGCTGCCCACTTCAAAGCGCATGGTATTGCTCCATCCATGTTTTCAGCGCAGTGGCTACTGACAATCTTCACGTATTCATTCTCGTTTTCTGTAACTTGTCGAATCTGGGATTGCTTCTTGCTTGAAGGCTGGAAAGTGGTGTTTCGCTTTTCAATTGCTTTGCTCAGACACCACGAGGCTGCGCTCCTCAAAATGGACATGGAGGGAATCCTGACCTTCATGCACGTCATTCACGAGGGCTTGGAGGCCGATGCACTCGTGGAGGCAGCGTTTCGTGTGAAACTGAAACGCAAGCACCTCCTGGAGCTCAGGAAAGAGTATGAAGCAGAGCGTGGGCCCGTCATCAGCCCAGTGCGTCGCATGAAATCGTTTTCTGCACGAAAGGCGAATATTATTCAAAGCTTAGCCGGTGCTGCAGGGGCATCTGCAGGAGGCAGCAGCATGCTTTCCAGCGGCGACTCCGTTGAATCTGGTGCCGCTGCATCCGCAACGGGCGACAATACCGGCACTGGTGTATTTAAAGGCGCACACAGTGACTCAGATGCCGCAACACCATACAACTCCGCAGCAGCTCACGACCCTGGCCACGCGCCTAGCCGCAAGCTTTCGGTGGTTGAAGACATTGACGCCGTGCTCATCCCAGGCTCGCCCGCTGTGGCTGCCCATACAGCGCAAGCCAGAAGAGATAGCGCAGCTGAACTCAGCCCCATGCAATTAGCAGAGCCTGTGAACGCTCCAAGCCCTGGGAATGACGACTCACCCTCCCCTCGTCGCCGGGCAAGTGTGCGATCCTTGCTCGCCCGATCTGTGCCTGACACACTGGAAGATGACCCACCAAGCACCCAATGAGCTGTCCATCACTTGTGCAATATATTGCTTGTTCACACCCGCAATATTTGTGTTCGGTGTTCCTCCTCTGTCCTTGTAGCCAGCCGCCATCCCCACAGCGCCTCACGCAACACCCATCTCTCAACACAACGGTGCAATGATGTCCCAACAAATCCTGCATGCAGCTCTGCGCTGGCAGCGCATGCGGCTCTGTAGCTCGTGTGCTTGCCTCGTGCCCCCTCCCATCCCGGGGCACAGCTCGCAACAGCGCTTGAGGGGGGTAGAGGGGGGGGTGCCGTATACGTGTACAGGCTCCGCACAGGTAGGCGGCACGCGACGAGGGAAGCGCCCCCATTGCCCTCCAGATACTCTCGGCCTGAGCCAAGGGTGCTGTACCGAACTCTTTGTTCTCGTTGCCACGGGAACTCGAAAGCTGGAGCAAGGGGGGTGAAACTACGCCCCATGCTGTGCCGGTGGTGCTCAGCTGCTGGTGCGACCCCCGAACCCAGCATGTGCGATGCAAACACCCCATGCTGGGCGGTGCGGATTGTGGCCCGGCCCCAGGCTGCAAGGGCAGGGCCCAAAAGCAACTTCCTGCGTATTCGCTCTAGACCCGAGATGCGTGTCGACAGTCGGCAGTGCTGCCTCCAGCGGGTGAACAACCGCCGTTTGCGGGCGGCGGTGCCCATGGCGGGACACACCTGCGCCAACTTCGCCTCCTGTGAGACTGTGCACCATCTGTCCCAAGCCACTCGCATAGCTGAGGCCTCATGACGGAAAAGTGCTCTTGAAATCACCCCCCGCATCAGGTTGCGCTCCTGCACATTCTGACGCCAGCAGTAAAATGTTCGCAGCACAAGAGCCCGCTGCTGGACTGTGGCTTCTCGCCAGCGCTGCCACGCGACGAAGGTTGGGTTTGAAAGCAGCTCTGCTCTGCTGATCAACCTGACAACCACGCGCCGCACCCGTTCGCGTCGATGTACAAAAGTCTTCCATTGTTTGAAGTACGATCGCATCCTGCCAGTCACTTGCAGCGCTGTTGCTGCAGCTATCTGCAATAAGACATTGCAAGTGCCGTTAAAAATGAAACGTGTACGAAACGTGCTCACCTCGGTTATGCTTGCCCGCTCCTGTGCATCGCTGACAGACACAATATCACTGCAATATACCGCAATGTCTAACATCTGCTGTGTATCCATGCCTGGAATGCCAAGCTGAAGCAACGAGCGACCTGTGCTGCACACAAATCTTGATCCTTCAGTCGCTCACTGTGCACTGAAGTGACCGTGCACTGCCTAGGGGTCTCAAAAGCTGCACTTCGAAATACTCCAGTGTTTGTATGTCACCTTTCCGGTTAGTCTCTTTATTCGCGTTGTTTTGGGGCATGGATTTGGAATTGCGGGAAGGCACGGAATGGGTGCAAGCGGGGGCCCCAACCACTCTACCCTCGCTTTAGCGCGCAGTGAGCAAGCACTGAGCAAACAAGCACGCACCCAGTATTGAAACATACACATTAATGATCCATTGCGTGCATTCTTCGTGCTCTGCCATCATGGCTTCAGCAGCAAATGGCCTGTCCAAAGGCACGGCGTTTCAAGTGAGTTATATGACCATCTGACAGACGGACTATGGCACAGCAGCGCCGGCCAGCCAGCACTGCGAGCCTGTCGTACCGGTTTGACGCAAATTTCCGCGTTTTATGTCTATCTTCGTGTGTCTTTGTCCAACATGGCCTGTCGTGCCTGGCCACTGCACTTTGGCTGGTCGCTGTGCGAGCTTTGTAGCAGCTCGCTGTGCTCACTGCGTGGACCACGATTCTCAAAACAGCGGACAAGCCTTCCCCATATTGCCACTTTAATCACTTGAATTTGCTTTGCAGAGCGCTTTGCATGACGCCGGCGACCAGCGCTATGTAACCCTGAGCCTGGAGCTGCGGGGGTGGGACTTCGTGAAGCACCGGTTCCGCATGCGTGTGGACACGCCCATGTACACAATCAAGGTAAGTGTGGCACATACTGCATGGGAGCACTGCCTGCTCACCCCCCCTCATGCGCCCCCCTCCCTCCCACTCCGCACCCCCCCCCCCTGTGCAGCGCAAGCTTGTTGAGAAGCACGGCCGAATGAGTGAGCTGACGCTGTACAAGGTATGCATCGGGCTGCACCGCATAACATGTGCCACATATTGCGGCTGCATGTTTGAATTTAAATCTGTCGCGCAGAGCATTGATGCCAAAAGCAACGCGATCACTTCTGACAAGTGGACGCTGCAAGAGATTGGGATCGATGGGGCTCCCAAGGGGGCCCCTGAAGTCACAACAACCATCATGTCAGTACTAGTGCACATCACTGCGCTACACCTAAATATTCAGCCGCTTGACACACGTGCTGATGCCGCAGATACGACTTCAAGCCATACAGCCACGACGAGCCCGTTTTGCTGGCGACTCACACACGGGACGTGGTGAAGGTCAGGGGCACGCCTGGCCCCTCTCCCTCCAGGGCTGCGTATGCCGTGCCGGTGAATGACGCGCCTGAGCAGTCACAGCGCCCACCTGGAGGGGGGGCTCGCTCTTGAAGAGGGGGGGGCATGACAGCAGCACCGGTACGCGGCTTGGGCACAGCCACACAAGTCCAAAGGCAAGAGTCCAAGGCAGGACTTGTATGGTTCCATCTCAAGACATGGGATTGAGGACCTCTGGTTTAACAGTGCAGGCGCCCCCCCCTTGAACCCCCCTTGACCCAGCACGGTTTTGTCGCATATTTTACAAGGGGCTTGACAGGTCCCGAACAAACAGCCCCTGAATTAAAATCATTGTTCTAGTGTTTTAAAGTTTTTACGCTCGTTTACTTTTCGTGGGTGAAATTCGAGCTTGAAGCGCGCCCTTGCGTCTGGGCCTGCTGCTGCTGCTGATTGGTGTCAAGTGAACTCACAGCATGCAGCCTGCCAGAGCCCACACACGGAGAGTGTGGAATGCTGTGTCGCAAGTTATCCTGCGTAGCTCGGTGTCACACACCGCAGCGGCTTGGATGGCGTTTGAAACGCAACACACTGCACTCGCACGTGCTTCCACTGCCACCACGTCAGCTGCTGGCAAGGCGGCTGAACACAATGGGCTGACAGACAAGCAACTGAATCTGTTATCAAGAGCAGCATCTGGCGATAGCGATGCGCTACTCAGCGTTGGCAAGGCATACATCCACGGACTGCATGGTTTCGAAAAGAGTGCAGGGGAGGCGGTGCGGAATTTGCATGCCGCAGCAAAGCTTGGTTCATCTGAAGCAGCATACTGGCTTGGATATGCCCTGAAGCATGCGGACACAGTAGTCAGTACTTCTTCAGATTCTGCAGCTACTCCATCCGCATCTGAGCCTGCTGAGTCAGCTGCAGAGGCCCAAGCTCGCTTGTCTGCTGGCCGGGCTGTGTTGGCTGAGCTGAGGGCGATGCGCAAAACGGCACGCAAGGCCAAAACCCGCCGCGAGGCGGGTTTGCCCACGAAGCCCGAGCATGCAGCGTACGACCCAGTAGGAATGGCCGCTGAGCGACAAGTCCCGCTGACCCGGCTCGATACGGGGGCAGCAGCGGCGGCAGCAAGGGTGTGGCGTCCATATTCGCAGGCAGCGCCAGCTCTGCGGCGCACCGCAGTGACGCCAGCCACAGTAGCCACTGGACATCCTGGGGGGGGCGTGCGGTGTCTGCGGCCGTGGTGGGCTGGAGCGCCGCAGACCTGCTCCCCCAGGGCGTGACCGCCCCCAAGACTAGCCGGGCAGCCCCCAATGAACGGGCCAAGGCACGTATCGCCCGCAGAGCCCAGGCGGCTATCCAGCACGGGGGCGTACGTGACATCACGCCTGGGTCGGGTACCATGCGCCCTGGCACGGAGCCGCGCTCCATAACGGGCGGCAGCACAGCCCCCCCTCCTGCCTCCCGTGCGATGTCGCTGCAAGATGCGCCGGGGGATGGCCCCATGTGCGGGGATGCACCCAACGCTCCTCACCCCCGCATGCTGCATCAGGGCTCCCACAACCTCGCCTCAGAGTCCTTCTGCTCCCCCAGGGACGGCACAGCAGGCGGGGGGGCCACGGGCGTGCACTGGGGCTCCTCCCGATCCCTGGAGAACACAAATGAAGCAGCACACATAGGACACACCATGAGTGCCAAGCACTATGCACGAGCTGGTGCCAGCGGCGAGCAACTGGGGCAAGCGAGGCTGGGTGCTCCCTCCAGACGCGTAGAGCCAAAGGCGCGCGGACCGGTGCGCATTGGTGATGACAGCGCTGTACAGCAACGCACAAGTGCGGTTTGCGATGCAGCTGCAGTTGAAGTTGCAGATGCAGCAAAGGCTGCGGGTAGCCTGCGGCCTGTGATGGACACTGCGCTTCCCGTCACCACCTCCGCCACAGACAGCGCTGCGGAATTCGTGGCGCTGGTAGTGGACGATGTGAAGCCCACACGGCGCCTGGTGGCTCGTGTGTTGAAGCGGCGCTGTGGCGTCACCAAGGTGTTGCAGGCCGCCAACGGGCGGGAGGCGGTGGAGGCGTGCCGTGGGGCCATGGGCACCCGCATCGAGCTCATCACCATGGATGTGCAGATGCCGGTGATGGATGGCCTGGAGGCCACCCGCGCTATCCGCGCCATGGGCTTTCAGGGGCTCATTGTGGGCCTCACTGGCAACGCCCTGCAGGAGGATGTCGCCCAGCTGAAGGAGGCGGGGGCCGACGAAGTGTGCACCAAGCCAGTGGACCCCAAGCTGCTGCAATACGTGGTGGGGCTGCACATCGACTTGTAGAGCGTTGGCATGGGTATGTACGTGTGTGTGCAAGTTGGTGCCGAAGAAAACAAATGTCAATCAAAGTCTTACACCTGTGCAGAGGGCCTTATGCAAACGGGTTCTCCACGTCTGCAGCGTCTGCAGCGCCATCCAGGGACGCCTTGAACTTGAGGAAGTGGCTGGGGCGGTGCGTTTCGTGGTAGAACTCCAGGGGGATGTCCAGCTTCAGGCCAAAGGACATGCCCTGAGAGTGCTTTGTGCCCATGAAGTTGTAGTTCCAGCTGCCGGCATCCGGCACCATGAAGAAGCCCATGATGCGATCGGACAGCAGCACCTGCGCCTTCTCATAGGTGGCGGCGGGGTTGTACCCAGCGGGGTTGCTCCCGGCATCGGCGTTGTCCGCGCCCCACTTGCGGCCCTCCTTTGTGAGCTTGTAGGTGGCGATGGACACGGAGCCAGGCGTGAAGGAGCATGTCATGAGCACACAGCGCTGGGGGTCATGGCCTGCCAGTTCGTGCTGCTGTGTGAGCGCTGCGTGCTTCACCACGTCCAGTGGCGCCAAGTGCCGTGTCTCGTTGGGCTGCGTGTGGATCCACCCAAGGGGCACCAGGTCCTTCAGGTACGCGTGGTCAGGCACACCCGAGGTGAGGGTGACGGCCTGATGGTTGCCCACCTGCGGCACCATCACGATGCACTTCACCTCCAGGACCTTCTCATTATCCGGGGCAGGGGCTCCGTACAGGTACCCCCCGATTTGTGTGCGCAGGTCTGCCACGGTGATGAACTTGGTGAGGATGTTCTTGGGCATAATGTACGTGTAGCCGTCCTCGGTGAACTCCGTTGCGGGCACATACAGGTGTGCTGTGCGCAGGTGCAGGTTTGCAGCAGAGATGGCACGCACACGCCAGTCAGTGCGGGAGGCGAAGCTGGCTTGCTCGTAGTTGCTGGTGGTGACCACAATCATCTCCTCCCCCCGCACGTTTGTGCTCTTGGTTTTGGTCTCCGTCATGGCCGCGGTGGCCTCCTGCTGCGCCTCGATCTCTGCAATTTGCTGCCGCTGCTCGGAGGGGGGCGCGATCTCCATGCCCAGGATGATGTCCCGGATCTCATTCTGGGTGAGGGCGGACACATCCACGTTGTTCTTGCGGCCGTAGTCCTCCAGGATGAGGTCCTTGAGGGCGACCTCCACCTTGATCCACTCCTCGTCAGTGAGGGTGGGCCAAACGTGGTGCGCCTCCGTCACAGTGGTCTTGTCCGGCTTCAACACCACCTTGGTTTTGTTCACGTTCACATGCAGCCCCCGCAGTACCAGCAGCAGCCGGGAGAAGGCTGTGTACGAGGAGACGCTGGACATCCAGTCATCGTACATGCTGTACTGCAGCATGACTGGCTCCGTCGCCCGCAGCACCATGTCCCCAAACTTCTCAATGTCCAGCAGGGACTGGAAGGGCAGGTTCAGCTCGGAGCCCTTGATGACGACATTGGGGAAATCAAGCAGGTGCACTGACATCGGCTCCAGCAGATTCTTCCGCGTGACGATGATCTGGTTGGGCTGCTGGTCCCGGGGCAGGGAGCGGATGAGTGCTGCCACCTCCTCGGCAGTCTTGTGCTTGGCTAGGCCCGACAGGCGCTTCTGTCCCGCCCACACCGAGGTGTGGATGACCTTGAGCCACAGCCGCCCAGTGCGGGGGTTGAAGATGATGATGGCGCCATTGATGGGCTTGGTGGTGACATTCCCCTCAAAGGTCTTGTGTGACGTCACACGGTACACATTGGTGTCATCCACGAACCAAATGCACTGGTTGCTGAACAGCTCGCTGTAGTTCTGACTGCTCAGGTACGGCTCCGTGGGCTCCGAGGAGTACAGTTGCAGCCCCTTGCGAATGCGCTCTCGCAGCACATACAGCGCCGGGTTCACCTTCATGATCTTGGCCATGGCCTGCTGCAGCAGGGGCTTGGCGCCAGGGAACCAATTCCCGAAGCCCGAGTACAGGTTGTACGCCAGGTCAATTGCGAACAGGGCTCCTGTGGGGGAGGGGTAAATGGACATGTTGTCAGTGGTGTAGTCCAGGAACTTGGCGCGGCAGTAGCGCTCCACGTCGTGGGAGTCGAAGTCCCCCCAGCGCAGCTGTACGTCCAGCCACCACTTGTTGGTGGTGGTGCCGTCGTAGCTGTCGGCAGTGTCCCCCAGCAGGGACGGCTTGCACACCTGCCACTTGTAGGAGGCAAACAGCAGCACGTCGGCACAGGAGGAGTTCATCTTGTACGACTTGCGGGGGTGGATGGTCTCTTTCTGCACATTCTCCACATCCAGGGAGTCCATCTCCATGTCCAGCACCTGGCAAAGGTCCATCACCACGCTCTCGTGCACCTTTTGCCACAGATGTGCCCGGAAGATCTGGATGAGGCTGATCTTCAGGGTGGGGATTTTGCCGTGCATGAAGATGCCGGTGAGGTCCAGCTGCACCTGGAAGCCTACGTACACATTGGCACGGTTGATGGTGGGGGACCACCACAGCGCGAAACGGCGGTTGGGGATCTGATTCAGCCCCAGGCGCTGGGCGCTGGTGATCTTCTTGTACTTCATGGACTCCTCGAAGCCAGAGGCCTTTTCCCAGAACAGGCCCTCCCACGTGGGGAAGTACGTACCACGGAACAGGGTGTGCTCCAAGATGCCCTCCACGCCCCCCAGGGCTTGGATGACGTCAGTGCGGTAGTTGTTCAGGTTCCACAGCTTCCCGTCGTGTTTCTGGTTGGTCCACCAGAAGGGGTTCTGCCGGGTCATCTGGTACTGCTGGAAGTGCGTGCGCACTCGCCAGCCCTTGTCAAATGCCAGGGTGTGCCTGTCCTTTTGGAACAGGGTGTTGATGCGGGGGATGCCCCGGTCCCACGCGTCCTCCAGGTCCTCAAGGGTCAGTCGGCGGTTGGCAACAGAAGCTTCCTGGCGCTTCACGGAGTACTCTGCCCACACGCGCTGAGAATCCACCACCTCTGCCTCCCACGGCATGATGTACCGGTACAGGTTAGGGATGAACTGGTCCTCTTCGTGGGACATGCCTGACCGGAAGTGCGTCACACTGGCTTCGGTTTGCTTGGAGTACCGCAGGTCTGACTGGGGGATGAGCACGTGTCCCATGGACAGCATGCCCAAGCCGCCCAGCTCCTTGGGGGTGTAGAACACCACAGGGGGGAAGCGGGAAGGCATCTTGGAGTTCAAGCCAATCTTGATGCGGGTTTGGATCTTGCTTTCGCACTTCACCATGAGGTCCAGCAGCTCCTCGGTGTGAATCACTGCCTCACGGTAGTACGTCATGAGGCCAATGAGTGCGGTGTTCCACTTGTTGGCCACCTTGGTGAAGGTGGTGCTGCCGCTGGACATGAGGATCTGCCGGATGCGGTTTTCCCACGCCTTCTGCGCGGCCTCCTCCACCCGAAGGAAGGCCTGCGCAGTGCGCTCCTTGGTGACTTCGTTCTGCAGGGCCCACACGCCGTCGCGTGCGACCAGCACGCCCCCTGCGGCGCGGCACTTGGGCAAGATGCGGATCTCAAAGCCGAACATGTCCATGAGCAAGTTCGGGTTGTCCTTGCTGTACACGCTCACAAAGGAGTTGTCCCACTCCAGGCTGGTCACGGAGCGGGGCAGGCGGTTCTTCATCTCCCAGAAGGTTGCCCGCCCCAGGTTCACGTCGTGCTTCATGAGGCGCATGCGGGCGTCACGGGGCCAGCACTTCTTGTTGTTGTACCCCACGACGTTTTCGTTGTTCGGGTCTGGGTGTTCCGTGAGGTACCGCTGGATGAGGCTCTTGCTCTCGTCAGCGTCAAAGCGGAACAGCATGTACACCTTGTCCACATACCGCATGTACATGCGGATGGGGTGTGCCGCCTCTGTCTCGTCGTCGGGGAAGCGCAGGAAGTCGTTGGGGACTTCAGGGGGGCCGGCCAGCTCTGAGGCCCGCGTGAGCCCCAGGAGCAGCAGGTCTAGCACCAGCCCGTAGTACTGAAACACAAACGAGGAGAACTGCAGGCCACGGATGAGGCCGTACGAGTTGGTGTGGTCCATGTCCTTGTAGCTCAACACGACGTTGTTCTTAGCTGTGATGTAATCTGCGATGTTGTGGTCCAGCACCAGACGCAGGAGGCGATTCAGCATGGTCAAGTCCATCTTGTCAAACACCTTTTCAAACTGCGTCTGTAGCAGCACAACGCACTCCCCGCTGGATGTGTCCCACACATCGCTGATGTTGTTCACGGCCTGGCACCACCGGTGGGTGAGGACTGGAGTGGGCTCCGTGTCGCTGGGCTTGATCCAGTTGGGGAACAGGTGGCGCTTGTCAGACTCATACCACAGGTACTGGTCCAGGTATGAATCCGTGATCTTTTCCAGGGGCTCCACGTGGTACACCGGCAGCAGGTGGGAGTACAGGTCCATGAACTCAATGGAGACCTCCTTGAACGCCCGCTGGGTGAGCAGGTGCCGCTTAATGCGGGCAAGGGTGTCGTGGGGCTGATCGTACGCCGACTCAACCAGGCCCAGCTCCGTACGCTCTTCGGAGTTCATGCGGGACTTGGACATGTAGATCTCCTTGATGCGCTCCAGGGCCAGGATGAGCAGCTTGGTGTCGTGCTTGTAGCTCTGGGGCGGAAAGGGGATGGGGCGGAACTTGCGGGACTCGAGCCAGTGCACCGTGGTGCTGTACACCGCCACGGCCTCCTCGGGGGTGACGTACGGCCCGTCCTTGCTGTAGTTGTGCTGGCGCTCCTGCTCGGCTTTGAGCCACAGGCGTGTGAGACGCCCAAGATTCTTCTTGCAAACCGTCTTGTCCACCGTAGCGCCTCGCCGAATGCGCTCCCGGTTGTAGTGTGCCACGGAGGTCCACCAGTCCGCTTTGGACTTCACGTACCGCAGGATCATATTCTCCACGGGGGCGGGCATGCCGGGCACCTTCCATGGGATGTTTGCCCGCCAGCACCGCCACGCCTCCGCCAGGTGCTGCATGATGGTGCGGGCTTTGGTGGCACGGATCCCCTCAGGCATCATGTCCAGGATGTCGTGCATCACAGAAGCTCGCAGCTCCAGGTCGTAGTTGCTCTCCACGCGCTGCTTGGTGATGCTCTTGGCGGCGCTCTTGGTGTGCCGCCCCTCAAACTGCCGCGCCAGCAGGTTCCCCAGCCACCGCTCCAGCAGGGGAACAATGCCGCGGAGGAAGAACAGCCACACGCGCCACGCAGGCGCCCAGAAGCCCACCCCAGGGCCCTTGCCCACCGGCCCCGTGTTGAAGCGGTAGTAAATGACGTGCTTCAAGTCCTTGGTCATGCGGATCTGCCGCATCACCCGGTACTTGTGGCGGTACATGCCCGTGAGCTGTCCCACGTGTGCGAACAGGTACTGTAGGCCGTCTGCCAGCTGGAAGGCGTCGATATTCCCCAGGCGGTACTGCACATGGGAGTCCACCACCAGCTTGGTCAGACGCAGAATCTCACGGGTCAAGTGGAAGGCTGAACCAAAGCGGGACTTCTTGCGCTCTTTGGTCGTGAGCGTCTTGGTGGGCTTCAAGTTGAAGTTGTAGTCCAGGTGCAAGTACGTGAGTGCCTTGCGGTGGATGAGAAGGTTCAGCATGTTGTGCCCTTGGCGACACACCTGCAGGGCTACCTCAACCCAGTCCAGCTCGGTGCTTTGGAAGAACTTCGTGCCCTTCAGGGAGCGCATGAGGTATTTCTTGGTGCTGCCCGAGGGGGGCCGGGAGTGCAGCTCGTTCAGCACCCAGTTCTTGAGCAGCTTTTGGTAGGACACACGCACCTTGACGGGCATGCCGGGGGGGCAGTGCTCCTGGTACCACCGCTTGATCAGGGGCACATCCTGGGCGCGTCGTGTGTGCCCCGCCCGCAGGTTGAAGGGGCGGGGCGCGAAGTACAGCCCGATGCCATGGGTGGTGTTGGGCGTGTATAGGGGCAGCTCCCCCAGCAGGGGGCTGCTGGCGCATGGCAGCACGAACTCGGCGTCGTCGTCCTCGGTGGCGTCGGACGCGCTGTGCGCCACGCGGTCGCCAGCAGCCCAGCCGAGAGCCGCCGCAACGGTTTCCACCGTGACCCCCCCGTCTGCCTCAAAGTGTACGTCCTGCTGCGTGCGGTGGGCTGGCGTCCACACCCGCGCCGCCGCCACAGAGGAGGAGAAGGAGTCAGCCTCCTTGGAAGCCTTACTGCGCAGGTCCACAGCAGGCTTGCGGAAGGCGGAAATGGGGTTCACAATGGGGTCGTAGTAGAACGCTGGCATATCTGGGTCCTCTGATTTGATGTACGCTGATGCGGGGTGGTGGTACTCCTGCGGCACGACGGATCGTGGACGGGAATTGTACAAATACGGGAAAGCCACGCGGTACTCAGTGCGAATGGGTGCCCGCACAATGATTTTATGGATGTCGTTGAACTCGTTCCAGTCCTCATCGTCATCTTCGTCTCTGAACAGAGGTTCAAATTTGGGACCGCCGGGAATGGCAACGTTCAATGCCTTGGCAGTGAAAAAGGACTTCAGGTCAAACAGGTAGAAGTAGTTCTTGTCCACCAGATCAGACAGCAGAGAGCCTGCCAAGCGGTGCAAATTTGCCATGGCTGCCACAGGCATGCGCCACCATCTGTATGCTTTGCCGATAGCTGGCGTGTCTGACAGCGCTCTGTGCTCGTAGAACCAGTCAATTACCGCAGCATCGTCCTCCTCATGCAGATCCATCATAATTGGCTCCAAAGCCTCAACATCTAAGATATTGTCTTGGTAGTCCAATGGCGGTTCCTCGTCGTCAAACGGGGGGAATCGCATACGCTTGAAGTGTTTACGATCACGCTTCTCGCGTCGCATCATAATCCACATGGTGCTCCATTGAGCCAAGTACAGTGGCTCAATCACCCACGGCATTTCATCCACGAACGAAATGGCTCCTGTGATATGATACAACACATTCACCTTCCGAACCTGCAAATCGCGTCAATGTGCCTTGATTGTAGCAAGAAGGTGCACAACGGCATTTGCTCAGCGGCATCGGCACGTCACAGGCAAGACATGCACAGCAGAACTTACTTGTTCCCAAGGCATGGGCATATTTTCCAACAGCTTTAAAACGGCATGAGGAACATATTTCAATGCTCCCAAGTACACTCGTTTGTCCACACTGAAGCGCTTCGCACTCATGTCGCCTCTCTGTCGAATTATGCTGCGAACATGCTCTGCAGGCATGTCTTCTTTCTGCACTTCCACAAAGCCGTGCTTCTTTTTGGCTGCAAACCGCTTTTTGTTGCTCTTGGTCCATGCTTTGGCTCGCGCTGCAAGAATCTGCTCGCGTGACTTGGGCTGTGCTCCTGCTGGTGCAAATCCCGCACCGCCAGCTGGTGGTGCCGGCAGCCCAAGGGATGAAGGAGCGTAACCAGGAGGAGCCGGCATTCCTGTGGGAAAACCTGGCATTCCCGGTGGCGGCGGCAGGCCCATACCCGGAGGCATGGGCATGCCAGGCGGCAAGCCACCTGGAGGTGGATTCATGCCGCTGAGGTAGGCTGTGCCGTTCCTCACTGCACAGACAACCGCGTTATGCCAGCCACGACCAAACAGGTCAGGGCGCAACAAGTATATGTTATTCCAGAAATGCGCTGGCATTCTCTCGGCAATTTTGCGTGACCCTGCCAAGTTCACTGCATCCGGGGGGGTCCTCAACAAGCGCTACCCGCAGTCTGCGGGGCACACTGCACACACTCGCTTCCCGCACAGGCAGCAAAGAGGCGTCGCGTCGAATGCATTACAAGTATCAATGCTCTTGTGCGCTTTCAGCAGCCATGACAGCATCCACTGCATCTGCCACAGCATCCCCCAGGGCATCTGAGTCCACAAACGAAAAACCAGGGAAGTTCCACGTGTCAGAGCTGCTGGCGCGGGAGGCCCGCTCCACAACGCCGCTGCCGGGGCTACGGCTGCGCTGCGCTGCCTCCGCAGAGGGCAGCTGCTTGAACAGCCCCGCGAAGTGAGAGGGGTCCACGCCTGGCCCCACGCTGGAGGCGGTGCTGTCCACTGGCGCCTCCCGAGTGAATAGCCGGTCAAAGTGGGAGGTGTCCGCTGCACTGCGCAGCGAAGGCACGTACTGCGGCTGGATGCTGCGTGCCGCAACCGCCCCCCAGTCTAGCCCCCTGAAGAAGGGGTGTGCCTTGACGCTCTCCACGCCACCACCAGCACTGCTGCCAAGACGCGTTACAGGCGACACATCACACAGCTCCTTCAGCAGGGCACCTGCAGAGGAAGGCAGCATGGAGATGGTGCCAGGTTGCACACGGGGGTTCACGATATTCCGCAGTGTGTCCAGGTGTGTTCCACCTCGGAACGGGTGCTGCCCAGTCATCATCTCCGACAGCACAATGCCAAGGCTGAACCAGTCTGCAGCGGCACCAGCCCCCTTCTGCAGCAACATCTCCGGCGCCATGTACTGCTCTGTTCCGCAGAACGAAAACGTGTTCTCCTCTGCAGCGTCTGCGGCCGCCACAGCCGCCGCCACCTCATCCGCCACCTCCCCCGCGGCGCTGTCGCTGAGGCGAGAGAGCCCGAAGTCCGTCAGCTTGATGTGCCCCTGGGCGTCCAGCAGGATGTTCTCCGGCTTCAAGTCCCTGTACACGATGCCCAGGCTATGCAGGTGCCCCAGGGCCAGCACCAACTCCGCTGCATATAGCTGCGCCCGCTGAGGCGAGGCTAGGCCCCGCGTGGACAGCAGGGTGAACAAATCACCCCCCTCTACATACTCCATCACCATGTACAGCTTGGCACGGGATTGAAACGCAAAGGTCAAGTTCACAATGAAGGGGTGCTTCACCCGCGTTAGGATCTCCTTCTCCGTCATTGTGCGCAGCACCTGCTTGCGGGCAATCACTGCCTTCTTGTGCAGCGTCTTCATGGCGTACAGCTGCCCTGACGCAAGGTGCCGCACCAGCAATACCTTGCCATAACCCCCCCTGCCCAGCACAGCCAGCACCACAAAGTCCCGCAGGCCCATCTTGCCGTCGCCCCCCCCCGCACTGCTATCATCACTCACCTCACTCACGGTGTCATCCCCATCCTCATCCGTTTCGAAACGCGCCAACGACATGCCATAACCCCCCTCAATGAGCTCCTCCAGGGCCCCATGGAAACGCTCCCGCAGTGACTCATGCAGCAGGCTCTCCTCTGTGGGGGCTGGCTCCACCGGCACATCGGTGCCTGTACTGGGCCCCACTGCCCCTGCTGCGTCCCCATCCGCCGCATCGGCGGGAGTCGGTTGCGTGTGGCCCTCTATGTCGCCCCCCTCCCCTCCCTCGTGCTCAGGCAGGCCTGAGAGCTGTCGCTGCGGGGCACGCTTCATGCTCCAAGGGGAAGCTGTCACTTGACATGCCTTCACGGGGTGTGCTGCAGTGGTACCGCTGGCATCAGATGATGGCGAAAGTGGGCTGCTGCCCCCCGCTGCGGCACCCCCCCTTCGACCCCCGGCCAGCTTCCGAGCCAGCTCCACCAGCTGCTGCAAAGGCTGGGCGGTTTGAAACTCCCGCACGGTGCGATGGGCCCACATGGGCATATTGCCCGCCAGGTGCATTTGCGACATGAGGGTGACGTGTGTGCTGTTGCCGTCTGTGCTGCTCTGCAACCGGTACACCAGCGCCATGATGTCAGCCCGCCGGAAGCCCTTGAGGGGAGGCACGACGCGGTGCTTCACACTCACCTCCAGCAGCAGCGCCTGGGACTGCGACACCGCCCCAGTGGCCTCCCGCACCAACTGTGACGCCTCCTCATCCCCACAGGTCATGTCTAGAGGGGTGCTGCGGCCACTGCCCCCTGCCCATGTCCGGGGGGGCATGAAGACATCCTGCAGCACAGGTGTGTCCCGCATACTACCCATGATGCTCACAGCCTGCATACGCCGGTACAGCAGGCGGCAGGAGCCCAACACAGCCGCCGCTGAGGACTGCACAGGGGGAGAGAAGGGGCTCTCCCCCCGTGCACAGGGGGGGGCACGGGAGGCACGCCCTGCCAGCATGTCCTCCACGGAGCCAGTCCGGAACAGGGGTGTTCTTGGCGACACAACCACACTGCCGTTCCCACCGCTTTGGATGCTACCCGAGGCTGCAGGGCTGCTGGCCTGCCCCTGTGCCTGGGCGGCGCTGGCCGGGGTCTTGGGTGCGACCCCCAATACCCTGCCCAAAGCTGAGGATTTGAACCAAGCCCCCCACTTCTGTGAGAGCAGTGCCTCCTCCTGGCTCTCGGTGCTGTGCAGGTGGCCGCCGTGCACACCCCCTGGGTCCGTGTCGGTGCACGTTGCAGCCAAGTTGCTGCTGCTGCCACTGCCGATGCCGCTGCCTGCGGCTGCTCGGCCCAGGTGCTGCTGCTGCTGGCTGCCGTGGGTACTGCTTCTGCGGTGCAGCGGGTGCAGAGACGCGGAGTTGCCGCTCACAGATGCCGTAGAAAAGCCTCCGGAGGTCTGGCGGGAAGGCGACCCTGCAGTGCTGTGGTGCAGGGGGGGTGCAGGGGGGGTCACTGCACTGGTGCTGGCTGCAGCGCCAGCACTGCCCTCCGTGGTGCTTCGGCTGCGGGCAGCAGACGCCCCCGCGTCACCGCTGCTAAGGATGGACGAATCAGACCTAGGCATGCCTTCTCCTGGTGCGGCCAGTTGGAAGGCTGGGCCCATGGCCTGCGCAAAGGTACACATGGGGTCCCACTGCACACGGGAGCGCATGTTGGTGATGAGGGCCCCTGCAATGGGCAGCGGCAGCGGGAGGGTCACAGAGCTGCGGTAAGCGGCAAAGTGGGTGACTCCCCGGGCCCCGGAGTCTGCAGCGGGGGGGGCGCCGGGGGCTTGGCGGCACTGCAGGCGCTCGCAGGCGACCCCCCCCCGCGTGTGCATGGGCACCCACATGCTGGAGGGCGCCTCCTGCCAGGGGATGGCGCTGCCGCCCTCTTGGCCCTGGCCGTGGGTGATGCTGTGCCACGCACTCCTGCGCAATTGCACCAGCAGCGCTGCCAGGCGCACTGCACAGCCCTTGCCCAGGGCAGCGTGAAAGGAGTCAGCCCACTGGGCATTCGCCAAAATGCTGTTGCACCACACATGGGCAGGAATGCGCCAGGGAATGCTGCGGGGAATAGGTAGGGGCAACTGCATCCCCTGCTTGTCGCTGCATTCACGCCGGGAGGCTAAGCTGAGTCGGACTGGAAGTTGCGCGGAACCCGCTTTGGGCAACACTGTGAAAAACGTGGCCGCAGCTCCTGTCGCAATTTCAACTTCATCAACAAAGAAGCGGTAGAATAGCCACTGGTCTCGGAATGTGTGGTCGTCAAAAACGTGGTGAAACATGCCGCTAGCCAGCAACGCTTGGCCAATGCGCAGAGCCGCTGTGCGGGAATCTGCCACGCCGCAGTGCACCAGGGTCGTCACAGCGTCACTGCCCACAAACACATTCTCATACATCCGCAGGCGATGAATTCTGCAGTGCACGATGATAATACTGACTTGTGCAAAGAGTTAGCACCCTTGTACGCACCTGTCTCGGATGTCCACTTGGTTGCGCAGAGTGACGGCAGCTTGCCGCAGAAGCTCTGCGCTGAACTCAGCGCTTCCATTTGCAGCTGCTGAAGCCATGACCTGTCCGTGCTGAGAAACAGAACCGTTTATTTGGTTACAGCCTTGCTGTATCTCTCGTGTGGGATTTGTGTGTCTGTATTTTTCCAAATTGCTGTGCCAGTCTGGATAAGCTTTATGCACACGCAAGCAAGTAAAACTGTCTAAGTTTGAATTGTTTAGGCAAAATATCGTCGTTGAGAGCAAATATAACCAAAAATGGCGTTTTCTGAGTACGAGCTATTGCATGCCTGAGATAGACGTAGCTTCGTGACCGCAGGCAGGGGGGCAAGCTGTAGAGTTTCAAATGCCGCACCAGGCAGATTGCGCATCTCGCGTTCACTTTTTTCGCGTTGTCACAATTGTGGTGGTCATCAACTCACTGCAAGATAAACATGGCAGCTATTTCCAGCAAGTTCTACGGCGCTTCGTCCAGCGACGACTCGTCGGACAGCGATGACAGCTCTGTCGGCCAAAACCAGACCGAGGGTGTGCAGGGCACGGGCACACGCGTTGCCCGCTACGCTTACGAGAGCGACACAGAGAGTGACGATGAGGAGCGTATTGTGCTTTCCAAGGCTCAGCGTACTTGGGAGAGCCTGCAGGCTTTGATCAAGACGTTGCGCAATGCAATGTCCATTAGCGACTGGAGCACCATCAAGGATGGTGAGTGTGCTTTTCAATGCAGCTGCAACTGGCTTGCACGCGCGTGTTCTCAGCGTTCGGCAAATTGGTCATCTTCTACGAAAAGTCAAGTGTAGTTGTGAAAACTGAGGTACGCACAAGTTTCTCCAAAAGACTCGAGCAGTACTGCACGTGTTCTTCGGCTGTTTTGCAGGGAATCCCAAAATTCTACATCAAGGTGCTGGTGGATCTTGAGGATCAAATCAAGACCATTACTCGCGGTGATACCAAGAAGATGTCCAAGACCAACGCCACCGGGTAAGTTCACAGTGGCTGGCCAGCTGAGCAGCTTCTGCCAAATCCCGCACACCAGCCCGGCATGTGCTTCGACCATAGACGTCTCGCTGCACAGATTCAATGCAACAAAGAAAGCAATGAAGTCATACACGCCTGAATTCGACGACCAAATGGTTGACTGCCGTGAGAACCCTGCTTCTTACGAAGAGGCCGCTGAGGCTACCCAGCCAAAAGCCGATGTCAGCGACAGCAGCGACGACGGACTCAGCGTCGGCGGAGGCTCCACCAGCGACAGCAGTGACTCCTCAGACTCATCTGATTCCGACAGCTCTTCCGGCAGTGGCTCAGACGACTCCATTTTCAAGTCTGGCAGCGACAGCAGTGGCTCCGACAGCGACAGCGACGACGACCGCGCCCACCTCGTCGGCCGCGCCCGCTGGGTGAAGCGCGCCACAGAGGCTGGCGGCAGCAAGGACAAGTCCCGCAAGCAGCGCGTGCGCAAGGTGAAGGAGGCCACTTCCGCTGCCGACGTGGAGTCACAGATGACCCCCGCCGACCTGGCGGAGCACCGCTTGGCAACGGAGCTGTCTAAGGTCACCCACAAGAATCTGGAGCAGAAGATCCGCTCCATCCTCGCCGTGCGCGGGCACAGCGGCACCGACATCAACAACCACATCGTGCAGCTGGAGTACCTGGCTGCAGTGGCCAAGAAGTTTGGCACAGAGTACGGCCTGCCCGTGGACATGCACCTCGTCGCGGCCCGCTTCGACACTGTGCGGGGCATGGACTCCGTGTTGAGCACTGACTACTGGCGTGCTGCCCTACAGGAGGTGTGGGGCATCCTGGATGTCCTGGAGTCCACCCCTGACCTGGTGTTGGCCCCCCTCACCTCCGACGAGGTGGCCGAGGCTGCCATGTCCCGCCACACCCTGGCGGAGGACGAGGGCGCCGCATTCCCTGAGGAGGGCGCAGCTGGTGCCCCCGAGAAGAAAGAGGGCGACGAGGAGGAGGAGGATGTCACCCTCAGCATGGCAGCCATTGAGCAACGCGCAGACGGCACCCGTGTCGTGCGCACTGTGGGCCTGCTCACCACCGTCGTGGAGCGTCTGAGCGATGAGTTCATCAAGTGCCTGCAGGGAACCGACCCCCACACCGCAGAGTACGTCGCCCGCCTCAAGGACGAGGAGTGGCTGGTGACCCTCGCGGGCCGCGTGCACGCGTACTTCCTGCGTGTGGGGGACGCCCCCTCCGCCGCCCGTGCCGCCTTGGTGCGTCTGCAGCACATGTACTACCGCCACGCCACGGTGGGCAAGGGCATGCACGACGACATGGCTGCCAACGCGGCTGACCTGCGCCAGGAGGCCCTCAACAACAGCATGTCCCGCATCTCCGCCCTGGTGGCGCGCGTGAAGCAGGTGGCTGACGCCAGTGGCAAGAAGAAGGTCACGGTGCCTGACCTGGTGCCCGCCAAGAAGCGCCCTGTGTACCAAGACAAGCACACAGAGGACACACAGGCGGAGGTGCAGCGCCTGGCCGCCTTCATCTACGCACACGGCGACGACCGCTCCCGCACTCGTGCCCTGTTGTGCCACGTGTTTGCACACGCCCTGCACGACGAGTTCTACGCTGCACGCGACCTGCTGCTCATGTCCAAGCTGCAAGACAGCATCCACTTGGCGGATGTGCCCACGCAGATCCTGTTCAACCGCGCCATGGCGTGTCTGGGCACATGCGCCTTCCGGCAGGGCCTCCTGCGCGACGCACATGCCTGCCTGGCGGAGATCTGCGGCAGCGGCCACACCAAGGAGCTGCTTGCACAAGGCACCAGCCGTTTCGCCGACCGCTCTCCAGCGCAGGAGCGCGCAGAGCGCCGCCGTCAAACCCCCTACCACATGCACATCCATGCCGAGCTGCTGGATGCGTGCCACATGGTCAGCGCCATGCTGCTGGAGGTGCCCAACATGGCCGCCGCGGAGACCAACCCCCGCCGGGGCGACCGCATCATCAGCCGGGATTACCGCCGCATGATGGAGCAGATGATCAACAAGCCCTTCAGTGGCCCCCCAGAGACCACCCGAGACACCGTCATTGTGGCGGGACTGGCCCTGCATGAGGGCAACTGGCGCCGCTGCCGGGAGCTGGTGCTGGGCCTCAAGGTTTGGAGTCTGTGGGCCACCCGTGGATGGGACGCCGTGGCGGAGCGCTACGAGTCGCTCATTCGTGAGACCGGCCTCAAGACGTACCTGGTGGCCTTCGCCCCCCACTACGACTCCATGTCCATGACCTCCCTGTGTTCCATGTTCCTGCTTGAAGAGGCACAGGTGCACTCCCTTGTGTCCAAGATGATGATCAACAAGGAGCTGCTGGCCGCGTGGGACCAGCCCACCAGCAGCATCGTCATGCACAAGATCCACATCTCACCCCTGCAGCACCTGGCACTGGAGTTCGCAGACAAGGCTGGAGCACTGGTGGAGTCCAATGAGCGCCTGCTGAACACGCGCACTGGGCAGTTCTCGCGGGATGACAACCGTGGGGACCGCGGCTCGCGGTACCTGTCCGTTGGCCGCCTGCGACGCCGCGGCTTCGACCCCCGCAAGGGCGATAAGGGAGAGGGTTATGGCTTCTTCAGCGCCAGCGCAGCCAAGCGCCAGGGTGGCGGCGGGCGGCGTGGCCCGCGCACCCGAAAGGAAACACAATCGGCCGGCAAGGGCAACATCTGGGCCAAGCGCTAAGCAACGTCCTCGCCTTTTCAAATGTACTGCTTCAATGTTCGTGCCGTGGAAGTACACGCGTTGATATGCCTGGAGCTTGCTGATGCAGCTTTTTTGTTCATTTGGGGCTTTGAGTGGCGAATGTACATTGTAGCCCCGTTGAGTTGTGCGCTACAGTGAAATCCACAAATGCAGATAAGTTGCCATTGTTGCATTCTGTGCATAATCAATTCCCGCGAACAAATATAAGTCCATAGCAATGGTTTACATTGATTCATACTTGTTGCAGCCCAGATTTTCGTGGGTCAACGACTGGTTTTGACGAGTGCTGGCTGCCCTTTGTCCTTTGTCGGGAGTTACGCTAACGTTTCGGCAACCGCTGGGAGTTCCCACACAACAATCAAACACATCACACGTTCAAAATGTCCATGTCCGAGATTGTATTTGACCAGTTTTGTCTAATTCTTGACAGGTTTCAGTCATGTACGTCTTCTGAAGTGTGCACTGCCTTCCATGCCACACGCTGCCGTTTGCTGCAGCCAATCGGGTTGTGGCTGATGACATCGAAGCTGCATACTTGCGGGCAACTGGCAAACCCCTGCCAGGCGCAATCTTGGGCGCTAAACTGCGGTCAATCGGGTGTGTAGTTAAAGCTGGCCTTCCGCCGCTGCTCTCGGCGCAATTGAATTCGCATGCAGAGCCACAAGGCACCAACGAATCCCACTCCAAGACGCCAAGGGCCTGTTCGCACCGGAGCCTGTCGAAGCGACCACCACACCATCCTCCAGGACTCCTGCAACCTTTGGTGGTGGGACCGAACACCCCCTTCGAACAGGCGACAGGGTGGAGGCACACTTCCGCGGGAACCCACGCAAACAGAAGTACAAAGGGGCCATCTCCACAGTGCACAAGCAGCGGGACTACGCCACAAACGGCTGGCAATATTTATACGACATCGACTATGATGATGGTGACAGAGACACTCGTATCCCGCAGGACCTCGTCTTCTCCTTGAAGTCGAGTGGCCCCGCGTTGGACCCAGCTCCAGCAACCCGCAGTGCTGTGGGCGGCGGCAGCGGCGGCGGCAGCGCTGCCCCCCGTGAGCACCCCTTCGCCAAGGGGGACCGTGTCAAGGCACACTTCCGCAACAACCCAGCCAAGCGCAAGTACGCAGGTGTGGTGATCAGTGTGCACCGCCTGCGTGACTATGCCACTGGGGGGTGGAAGCACACGTATGACGTGGACTATGACGATGGAGACAAGGACCGTGGTCTGTCTCAGGAGAATGTGGAGCTGGAGGATGGCGGCGGCGGCAGCAGTGTGGTGCGTCGCAGTCCATCACGGCAGCCCCGCGACGGAGAGGAGGATGTGGAGGACGACGGTGGCGGCACAGTGCACCCGCTGTCCAAGGGGGACCGAGTGCTGGCTCGCTTCCGTGGAGATGCCCGCAAGCGCATGTACCGTGGTGAGGTGTCAGCGGTGCGCCGTGTGCGGGACTACGCGAATGGCGGGTGGAAGCACACGTATGATGTGGAGTATGAGGATGGGGATCGTGACCGCGACTTGGACGAGAGGTGGGTGGTGGTGGATGGGCCCAAGACGCCTGGGGGTCGTGTGGTGGGTCGTCGCGGGGAGCGTGACGACGATGATGTGGATGAGCGAGGTGGCGGCGGCAGCGGCGGCGGCAGCGCTGCCCCCCGTGAGCACCCCTTCGCCAAGGGGGACCGTGTCAAGGCACACTTCCGCAACAACCCAGCCAAGCGCAAGTACGCAGGTGTGGTGATCAGTGTGC
>Ga0307982_1000659_pt1 | contig 27213 bp, 9 predicted proteins | sample OrgLakmetagen989_FD_201847 | JGI IMG/M metagenome (GOLD analysis project Ga0307982, IMG submission 201847) | Saline water microbial communities from Organic Lake, Antarctica - #989 | ecosystem: Environmental > Aquatic > Non-marine Saline and Alkaline > Saline | place: Antarctica: Organic Lake...
CGATTGGAAACAAGACACCAACAGTTCGCTATCTGAGGCTGTCTCGCGCCAGTTTGCAAGCGGAAAAGTTGTCATTAGTAACGTGGCCCCACTTTCATCGCTTCGAAATTCCGGAATGGTTTCGGCAAATGATTCAGCTTGGATGATTACTGGGGATGCATCACTCACAATGACATTCTTGGACGAGAGATCAAGCCTCCACCTGCCCATGATTGAGGTTCTTAGCCGGCATTGGACAGTGTCAAACAAAACTGAATTTCAGAGCAACAACTCTTTCGAACCCGCACAACTTGTACCCTTTGATGCAAATATTCCACCTCTTGCTGTGCAAAACAATCTGTCCACGTACCAGTTTCAGGCGTTTTTGCAAGAAGTTGTGAGCATGGACAGAGTTACAGTGCGAAAAGAAATTGCTTTCAACGATGTACAGCCGTTTCGCTGGACCATAGAAGCACCACTTCCGAGCAGCGGTTGGTCAAATTTGCTCAAGTGTGTCAACTGTGAGCTCGAAATCATCGAGCCAGTGCTGCTGCCCAACCACTTCACCTTTTCAGCGAGTGCAAGAAGCCCAATCTTTGGAGGACAGTGGGCCGTTCACTATCGCAACTCAACCGAGCAGTTGGACTGGAATGCTACAGATGCAACCATTGGGTTGCAATTGACCAGCCTGTTCAACAGGACCCTCTTGCGGTGCCAGAAGACGGAAGAACCTGCTCTCAACGGGTTTTCCATCGAAGCAGCATTTGGTGGTTCAACGCTCGTTGGGGCTATTACAGTTTCCAGCGACTTATTGAGTCAGTCCATCCCGGGAGCGGTGGTCGCTGTGGCATTTGACAGCAGGAGACAAAATATTACCGGAACAGGAACCTTATCGCTGCTTGGCTCATCTGCAACCGAAATTCAGTTGAATGCTTCGACTGAATCAATCTCATTAGTTCTGCAGCGTATGCGATGGACTGGAGATATTTCAGTGGAGGAGATGCAATCGCCCAACGGACGTCGCTGGCGTGTAATTGACCAATTGGTTGCCCAGGCGCAGAACCATTCAATCGGGACAAGTTCATTTTTTTCTCTTCAGCCGCTTTTCACGCTGCAACAGGCAAATTTTTATGTCAAACCGTTTGCTAGAATCGTGGAGCTGCAGAATCCTGTTCGTGGTTTGTGGCAGTTGGAGTATCTGGCGGCGGCATCGCTTCCGATGGCTCTGGATGTGGAACTGCCACACCTGCAGGAGCAAACTTCTGTCCTGCTTTCTTGTACCATTGAGTCGATATCAGTGCAATTGCTGTATGCAACTATTTCCAGCCGTATTTTTCAGATCAAAATCGAGGCATGGGAGCCGCTTGGAGACATCTCAGCTCGAGCAGATAAATACTTTGGGTCGCTGATGGAGGCCCACGTGCAAACAGTTCAGGCTGGTCGAAGCCGAGCTGGAGGTTTGGTGCGCTTTATCAACAGACCTGTCAGCTCCAATTGGTTTGATGTCAAGAAGTTGCTTACGACTGAAGTCCTTCCATTTCTTCTCATGACTCTTCCGTACGCAGATGTATCACTTACAACGCAGAAGCACAAGACTTCGCTGGCCCTCACGTTGGCTCGTCCTCCTGCATCGTCTTTTTCTGCAGTTCAGGGCATTGTTCTAGACACTTCTCGTCTTTTACAAGGAAGTGCGCTTCTGCAGCTGAGCAGCGTTGATGATTGTTGCACGCTGTCAGTTTCCCTGGATGGTCATACTTTCTCAGAGCCCTTTGCATTTGAAGCCACAACCGCTATTACAGTCATAAGAATACACCCCTCCGTCATCATCAATTCTGTTGTCAATACTCACACCTTCCGTTTGTCGCGTGCCGTGGGACCCGTTGACCCAGGTAGTATCGCTTGCATGATTGACGGAAAGTATCGAACACCTGCGAAACAAATTGCCGGCGCTGAGATGGTTTGTGAGTGGGCACCACAAGGTCTCTCTGTGGATCGCCGCCCGCACATTTCCCTCGTATCAATCAGAGAGGATGGGAAGGCAGTGGCGTTTGATGGGGGGCGGGGCTTGCGTGTTTACAGTGCCCCGCAGATTAGCCGGGTGTCGCCGAAAACACTGCCTCTCACACGTTCTGTCGAACTCACAGTAACAGGGAAGTATTTTGGTGGATTCTTGTTCGAGTGCTTGTACGAAGTAGAAAAGACGGCGAACTGTCAAGAGCCGCTGCTGAAGCAGAGCGTCTTTGTGGCAATAGTACTCAATAATTTGGAGATGAAGTGCAGAACTCCAATTGCTGACAAAGCAACGTCTCTACTAGTGCAACACGAAGAACTCTGCCCTCTGTCACTGACTTTACGGGATAGAGGCAAAGCTTTCACCGTGAAGGCTGCTCGTGGACTGCTCTGGAGCCAAGACCTGCAGAAAGTTTCTCTGGCTTCCCACTTCATCGTCGCCAACACAACAGATGTGGCTGTCATTCACGTGGATCACGATCTGCCTGACTTATCCGTGTTTTCCACCCCAGGGCATGCCAAATTGGAGCGGGTAGCAGCTTCGCAGAATTCGGTTGCGTTTGGCGTGCACCACACAGTTGTTCGCAGAGATCCACAAACAAAATTAAGCTTCTCAATGGGAACTCGGCCGAACATCTTCCAGCGCTTCCGCATTGAACTATTGACCTTTGATGAGCTAGAAGCCTCAACCGAAGTATCTTTCTCAAGTCAGGGCGTTTCTGCGACAGCATTGCTTCTCGATGAAGCGGACTTTGTACCACTGGTTGCGCGCCTTCTCATGAGGTTGCCATCTGTATCGAGTGTCCGCCTTTTGTCCGGCTGGCGTCACAGCTCAGACACAAGATGCGTTGTGGAAATAGCCAGGCTGCACAATGCAGACGGGGAATTGTCAGATATCGTTCCTAATGAGAACCTTTCCATGGATCCTGAAAGCGGAGTCCTTGGTCGCCCGGCTGCTGCAAACTTGTTTGACTTCAAAGCTCAGCGCCAATTACTTGAATATCCACAGTATACCGTCGAACTTGTGGTTTCAGCATGTGCTAGGCCACAGTACATTGTAACTTCGAACCAAACTGAAGTCAATGCTGATTTGCACGGCCCAACTGGGCAAACACACGCAGTTTCGTCGCTCACAGCTCAAAGTATTCGGGGTGCTTTTGCTGCAATGCTTGGGATGCCTGTGTTGGTAGATTCCGTAGAAAGCATGACTTCAGCTTTGGCGTTCAGAGTAGTTGGCTTATCTGAGGCTCGCACGCCACTCATCACCTCAAATGACTCAAACCAGGTGCACGTTTCCATTTCACAGTTCGGGGCAACCTGCAATATCGGTGTGTGGTCTTTGCTCCCTGAGCAAACAATGCAACACCCAAATTTGTCGCGCATGGAGCCGTTGAGTTCTCTAGATGGTCTGGCAGCGGCGCTGGCAGAGCTGCATGGCGCTGTTGTGAACGTTAGCAGAACAGTTGAGAAAAATGCTACGCATACGATGATATCTTTGACAGTCATTCTACCTGATTTGTTACAGTTAGGTCAGACAGCCAGCTTTCCCCGTGTGAGCTGCAGTGGATTGGTTGCATGCAAAGTAATGAGCATTGTTGGGTCAACACCAATCTCCCCAATTCAAGTGCAGAGCCAAACGCTACCATTCAGCTTCACCCTGGGAGCATCGACGTCATGGACATTCATTAATGCGTCTGAAGTTACTGAAGCATTGATGCATGTGTTGAACTTGACAAGCAAAGCACACCTCATGGATGTGCAGGTTCACGCATCACCTAAGGAGTTGCACATTCGAGTCCACGTGACGCCTTTGATTTTACATTTACTGGAGTTCGTTCCTGTGGACAGTTCAGTGAGATCAAGCCTGACTTATCGCGCTGATGATGGATGGAAAATACCACAGACAGTGAATGTCTGCGCAGCAGGTAATTGTTCTGCAATAACTTCAAATGCATCAGTAGCAGACCTTGAAGAAGCCGTGACAAGAATACTACCGGCTGCTGAGCAAGTGCAAGTCACAAGGTCAAATGCTGGGTCTGCTTTTGGCTGTCTTGACTACAGTCTGGTCATCACTCATCGTGACCAGTACCTTTCCGCGTCAGCACCACTTGTGTCATTCAGTTCTGCTACCGATTCTCAGTATTTCCATTTGGAAATCCTCGCTTGGGAAGAACTACGGCCTGGCATATTGAGTTTGAACGTTGACGGATACGGTGAACAAGAAACGGCCAGCACGCTTTTAGAGGTTCCAGTTGTTGGCATGCTGGAAGTCGGAAATGTTCTGCCAAGCATCGTCAACCAGGTGAACCCGCCACTACTCAGAGTGACTGTGCTGCAGCAAATCCTCGATCCTTTAGCTCTTGACATCCCTAGAGATGCGTACTTGTGCATAATTGGAGACTCTGTGGAGCCCCCAGTCGGCATTGCTGTTGCGACACGGGAGTTCTTGTGTCGAAGTCCAAGCAACCAAACTGGGATATTGAGTGCCTGTATCGGTCTTCGTTCTGGTCGAGATCATCAACCAAAGGTATGCAGCGGCAAGCTTTCAGTACAAGCAGGTACAACTGCAGTGGAAGTGGTTCCAACGAATGGGCCCCTTGGTGGAGGCAACATTGTTCAGCTGGTGCTTAATCAAGTTTTAACCCAGTCACCCCTCCATCCTGAGCTGCTTCAGATGCAAAGCACATTTGCAGGGCTTCTGTCAAATGGTTTGCTTCCAGTCTCAAACCCATACTTGAAGGTGCTCATGGACGACAAGAACGCAGACATACTCGGCTTTAGGAATGAAGCTGAACATACCCGTCTATATGTCCGCGCACCACTTGCCAAGCGTGCCAAAGTAGTATCTGTAGATGTCTCAGACTCTTTCAGCGAGTCGCGACAGGTCATAGGTCTGTATGAGTACGCGAAACCATTGAATCTGCGGAGCGTTACTCCAACGGTCATTCCGTCAGTCGGAGGTGGTCTCATCGAGATTCAAGGTGGCCCCTTCGATGCACAAAGCCAGTACTCCTGCAGATTTGGCGCCAAACAATCACATCCGATTTCTTCGGCCAAGTTTGTGTCTTTCAGTAGAATACAGTGTGAGGTGCCCCCTCTGTTTCCGGAAACTGCTGTGTTATCTGTTTCAGTTCTGTTTTCCAACCTCACTGTGCCACAGACAAATCCAGCCATAACTTTGTTGATTAAGCTGCCATGTGAGATGGGATCAGCTGGAAACGGTCCGATTTTTTTGTCTGGTGTCAGCTGTGTGGGGCAGCTCTTGTCGTTTGACATCGACTTGGGACTTGGTCCAGAGCAAACTGCTCATGATCTGTCTTTAGCGACAGCTTTGAAGACGGATTCATCAAGTGATCTTATGAACAAGTGGACAGTATCGCGCAACTTCATACTGACTGGAGGAATCACCACGGGCATGTCGTACAATTTGGCAACGCCAGTCGCTTGGCCGCCATTGTCAAGTGTGCCGATCATTTCGAGCCAGGGGGACCTCACCGCGAACGTTTCATTTTCTGTAGCCAAGGACGGCCACAGAGGAGAAGACATTGAGCTGTTCTTGTCTGCAAATGGTGTTGACTATCTTTCAGGCCCACTGTGGTTGAAGAAGCGGGCACCAATTACAGTTCTTGGTGTCTTCCCACACTACGGGCCAGTTTCGGGCGGCACCTTGGTGACTATTGTCGGAAAAGATTTCAGTGGATATGATCAGCTTTGGTGCATATTTGGTGGAGCTCAAAATTCCTTGAAGATCAGCCCAGTCCTCCGAGTTTTGAATGAGACTGCCTTGACTTGTAGTACACCCGCTGTCATTTTCCCCACACATTTACCTGTGCGAATCTCGTACGATGCCCCTTCACAATCAGCGAACATGTCACAAAGTCTCCGTGCATCCGCTCACGTCATGTTCTCATTCATGTGGAATATGGAGCTGGTGCAAGCAGTTCCATCCCAAGCACGAGTGACCGGTGGATCTCCAGTGGTCATCCATGGGAGTCACTTCCCGGCTACCTTCGATTTACTGTGTCATTTTGGAGATCAAGGCGATTCAGTGGCAATTTGGGTTGATGCCTCAACCATCGTGTGCAACACTACTACATCCAAGCCAGGCATTGTGCCTCTGCGCATATCCCGAGGCAGGGAGGATTACGCCATTGGGCACATTGACTTCTTTTTGTATGCCCCAGAAACTTTGGAAAGCGTCGAGCCAGTCCTTGGTCCAGCATTTACAGCCGAGTCCTTGCTGACCATTCAGGGCAACAATTTTGTCAACTCTTCATTTCTGGGGTGCCGATTTGATTCTTTCATCACGCCAGCAATTTTTGTGTCACCTTCATCGTTGCGCTGCCCCACCCCATCCTTCAATGAGACGGCTCTTAGATGGCAAAACTTGCAGTGGCATGAAAAGGCTGTTTCGGGATCCACCTCACTTCAACGACAGAAACTGTTTCCTGATGCACACAGCTACCCGTGGTACTCCTCACATCTCAGCAAAGTTGAAGTGTCCAATAATTTGCAAGAGTGGACAGAAAGCGGCAACACATTCTTGCACGTGGCTGACCCTCAAGTGAGTGGTGTTTTCCCTAATCACGCAAGGGAGTCCATTGAGATGCCATTCTTCGTGTTCGGCTCAAACTTTGTAAATGATTCTTCGCTAACATGCCGTGTTGGCAGCAATTCAGATGAAGGTATCTTCCTTTCTCCATCGTTGATTCTTTGTTTTGCTGCGCCAAAGGCTTCACTCAAACCACTCGAAGGGACAATGTCGCACGGGCGTCTACAGCAGGCAGGGTGGAGCATCGGGCACTCCGCTCGAACTTTTCATTCGGCCCCAAGCTTCGCCTTTGTTGAAGTTTCTGTCAATGGAATTGATTTTACGTTCAATCGGGCTTTATATGAGTATGAAGCTCCTTGTCCGACTGGTTTTTACTGCCCATTGACAGCGGCAAGTGATACGTTTGAATGCCCACGAGGAACGTACTGCCCGGGAACAGGTAACTTCAACTTCACTGTTTGTCCGCGCGGGATGTATCAAAATCGCCCAGCCCAGGCCGACTGCTACCGCTGCCCGATTGGGTACTTCTGCCCAGAGGAGGGTATGGTTGTTCCTCGCTTATGTCCTGCAGGCTACGTATGTGACGTAACTGGCATTGAGAGAGCAGAACAACCATGTCCTGCAGGCCACTTTTGCCCAGAGGGAACTGCAACGTCTGGGACCACATGCGGAAGTAATCTAAGCAATCGGCTCACTGCAACGCTGTCGCACGCTGAGCTGCCCGCCACAATCAGAAAGAAGCGGCAGACAACTCCGGCCCTTTTCTTGGGGTCACGCCAATCCAGCTGTTTCGATAACAGTACAGCAGACTTTGGCCTGCAGACCAGTCGAATGCCAGCTCGCTTTTGGGCAGAGGCCCATGAAATGCCACTTGCATCAGATTCTTCTTTTACGCCGTTGCGGGGTAAATTCTGCCTAGATGACACATGTCTGCGGCTGGGTGATGAAAATAATATGTCACCGTCTGACCCACATTTTGACTACAGCAGCAACAACTTTCAATTGCGCCGACCCATTCCCTGCCCCTCCGGGACCTTTTGCCATCCAGGTACAGCTTCGATAGAGACTGTGTCGGACAATTTTACTGCTGCACAAACCTGCTTCTCAGGCATGTATTGCCCCGAAGGATCTTCACTGCCAACTGGAAGCGGGCTTATTCCTGCCGGCTTTTTCTCTCCTTTTGGGGCTCGAAAGCCATGTCCGGTCGGCACGTTCTGCTCGGAAGAAGGCTCTGTTGACCCAACGCCGTGCCCACCTGGGCGTTTCAATGGTCAAATTGGCCAAGTTAAGTGTACTCCATGTCCAGAGGGGTACATTTGTCCTGGTTTTGGTCGGGTAGACCCTGCAATATGCCCTCCTGGGTTCGTTTGCTCAGCTGAATTGCTCGCAAGCCCGAACGTACGGTGCCCAGCTGGCTTCTACTGCAATAACGGCACTCGTACATCAGACCCATTCCGGAACGACACAACTCTTCGGCCATATCCGTGCAGGCCAGGCACCTACTGTTTAGCTGGGACTGGGTACGACTCTGTTTTAGCTGGCAGCCCTCTCCATGCACAAAATTGCACGGCTGGATTCTTTTGCGAGGCAGCCAGCCCAACGCCACTCGGGAGTGGGCTGTGCCCAAAGGGGTTTTATTGCCCTCGTGGTACTGCAGTGCCAATTCCAACACCAAAGGGCAAATTCGCAGAGCTTGATGGAGTGCAAAGTGCGGCAGACTGCCCGCAAGGTTTTTACGCGCCAACAATTGAGTCCACCACATGTGCACCCTGTCCTCCTGGAAGCAATTGCGAAAATGATGGCACCTCAGTGGCCGTGCTATGCCCACCAGGGTCTTTCCGCTCACTGGAGGAGCAAGACGGAATTGTGTGCCGTGGGTGTCCTCAGGGGTCATGGAGCAAGCAGTGGGAGCTGCGGAGCGAGTCTCAGTGCAACACGTGTCCTCCTGGAGTTGTATGCCCTCGTGACGGAACAACACATCCTTGTGCAGTCAGCGATTTTCCCACTGTGTTCGATCCTCTCCCCGATGCAGAGCAGCTGAATCGTTTCGACTGTGAAGCACAAGGAGAAGGTTTCTTCTTTGGGAAATTAGAACCACCCATCGACATTCAAGGCAGGGGAGGGGTCTTAAACAGCACTGAAGCAGCTAAAAACGACCCCGCCTCCCTGTGCTATACTAATCAGCAGCCCCTTGGTTCAGTCTTGTTCCGGCGTTATCAAGATTATCACGGGCCGCTGTATGAGCTTGGGATGAGAGAAAAACACCAGGGGTATTCAGATGGGAATTACAAAGGCTACTTCAACTTTGGCTCACTGCACATACAATTGCCGGTAGCAAGCTCCTACGAGCCCGGCAATAATTGCACTTTCGGGTTCTGGCAGTTCAACGCAACTTTGGGGCGTGATGTATACTACGCAGGCAATTGCGAGGCAGAACAAATATGCAATTACTACACCAGACCACAGGCAGAGGCCTGTGAAGAAGGATACGTTTGTGCAGCCGGGACTACTGCACTGACTGCCCTGACTGTTCCTTGCACTGGAGGCTTCGTGTGCGATTTCGGGACAACCCCAGACTTCGATTTACAAGCCCCATCAGGCCAGTACAATGAATTGTGCCCAGAGGGCCACTTCTGTCTACCAGGCACGGGAGAGTCGAGAAAGTTCAACAACCAGTGTCCGTCTGGCTTCTTCTGCGTTACGGGGACGTATGATCCAGCCTTAGGCCTTGTTGCTGGTGATGCTTTCTTCCGCCAGCTTCGAGCGAGTGACATAGACCCTTTCGACAACTTCCAAGGGGTCAAGTTATTGCCCGGAGAGTTAACCCCCCGCAATATTTCTGCTCACGATGACAGATGCTTCAAAGCGATCGACGAATCGCTTGCAGATTTCAAAGAGCAGCAGCTGGACTACAAAGGTCGACCATACGACTTGTTTGAGCAAGTGAAGAACAATCTGCGATGCGCAAGAGATCACAAGTGGCGAGCAAATTACAATGCTGAGATGCGGCAGGAGTGTGATTGTGTTCGACAAGTGAAGCTGGTCAATGAGCTGTTCCGAGTTTGGTCATGTGCAGAGGACCTGATCAGCGGCTCATGTGCGTTTGACGTGATCGAAAGTGGTTCTGCGCAAGGCATACTAGCCTCTGATGAGTATCGCGCCTCAAACCCTGAGAATATTCGTCCTTGGCGAAATGAGCGCAGGGATCCGCGATCTTACAACCTAAACGAGCGCACTGACCTGGGCGGCAAGTTGAGGTATTCGGTTGCTTTCCCGCCCCCTTGGATGTCAGACACCTACTTCAGGCAGTGTGAGGACATCAGCCGTGACTGCATTGTCCGAGGAGACACTGTTGATTTCACTGAGCCTTGCATCCACTTCTGCGGGTGGGGAGAGATCAAAGAATGGGTTGAGCAGCAGTGGTTAGACGAACTAGAGCGTACCGCTCTGAGCAAGTTGCGTGGTGATCAACATTCCAAAATTGACCCCTTTGTGTACGACTTGAAGTATGCAATCGACCTAACTGACGAGTTCCGAGTGCTTGGGAGACCCGATTTGGGTGATGATGACAGTGTTTTCATCGGAAACAGAACAGTAGACTTCCTTACCTTGCAGCCATACACAGGTGATGTGCTGCGGTATGACATGTGCCAGTGCGAATCTGCCTTGCGGTGCCCCAATGGCACATCGTCAGAAATGGGGGCGACAAGTATTCGCGACTGTCGCCGTGAAGCTGATGAAGTGCTCAGAAGATTAACCCCCATTCCTGACAATGCTGATCAATTCGAGAATGCTACGATTGACCGAGACTTGACAGACCTATTCAACCCGAAAGTCGGAATTGGCCGTGTTGATTTGAAGGGCTTCCAGGTTGCCACAATTTCACTGAACTTTACAGGCGTTGCATTGAACTTCACGTTTAATGATCACTATCGGCTTGCGTTTTTCGTGGACTGCAAGCCATGCCCCCCGAGATACAAATGTCAACTACAGGAAGACCCTCCAACCTGCTCCTATCCACCCCTGCAAGAGCAAGTTTCGTTGGGTCATACCTGCGAAGACTGCTGCCGGTGCTTACCGGAGCGCAACTCACTCTGGCTCGAGCAGAACAAAGTCGTTGAGCCATTCTTTGACAACAAGCATCGCATAATACAAGTTCAAGTAACGGCTCTAAAAGACGTACAACTCATGGTTGCACTTGAGCTCATGCACGGGCTGTATTACGAGGAGTTTGATGCAGCCTTCACAGGAATTGCTACCATTAAGATTCACACACCCAGAAGGGCTGGGTTTGTTCCACGTGGAAATTTGGAGAGAAAGGCGTTTATTGCAGTCCTTGAAGCAAAAGACTTTGCTACACGTGCTCTGCCCTTGAATATGCCATTTTCAGATATTCGAGAAATTGGGACGCTTGAAAGCACAAAACGCGTGATACAAAATTCTGTGCTGATTGACTCTCCATATGATCTCTCAATTTCAGACAGTGGATACTTGGATAGTTTGTTTGAGCGGAGCTTGGAGAATTGGTTTTACGGCGGGATTCATGCGTCAGTAAGAGCTCGTCGCAATTTGAGGGGCCAACTCCAAAGTAAACCACATAACACAACACCAAGACTTCGAGCAAATGCAAACTCTCGGCCGAGACAGCTGCAGGTGGCTGGGGCATACGTTCCAATTGAACTCAGGCAGCCACCCGCAGTTGACATGCTTCGAGATCCAGCAACTCGAGTAGAAGCTGACTCAACTTGGTGGTCCACGATCGACGACAACACCTTAGAATTTTTAGGGCTACCATACCTGCCATTCTTTTCGAATTGTCAAGGATACGACTCACATATCATTCTGTCTAAGCTTCTTGAAGACCACCCTGACTGTCAACAAGTACCGTTACTTGAGACCCAGTTTGTCGCTGAGTGGCCGTGGGAGTTTCAATTCAATCCAATCGCTGACACATGCCTTGATGAAGGTTATGAGTCGGTGACGGTCGACGGTATCAAATACGACAATGCAGGCAACGGCCCTCCTGGTGTGCCTCTCTTTTGCACATTTGAAGAGGAAGTATTTGCCTCAAGCACCGAAACGCGTTGGTTTGAAACAGAGGTGGGCGACAACTTGTTCTATCTCAGTAAATACCCAATAGCATTTGCAGATTTTGCTGCAAAGCCTGCAGATGAGATATACTGGGGTCGGACTGAGGCAATCAACTCAATTCGAGATTCTGAGAATATTGTTCCGGTTGAGGTTTTGACTCTCCTCGAAGAAACTCTAGTTCCCCGTGTAGTAGATCTCACCGTCGAATACTTTCAATTCTCCCCAACCCAGAAGAGAATTGTTCGCTCGTCAATTGACTTCAGGGAGCGCTGCACAACATCACGGGTTCCGAAGGAGATTGAGTACTTTGCAACTCGTGGGTACCCTGCGTGCACTGTGGACGACTACAACTACACGCTTGTTGTTAAGTATGAAGCACTGGATTGGCTGTCACTTTTGAACTTGTTCGAGTTCCAGTTCGGAGTCTACCTTGTGCTCTTCATTTTGATTGGATTCCTCATCAACCTTCTAGGATATGCCGTGTATGTTGGGCATAGGCTTGCAACGACGGTGCGTTACCCGCCACCAATGCGCTACAAAGCCCTTGGGAAGTTGGTTATTCCAGCTCCAATCGCAGGCGTCGCAATCGCCACAGCACCTGTCTTTGTTGCAATCGCGTTGATTATGACTTGGTTCTTGTTCACGGGCTCTGAAGACCCTGTGAACTACCCGGCAGCACACAACTTCGAGGGAGTGACAGGCGACTGGCTGAATGGTGCGTCACTTGATCTCGACATGATTGACAAATATGCAATGGGCAGGATTGGAACTTGCTTCATCCTTCTGGGGCTTTTCATGACAACCCTGGGGACACATGCATTTGTTCCTACCGAACGAGCAGATTTGTATAAGAAAGACAATGTGATGGTAGACGATGGGAGCCAGCCGCTCACGGTGCTTGAGGACATGGAAGAAGATGAGCTCAACGAAGAAAAGGCTAAAGAGGCCGCTGCTGCTTCCAAGACAGACGACAGACCAGTGTTCTATCGCCCACTCGAGTGGAAACGCGCCAACTTCTTTTTTGTTTGCATATTTGAACAAATTATCCTTATGCTCCTTCTTGAGTTTTCGTACTCAGACATCTTTGCTGAAAACCAGTATCTCATCATTTTGCTGTATAAAATGCTGCAAGTCTTCATCGAGGTGGCTTTGCTCGGCGTCGTTCAAGATGCTTTGTTGGCTTCGCCACTGATTGTGCAGCTGCAGACAATTGAAATTATGGTCACCTTGGGTGCAGACACGTTCACAGGCTTCGTGACAGCATTCATTGTGGAAGTGGTTGCAATGATGATTGAGCGGGTCTACTTTGACCCAGGTGTGAAACGACTCATGGCATTTTGGCCACTGTACGTGCATCAGTGGCGCATGCGGCTGCGGAAAGATCGAAAGTTAACCCGGGATCAGCGCATAGCTGAAGACCGGGCTGGTGATGAGATTGAAGGGACGGTGTTGATGGAAACTGAAGGGCTCGAACCAATGCTTGAGTCGTTTACCGTACATGCAAATGAAACGATAGCTCTGATGATGACTCCCTTTGTGCAGTTGTTCTTGCTGGCAGCAGATGCTACTTCGCTGCACCGTTTCAGGCTGACCGAAATCCCGCGAAACTTTAACATCCGCCCAACTGATCTTGGATACTATACCATGTTTGCTTTGACCATTATTCCGTTCCAGCTGTCACTTGATCTTTTCCTGCTGAATGTTCAGGAATTGGCCCACGGATGGAAGCTTTATGAATATATTGCATACCACAGCTGGCGTTTCCAGACAAGAGATCGTCGCTGGGTGCTGAACTCCAAAAGACTGGATGCCAGTATTTCCCCCAAGCTGCAGCTGATAGACAAACTGTGCTTTAGCTCGCAGTTTTACTTCCTCTCGGCCGGCTTTTCGTGGGGGTTAATGCTCCTACTTTTCGGCTTCACCATTCACATTCGAAAGCAGTACAACATGTTCAGTGACCAACTATTTGGTCTGCTATTATTGGTTACATGGATCATTGGCTACCTCTCACTACGAGCATCTGCGAAAGCTGCTAATTTCTTGGGACTATGGCGACGTTCAAAATTTGAAGTTGACAATGACGAGGACGAGGCTCTCCGGCTTGCATTGGGAACAGGTGATGCTGGAGGTGGCGAAGCTGATCGCCAAGATCTCATGGCAATGAATTCGGAGCGATTCAGGCAAAAGTTTTTGGATCGCAACAGGCCGTGGATTGTGGCTCATTTGACTGAATTGCTGACCCCAAGAGTTCTTGAAAGTATGGACACAGGCGGCAAAAAGTACATTGAGCATGTCCGAGAGCTGTACAACAAACTGGAAGAGATGGGCGCAGATTCTGACCTGGAGCGTGCCCGGGCGGAAGCAGCTGCTGACGATGCCGATGAAGATGAGTTTGTGTTCAATCCGGACTGGCTGAAGCAGCTGAAAGAGAAGCCACTTGAGCTGCCAAGCCGTCAAATGGCTCGCTGGTGGCTGGAATCTGCACGCAAGCGAATAGCCTACCGTAATGCAATCACAGACATTATGATTGTTGCCAAGCGATCAACATGCGATTCTTGTGGGCGTGTCGAAGGGGGGGGGGTCACAATCTCAGTTGAGCTCGGAACCAATGGTGAAGTGGACTCCCGGGCCCTCGATAAGCTTGTTATAGCTTTTGAGAGAGCTCAGAACAATGACGAGAATTCCATGGAAACTGATGCATGGAAAGCTTTCGTTCGGGCCAATGCACAGCTGATCATGCAGTGCAATTTTTGTGCAGCAGATGCCAAGAAGCAGCAAGATATGAAACGCAAGGAGAATTTGTTTGGAGAAGCAGCTCAAGCTGCCATGCAGCAGGACAGTGATGTTGATGACCTTGTGTTTGACCCTGTCGACGTTGACCGCAAGGGTCCTGTTGGAAAGATCATGACCAAGTGGCTTGGGGCTGCCAGAAAGAAGCTGGGCGGCAGCTTCCCTCGGCCAGAAGCCGAACAGGAGATGCTTGTGTATGCAGACCGTATGCGCCAGCTTCGAAAGGCTCGTGCAATGAAAGCTGTTGAGAAGCGACGGGCAGAGCTGTCTGGTGAAGAAGTTGCTGAAGAGAAGCCAGCTGGCATCAAAGCTGCAGCCAAAAGCGCAACGGAGCACAACTTCCCCGAAGTGCAAGTTGAGCCTACCACAAAAGCGCTTGCCTTGCGCTGGCTGTTTGCTTCTAAAGCGTGGCTGCTGGCTGACACAAAGCGCACACTGCAAAGCCTCTTTGAGCAGATTGACAGCATGATTCCAAGCTTTGAGCCCAGAAACGACTGGTTCTTCACAGCTGAACACAGAACAGAAGGTCCGCGTTTGCACAATGAGTACCAGTCTGTCATGGCTCAACGCGAGGGAAAGATCGCTGCAATGGAAGCTGCCATCAAGGCTGAGACAGTAAAGAGCGAGAGAACCACCATGGCGAGAAAGAAAGAGCTCGCCAAGGCCTCCAAAATAGCACAGAGTGAGACAAAGTCTTGGATGGCTGAGCAACAAGCCGAGGCTCGCACGCTGACCACAGACGAGCGTGCCAAGCGCAGTGAGCTCAGTGCCGAGTTCCAGAAGCAACTTGCAGCCACAGAAAACGAGGATGACCGCAAAGTGCTCAAGGAGACATATGCCCGGGAGACAACCCAGATCGATAAACGCATTGAAGAGAAAGAGGCACACATACAAAGGTCACTGGCAGAGCGGCAGAGCTTCGCTGGGATGGAAGCATACACGAGCTTGGTCAAAGCACGGCTCCTGTCACGCCTGGCAGATAGTGCTGAGCGCCACCAGCGCCTCATAGCCACCATGCGCCAAGAGTGCCTGCAAGAATGTGCACAAGTCACTAGCACGTGGCAATCTCGCGCAGAAAGCTGGCTTGCAAAATCCGAAGGCCTGCTCCAGAAGAAGGCAGAACAGGAAGCCGTCGAGGCCAGTCGACAAATTAACGTTGCATCTCGCAAATAGAATATGCAAGAACATGCTGAGCCCACAAAAGGGTGTTTTTTTTAATTGAAGTAATACATGTTTTGCACAACTTCAGCCACCCACAAGGAACACGCATGGCTGGCTTACGTAATAGACGTACAGGGCAGTAGTAGTCTGACCATGCCGATCCAGAAGGAAGAAATTTGCGAGTCATGCTTCGCTCATTCATCAAATTGCCAGGGAACCGGAGCTGCTGCCCCCCCGTATCCTGATGATGCATGCGCAGACACTGTTACAAGTCGCTGATTCAACGCGCCAGCCCAAAGCGGATGGGCATGAAAGGCCAAAACCTTCCAAAGAAACGACTTGCGCTGCTTTATCTGTTATGTGGCCAGGAATTCGGGCAAAAAGCTGACAGTACGTGATTCCAGCCGTCCCGTCTGAGGCGAACGTCGACTTGAGAGGTCCAATGCTGACGCTTTGCTCACAGCCCACTCTGCTGATCTACTATAATCCCCCCACATGCTATATGGCACGCTACAGTATCAGCATCTTCTGCTTTCTTTGCCCCCCTCCACCTGGCCCCCGTACCCACCATGGCCATATTGTGGTATGGGTTGCGCAAGCTGACCTTACGCAGCGTACTATTCGACAGAATACAAATGCCCACTGACAAACTGAATTCTGTGCCTTTTGGTCCAAGGCCGACCCCGACAAGGTCCAGGCTTCAAGCAACACTGGGGCGTGTTTGTTGGAGAAAAGTCTTGTTCACTTTTCACCATGCGGGCGAAAACAGCTGTTCTCGCGATTGCTGCATGTTCCAAGCAGGTACATTGCTTCCCTATTGCATGTTTATGATGTCTCATCACATGTGTACTCAGGCTGTTCCAGCCGGCCACTTCCAAGGGTTGCCAGGTAAGAGATCGATTTCCGCGCATTGTTTGGGTCGCATTTTGACTGGTCAACGCATTTCGCAGATGATGCAAAGTATATTTTGGACAGTACTTGTGGAGAAATCATGCCTTCCACCGGGACTCTGGAGGCAGTAGCGTCTTTATTCTCTGCGCTTCTTGGTCAAACATTGACCACCAACGACTTGGCAAGCTTGTGTCGCCATGCAGCTCGCTACAACAGCCAATCAGCGCCAGCTACGTTCGCTTGTTGCTTTCAAGACACACATGCAAACGAGGCAGTGCATACTGCATCTTTGAATTTGAAGTTTTTGGAACAAGCTGCCAGTGAGCTTCACTCCCAGGAGGACGCAGTTCTGCAGGCGCTCTCAAAAGCGGCCCCAGTGAAAGATGCAGACATCTTGCAACAAAGTGTGGATGTGGGCAAGCGAATCTGGTTGCTGCGGGCAGCTGGCTGGCTGCCAAGCGGCTCTGACTGGATGCCCGTGCACCCGTGTCAAGTCACAGCCTCAACTGCGCAGGCGGCGCAAGTCCTTGCAATGGACGACAGTGAGTTCTGGGCTTTCCGCTCAACATGCGATTTTTTCGTGCGGAAACGTCTGCCTGAAGGCGGCTTCACGCCCTGGGTGCGTGCTAAGGGGCCTTCCTACTTGGTGTCAAACTCCAAGGCGAAGGGGGGGGGTGTCACAGTGCATGGGGACGCAGCATTCATGGAGGCCGCTGGGATTACTGCTGATGGTGACAGCAGTGATTTCAGTGACGAAGAGGCTGAAGACTTGGCTGCAGGGGCTGCAGGGGGGGGGGTGTCTAAGCGAAAGCGTCGCAAGGCCGCTGGGCCCACCATCGGAACTCGCCCGTCGGAGTCCAGCAAAGCGCAGAAAGCAGCTGGGCAGTCAGCAGTGCAGGTGATGCTGGGGAGTGAATCGCCACAGGAGGCCTTCGAGCAGGGCCTGCTGCGCGTGGATGCGCCGTTAGTGCCGCTACCGCAGCCGTGGATCGCCGCGGCATCATCTGGTGAGCGCGACGCTGTGCCGAGCAGTAGCAAGTCTGTACCAAGTCAACCCACGTATAGACTAGACGAGCTGGCTGAAAGTGTGCGAGAAGTACTGGGCCAGGAAGTGAAGGGTCTTCTGAGGGATCCGGTGAAGTTGAAAGTGGCTGATCGCCTGGCCGACTGGCTGTGCTGCATCAGCGGGTTCAGCCCACTGGACTCAGCTGCTGAAGAACACAAGCCAGAACAGGATGCAGTGGTGGCAAAGCATACCGCGCCAGCACCAGCTGCGAATGCTGTCCCAGCAGCCCCAAGCAGCAGCTTTGCATTTTCTGTGCAGCTGCCGGGCAGTGCTGCACCGGCGTCCGGTACCCCTGCGCTGTCCGCTGCGCACGGCAGCGATACAGACGAAACAGATTCGGAGGATGACGATGTTTTAGACAAGTATTGCTTCGACGGCATGGGCGCATCTGAAGAAGAAGATGAGGCAGGAGACATTCGGCAGGGGGCTTATGTTATTTTGGCCCGAGCGCTGCAGCTGCAAATTCAAGCACTCACTACCACCGATGAAGCTAAAGCTGTGACCAATGCTGCTGCTGGACGCTGCCCAGCTGAGCAAAAAGAGTCTGTCACTGCAGGTTGCGTGCGTGCTGCCGCCGCCGTCGCCAAGGAGCGAGCTGTGCTGCAGACACTGTTGTCACGCATTTCCGAAGCCGAGCCTGAGGTCTTGGAGTTCCTCGGTGAAGACGAAAGCGACGGGGGGAGCAGTGATTCAGACAGCCAGGCAAGTGAAGAAGCAGAAATTGCAAGCAATAGCCTGGAGCCCCCGCCCCCCCTCGCCCCAGCTGGTGCCAAAGTTGGGGCGGGTGCTGCCTCAGAGCAAGCAGATGTGGAGGAGAAAAGCCCGGTTCCCGTCCGAAAGCCAAGTGTCACCTTCTCTGCTGCTGCGACAGACGCTGACTTCGAGTCGGCGCCGCCTCGGGCCGGAAAGGGCAATACAAAGGCTGCCGGGAAGAAACGCCGTCGGTGGTAAGGGTGTGTAAGTGTGTGTTATCAGGCGCTCAGGTAGAGGCAGGTGCTGCACACACGTGAATGCATTACGCGCTCATGATGTGCGAGCACGCTTTGATGCACTGGCAAATCTGCTGCTCGCCCCCATTGCAGATTTGACCCCTCCAGCCCCCGTTAGCTTTTCAAGCAACTCGCGTGCGGCACCACGGCGCGCAGACGGCAGCTGTGCCACCAAGCGCTGCATCAAGACAATGCGCTGGTCCATGGGCATGCTAGGGGGGCTGCCAGGTGTGCCACCTGCAACCACATGGCAGGCTTGCGCACATTTGCGCAAATTGTACAGAAAGTGTTCATCGTCCTTTGCGGCACGCATGCCCTGAAGCGCGTCACGAAATACACTGTAGCTCTTGAGAACAACACCTCGCACCAGGACTGTGCTTCGTTTCAAGGCAGTGCGAATGTCTTGAATCAGCTGCTGGGGGGCGGATGCGATTGATGCTGCAGGTGTTATAATGGGCATGTTTGAAGCAGCTGCCTGGGAACCTGGGATATCGCACTGAGAAGCATGCTGCACTGCATGCACATCTTCCACTGTGGGCAAGCTCCCACTCAAGCGCTTAAGCCCAAACGCCCCCCCCTTGACTGCCCTGCCCATTGGCGGCACTGCAGCCTTGTTCCTGACAGCCGACTCAGCACGTGCAGCAGCAGCTTCTGTCTGCTGCTGCAGCGTACGGTCCATGAAACTGGCTGGTGCTGCTGCAGTGGAGCCCTGTGATGGAAGCACCGCACAGTCAAGTGAGGCGGCCCCGGGCCGGAGTGCGTGACCGCCGGAGCTGAAGGCGGCCTGGAGCGAAGACGCACGAGACGAGGCTGCGCTGCCCTGCCTAGCAAGCCTTGCTGCAGTTGCATACAAATCTGGCTGTGAAGCAGGGACGCTGGCATCACCAACTGGCTGCGATGCAGCACTGGATGTGTGAAATCGTTCTCGCAGCGACTTTGGCGCCGCCGGGATTTTCGCAGATCCAGCAATGGAGGCAAAGGCTTCCGTGTCACTCTGCAGCAACTGGCCAGCCTGCGAAGTGCTCGCTTGCACACCCGCTCCGTACGTTCTTGCCACAGTGGCATTTCTTTGCGGAGACAGGTCTATGCCCAGGTCAGCGATGAGGTCTTCAGGCACCATGGACACCGCTGGCTGCAAGTGTGCTGGCTCATCGGCCGCCCTCAAACCAGCTGTGTCCTGAGCTGCCTGAGCTCGTAGGGCCTCTGCTCGCGCATTTCTTTGATAAAATTGTGCCAGGGATCGCGGGAGTTCCCCGTACTTGCTTGCCACTGAAATGTACGGCTGCAACCACTTCGAGAGCTGGGAGTACGAAGAGGATGAGCCACGGGCAGCAGCGAAGCGTGCATCAGCCAAAATGATGGCACCGTAGTCAAACCTGTGCCGAATTACTCGGCCAACGGCCTGGTTGACCGCGCGTGCAGCCTGCTGCACATACCAGTCGGAGCCCGAGAGCATCTTGGTTTGCTGCTTTGCCCGGCTTGACCCCTTACGGCTCATTGCAGCCATGGCCTCGTCTTTCATGCGGCCATCTAAATGCTGCCGCTTCAATTTGACCTTGGGGTCATGCAGGGGGGGGTAGGGAATACCCGTGATGATCACTGCACGTGCCTTTGCATCTGAAAAGTCAATGCCCTCTGAAGCCCGTCCGCGGCAGACTGCAAGCAGAACTGCACCGCGGTCTGTGCTAGCATTGTCGTTGAATTTCTTGATCATCTCCGAAAAGGCATCGCCCTGGGAGCCAGCGCCAGCCTTCCCCGCCATGATATTGGGAACAAATCCACTGAGCACGTCTGCCCGACCAATTATGCGAGTGCCTCCTGAGCTTTTGCCACCGCCGCCAAAGCCTGCGCTGCCATCGGCAGCTACAACGGCAAAGCCAGAGCTGTATTGCTTTGCCTGTGCTGCAGCTGGAGCAGGCCTGCGTGTATCACGTGCATGAGCTGGCTGGCGTGAAAAGCCGTTAGCAGATGCTGAGCCTGTGGAGGCTCCTGCACTTGCCGGGGTGGCCGATGCCCGATCCCCCTCAACAACGGGTTCCTTTTCGCGCTTCAAAGAACTCCAAATGATGCCACCATTCGCTAGCTTCCAATGCTCGACGCAGGAGCGAAGTGCAGAAAACGACGGAAAGAACACCAACACACCGTTGGGAACCAAGCGGCACAGATTCACGACGACCTTCCCAATCTCCTCTTTGTATTCAGGTTTGTTGCGATTTTCGTAGGCGCTGCTCAGTGTCTTCATACCGGGGCCACGCTCCAGCACACGCAGCATGAGCTGGCTGGGGTGAATCACATGTGAGTTTTCCAGCTGAATAGGAAAAGGCAGCTGCAGCTCCGCTGTGTATGAAGCCATGGGAGCAAGTGTACCAGAAGTGACAATGAAGGATCGCACACCCAGTGCCTGCAGCTCGTGCATGGCAACACCGGGGCTGAAGCACCAGTAGCTGAGTACGCGGTGAGCCTTGCGCAGCCTGCCCCCAAACCCGGTCCCCGTTGGCTGCTTTTCGTGAATGACCATTTTGTAGTTAGTCGCCAGCTGCTCAGCCGCCTCAGGCGAGGAAAAGATGCGTGTCAAAATTTTGCGAAACTTTGCCATGCCCATTTCTCGCCCCCCCCTGCTCACGCTGCCCCCCCCTATAGCCGATGCATCACGAGACGAGAGCCACTCCAAGCACTTCCCAATGAGCCCATCCATGAGCCCATGCGTTTCAAATGTGATGTTCCAGCTTTGCATGAGCTCGTATATGTAGCGGCCTTCAAACACTGCACCGGGCGAATCTTTCTCGTTTGGCAGCTGCTCACTGGCAAGACGCCCCTCAATCATAAGAAAAATGTTCTTGAGAATCAACACATTGTCGGCATCTCCAGGTGCATCAAAGTGGGAGGTAAATGCTGTCACATCTGCCTCGCTGGCGTTGTCGCTTGTGCTTGCCGCAGCAGCCTGCGAAATGCTGTGCATCTCTTGGATACACTGAGCAACATCCAGTGCACTCAAGTCGAAAGAGGCAGCATCGCCAGCCACACTCTCAATGTTGTGACCTTCATCAAAGATGATGACAGAATTACTCCAATTGATGTCCAGTGATTGCCGCACAGCAGGGTCCACCAAGTAGTTGTACGGCAGCAAAATCAACTGGGCTTGTTCAAGCGCAGCCACTTCTCGCATGGCGAAGTATGGACATACCTCCTTTTCGCGCCCAAGAGATACCAGGTCTTCAATATCACTCACCACCGGCTCAAGCGGGGCGCTGGATCCAAGCGGCACGTGGCCATCCTCATCTTCTTGGGGTCGTTTGCGGGGCACCTGCAGCGTGCGGTCTTTCCCAGAACTCCAATGCGCATGCGGCAGATCATAGACGCTGTTCCCAAGAGCCAGGAAGTCATTCAAGTTGTTCCTTGGCATGCATGCACGCGTTTTGCACAGCGCTTTGCAGGCACTAGTTTGCATTTGCCCCTGCATCTGAGCAACCTTGGGGTGAACGCAGAGCTGTGATCGAGACCCCAACACGCTCACCCGCGGGCGAAAGGCAGTCCTTTTGAGTTCTTTGACAACTTGTGACAGTTGTGAGTGCGTTCTCGAGCTGTAAATCACCACAGATGGCTTGTGCGGGAGTGAGTCATGAACCGAAGCTGCCTTTCCATCATGTTCACCTGCAGCTCCTTGCTGTGCATGTGCGGGTTCATCGCCGTACTTGTACGAGCGGCCACCGACGCTAATGCCGGCAGATGCAAATGCCCCTCTGGCTTCCTCTTTTGCTGGGCGCCTCTCCTGAGGCAGCCGCAGCTTCCCTGCTGCCTTGCGCAGGTCAACTCGCATGCTGTGGGCTTCTTGCTGCTGCTCCAAGGGTGAGTTTGCTGAGATCGGCACTTTGCCGCCAAGGACGCTGCCATCGTCGCTGTCCGCCAAGTCCGCGCTCCAGCCCTGCGTTTTGGCCAGCTGCAGAGCTGCACCATATGCACGCTGCCATGACAGTGTAGCACAGAGCAGGCTGAGGGTCTGTGCAATTGAGCAAGACTGCGGGTGTGTGCGAGAGCGACTGGGGTCGAAAATCTCGTACCTTGCCTGTCCCAGTAGGAGATTCGAGAAGAGCATTCTGGCAGGTCTGGAGTGCTTCTACAACCTTCTCCATATATGTCAATTGACAATCATATGGCTGAAAGGGGAACTCTACATTCAGATTGCGAATGCCGTGGTCACTCATGCTGGCGTTTTGGGGGAGTTTCAAAAAGCACTACGTCATGAAGAGCCGGTGAGACTGGCAGTTTGTAGCAGTTCCACCCGCACAATCACAAAAATCAGCCTTTCAACTACGGGTTTTGCTTCCTGGATTGCTCCTATCTGGTGCGAACCAAGATGTTTCAGTACCTTACTATTTCAAAAAAATGAGCCCCTATCTTTTTTCTGAACAATTGCCCACCCTTCTGCGAAAGAGCAAAAAGACCCAAGACCAGCCAGCAGTACTTGGGAAACGAGAGCACGCTTTATGAATTCTTCTTACGTGTGAAACATGCGAGAACATGCTCCCGGTTCGCGATAGGTGGGGGGTACGGGCACAGGACCTTCTACTCAGCTAAGCTCTGAAAAGCACCACTGAGGCTGCATGGTCGAATCCCCGCGACAACGCACCAGAAACTGTAGAGCCCAATTGTGCGCACAGTCGTGCACGAGGTGCTGGGCCATTCACAAGCAGTGAACGCACTCAAGCTCCACCTGCCGGCCGGCCGGCAAACCAATGTGAGCACTCACTGCTGGCAGCCACAGCGCAGCTGCCTACAGGCTGCTACCGCCCACATCACATCGCATCGTCGTCGATCTTGGTGAGCAGCTCCTGCGCATACTCTCTGTCAGAGAACTTGACTGCCTCTGGGGGGAAGCAGGCGTTGATCTTGGCAATGCTCTCCTGCACCTTGGGCCCTGCCGTGCGTTTCACATCCTGCACCTTCTGCAGCAGCCCAGTCTGCATGAACGCCTTCCGGGCGCCCACGTCGTGGGGCAGGATGGCAGCATACTGTGCCAGCACATACTTCTGCACTTTCTCATTGGCATCCCGCAGCAGCGGTGCCAGCGCGTGCGCATCGGTGCACTTTGTCAAGATGGCCTTCAGGGCACGCTTGGCCTTGAGCTGCAGGTCAGGGGAGGAGTCTGGGCGGACATGCAGCACCACCATGGGCTGCAGGATACCGGCCTCAGCCAGTGCCTTGGCGTGGTCGGGGGTGTGGCGCCCCACCTGCCCCAGAGTCCACACAGTGGCTGCCTTCAAGTGGTCCTCCGGCTCCTTCACCAGTGCCTCCTTGAGCACCTCCACGCCCTTGGCAACGATGATGGCCAGGGCAAGCGTTTCAGAAAACGCGGAAATGTACCCAAGGGCCATGATGCCCGGCAGGCGCACGTTGCCGGAGCTCTCACGCACATAGTCCACCAGCGCTGCGCCGCCGCCGGCGTTGACCACCAACTTGGCAAGCTCGGGAGTGTGCTTCACGACCTCGCGAATGCATGTTGCGGCGTTTTTTCGCACGTAGATGTCGATATCCTTCAGGCAGTTCAGCACCTTGGGGAAGATTTCTGCTTCCACGACGACCTCTGCCAAGTCCACATTGTGCTTGGCAACCTGGGCCAGGCAAGAGCACACCTGGCGTTTCAGCTTCGAGTCGTCGTGCTCCACCAGAGGCGCTAAGTAAGTCACTGCGCCAGCATCTGCCACGGCTTGCGCCAATTCAGGGGTGTGCTTGGAAATGTCGTTCAGTGCAGATGCAGTGATGCGCTTCAAGGAGATCTCTGGCTCCTGGATGCACAGCACCAGCAAGGGCACTGCACCAGCGTCGACCACAGCCTGGGCCAAATCAGCAGTGTGGCTTGCAATGTAGCCCAATGCCCACGCAGCGGACTCCTTCACGGAAGGGTCAAACTCTTCAAGGCACAAAACCAAAGCCTCGAGTGCTCCAGCATCGACGACTGCCTGCGCCAGCTCAGGAGAATGCTTTGCAACTGCACGAAGGACGAAAGCTGCCGCCTTCTTGTAGAAACGCTGCAAACAAGATGAGCACAATGAATGATCGTAAGATATTCAGCTGGCACTTCTATAAGTGCTCCTGCGCTATGCTTTGCGCAGCACACGAGGTCTGCATGAGGCCAGATTGAGAGCAATAACCGCAATGGCGGGCACCTACATTTTGCTCTCCCAGCGAGTACACCAGCTGGGGCAGGATCTCGTTTGCCACCACCGCCTCAGCTAAATCATCACTGTAATTTGCTAGGCGTCCCAGGGCAAGGGCTGCAGTCTGCTGAATGCTAGGAACCTGTGCAAAAACGCTCGTGCGAAGTGCAAGATTGCCGCCATCGCACACGATAATGCTCACGTTATCCAGCAAGAGGGGTCGCAGCAGCTGCATTACGCCAGCATTCTGCATGGTGTCAATGTTCTGCGGGCGAGTGGCCGCCTCTGCCACGGCCTGCACGAACTGCACGCGTGCTTTTTGGTATTGCTCGAAAGTGCTCAGCAATGTGCTGCTCATGGTGCGGAATTTGATTTGCAATCCAACACAACAGAAGCAGGCGTCTTTGCCAGTACCTGTCCATGCAAGTACAACCACCAAGAAGGGCTCTGGTGAAAATGGTTTGCCAGCACTACACTTGTGGCCAACAAGCTCACTGTATTCTTCTTGCTTCACGGGTTCGTAGGGGGGCGACAGAGCCACGGTGCGGTGTGATCATGCCGCTGGTGTCATGCATTTACCACCACAGTGAGTCGAGAGAACTGGCAGCACACTACAAACAAGATGCACCGACTATGAGTCCATCCCATACGCGCGAAGAGTGGCGCAGGCATTCGGGGGGCCAGGAGCAGTTGCTGCTGTCCGCCCCGCCCATGCTGCGCCCAGAGGGCAATCGATCGCTGCATACAGCTACACCACACCATCACTTCTTCACAATCTGGATGACATCCTCGTCGTCCAGTACGTGGGAGGCGCCGACACGCTGGGGCTGGTGCTTCACAGATCGACCCCACACCCAAGCATACTTGAACTGGTTGATCATGGTCTTGTGAATGCGGTCACAGAACTCCTTCACAGTGGGGGCCTTGTTGTGCAGAATCACAGGCGAGGCGAAGTCTGGGATCTGCCCCTTGGGCTTGGTGTAAATGCGCGTCATTTCGCAGCGGTCCCATATCTTCGTCAGCAGCTCGTCGAAGTTCCACTCATCTGTGGCAGACAGGGGCACGTAATGGGGCACTTGGGAGTACAACTCCAGTTCTTGGATGGAGATTGCGTCAATCTTATTCAGCACAAACAGCGCTGGGATGTACATGGTTCGCGTAGACAGCACATCAATCAGATCCTCGATCGTGGCGTTGGCGTAGCGAATGTTCACATCGCAGTTGGACATCTGCAAACACAGCATGGCATGAGACCTGCCCACTTGGCGTACAGAGCATGCAGTGGTGCCGTACCTTATACTCTGAGCAGATGGCTCTGATCGTCTCTGCATCCAAGTGGTTCTGCTCCCCGTCGCTGCGGTGAGTGACGCCACCCTTGTCGGTTTTTCGGATGGTAATGTTGGGCTCCTGCTTGTTCAAGCGGATGCCGAAGCCTTCCAGCTCACGGGTGATGATGTGCTTGTGGGTGAGCGGCTTGGTGGCGTCGATCACGATGAGGATCAAGTTGCACGTGCGGGCTGTGCCGATGACCTGGCGACCACGGCCCTTGCCATCTTTGGCACCCTCAATGATTCCAGGCAGATCCACAATTTGAATTTTGGCTCCGCGGTACATCAGGGTGCCTGGAATAGCCGTCAAAGTCTGAGCAGCAGGACAAAGCACATGAGAGCGGGCAGGCAAGCAGCCAGCATCACAGTATAACACACAGTGAATTCGTATGCAGCAGCCTCGGACGCTGTGCCCGTCAGCTTTGTCAACAGGGTGCTCTTGCCAACTGATGGAAACCCAACCAGCCCCACGCGAGTGTCGCCAGACTGCACAAAGAAGACCTGGAAAAGGCAGAGCAGCAATAACAATTGCATTGCTTACCTTCGTCACGTCGAAGCCGTCTCCTGGTTTGCCTCCAGCGCCCTGCAAAGAAAAGCCCCATCACAAGCCGCCCAGCATGTGACAAGTGACATTGAGTGGTGTCCGCAGCATACCTTGGTGCCAATACCGTTGACCTCTGCCCTCAGTTTGGAAAGCTTGGCCTTCAATACACCCAAATGTTTCGCGGTGGCTTTGTTCTTCTGGGTGCGAGCCATCTCCGCCTCTGCAAACATACTGCCATGCGGGCTCAAATTCCGCAAAACCAGGAGCAGGACTTCGCACCGATCTCGACAATCTTTGCTGCAGCCATGTTTCTTGAGTGTTGCGCGGATTTTCACAAAATGTCCTTCCCAGATAGCTATCTGATTCCACGCTCTAGCTTTGCGAGGCACCGAAAGGTCTGTTGCGTGCTCGTTCTCCACGCGGTATATTGTGCTGCAAACGCGTGCAAGTCAACCAAAAGAGCCTAAATATACCGCCCCAAGACCAGCACACCGACCACTTTGACCGCAGTGTTTGTGTGGGCTCTTTGTGGGCCCCCTTGAAATCTGAGTTCGCGTTCGAGGCCCTCTACGGATGCAGCAGTATTATTCCTTGCCATTTCAGCGATCAACACGGTGCAAACACTCGCAGAGTGTAGCTGGAGTATGCATTCCACTA
>Ga0307982_1000661_pt1 | contig 27156 bp, 9 predicted proteins | sample OrgLakmetagen989_FD_201847 | JGI IMG/M metagenome (GOLD analysis project Ga0307982, IMG submission 201847) | Saline water microbial communities from Organic Lake, Antarctica - #989 | ecosystem: Environmental > Aquatic > Non-marine Saline and Alkaline > Saline | place: Antarctica: Organic Lake...
AAAGCTTTTCATGTTTGCCACTTTTGCTTGAGGTCTGGAATTGCGACAACACTTCTGCTGAACCAGGAATGCCGGACCGTGCCATAAAAGCATTGGTGCATAAATACTGTGCACCACGTTGAAATGCCAAACATTTTTTTTGCAATGCTCTGTGACAGTCTGTGGCTGGGGGGGGGAGGGGGCGTGATTGTCCATCGCCCAGCAGCAGTGCTATATTTGCACAACTGCCGCAGACGAATGTAGCGAGTAGAAACCATTGAACCTACATTTTTCCAAGCATGGCTGTTCCTGTCTTACTTTTGCCCCATGGTGGGCTGAGAAACTTGTCCAGCACTGACGCTATAGATGCTGCCTGGAGGCTGTCTCCTCCTCACTCGGCAGTTGCTGGCCAGCAGAATGCTTTAGCAGATGAGGAGTTTGAGGCAGCTGAAACATGTTTGCGAGCTGGTCAATCAGCACCAGACAAAGTGGATGCAGCGCGAGCTTTTCATGAAGGTGGCAGGGCTTTACGAGCTGCAGAAAATGCTTCCAACCAAGTGCAGGACATGTTGTCCTTTGCAAACTGTGCCCAAAGAATACAGACCGTGTCCCAGATGGTGGCTGCAACACTGCGATCCTGCTACATCGCCCAGAGTACGCTCCCGACAGCGAAGCTCAAGTCTGTCTTGGAAAATGTCTCCTTCATGAGTATGGGCGACGCTCATGTGTCGCCCACAGGCATAGCTTCTCTGGAGACTGCATATGCAACGTGGCACACACTGGATGCTGCCAACCAAGTACAACTCGCAACTCTTATACTCGCCGCTGTGTGTCCCAGCTGCTGCCAGCTTCAGCCGCAGAGTCTGGCATGGCCCGAAAGTGGTGGGCGTGTTGCTACGCTGCTCGACGACACCGTGTGTGGATTATTGATGCTGATGGCCGAGGCCGAGACGTTGTCAACGTTACAGCGAACATCTTCCATTCAGTGCCTCTGTAGATTAGTCTTGGCGCGTGGAAAGCCCTCCAAAATCGCTCGACTGATCAGCATCCTCGCACGAGCCACGACTGGCGTTGCTGACGCGAAACTTCACGGTAACGCCAGTCATGCAACATTATGGTCGGCAATAGCAACAGCCTTCATGGAAACCGGCCAGCTAGGCGACACTATGAAGTCTCATAGTAATTGTGTGTCAGACCCTTTGGCAAGTTCCTCCCCGGCAAGGATGCTTCCTTCAAAAGCTGCTGTGCCCAGGGTCTCACATCCAAATCCGTCAGCTGCGCCTGCGGTCACAACAACGGAGAGACCAACATCAAGCTGGTCTGGCAGTGATGAGATGCCAGCTGAGCCTGCACATAATGCTATTTCAGGCATGCCTGTGTCGACAGTGCCGTTTCCGCAGCAGTCTGCGCAGTCAGGGGTTCCTCAAGTGAACGCATCCAGTATAGCAAGGCTGCGCTTGCGATCAAGGTCAGCACTGGCGACGAGTGCACCTGCTTCTGTGGACCATGCCATGTTTGTCAAGGCCCGTTCACATGCGCTCCTTGGTGGAGGGCAGGGCAGTGCGGCTGGAGATGCCACGTCGAGCCGCAGCGACCGAACAGCTCCCACTGAAAGAGCCTCTGCACAACCCAAAAGGATTGGCACAATGAGCGAAACTACAGCAGAGCAAAAGTGCTTGATTGAGTTCTTCGAGGCCAGCCGTGTGCTTGCAGCTGCATGCACTAGCTTCCTTCCACAAGCCCAAGCTGAGAGTGTGCTGGCGCAGGTGCCGGCCGCTCTTGATCGCATGGCACGGAATCAGCCGCCACAAGGGCCGTACCGGTATGCCGATTGGATTGCAGCATGCATATGCGAACATTCACAATTGCTTCTGGATCTGCAAGTCGATTCAGGCATGGTGTCTGGAGTGCCCGTGGTCCCGGCGGTGCTGAAGGCAGCTGCTGCATCTCGGAAAGTGCGCACAGACACTGAAGACATGGACTCAGCCGGAGCACATGCATTTGCATTGCCTTTGGCGTGGGGGGACCTTTTGGATTCACTGCAGTCTGATTTGGCTGTGCCCAATTACCAACACAATGACAAGAGTTGGCTATGGGCAGCGGGGCAAAATACTTTCAATGAGCTTTGCCAGTCTCAAAGCGACTTTGTGCAACAGGCAGCTGACATTGATCTGTCGTATCTCGATAATTTGGACATTGTTTCAGCTGCCGCAGGCAATGAGCACACACTGTTGCTGACGCGAATGGGGCAGGTGCTCACTGTTGGGTACAATGCACATGGATCGTGTGGAACTGGCACAACAGACAAGCAAACAGTACTGCAGCCCGTGAACATACCACTTGAGCATGATAAGCCCCGTGAGGTCTTCACTTCGAACGGCTGTGAACACAGCTTTGTGCTAACCACGAACGGCAGTGTTTTGGCTTGCGGCAACAACAAGAGTGGGCAGCTTGGTCTGGGCCAAATTGATGCTGCGGGTGATGATGACAGTGCTCTGAAATCAGTGCCTTTGTTTCGACCCATTCCTGCTTTCAATCAGGTAAAAGTGTCAACAATCGGTATGTCCTACAATCACTCTGTGTTTGCAACGAACCAAGGTTTGTTTGCCTGTGGGAAAGCATCCTGTTTTGGGGCAGCTCACGAGTACGGTAAAGTGGCTCGTGAACCTGTGCGCTTGAGATTCCCTGCTATTGACCAGCTTATGTCGTCAGGGTCCCGACATGACAGCGTCAAGCCCAGCATCCCCAGCATCAAGTCCATCGCATGCGGCCAAGAGCACACAGTATTGCTTTTAACTGATGGTGGTGTTTGGACAGCTGGATGCAATCAGTATGGTCAACTCGGCAATTCTCCGGAAGACCCTTCCCGTGCTCATATTGCATCTCAGGGGTTTCTTCGGGCAGACAGCGGCGCCATGGCAAAGCCGTCGTGCAAGATCACCATGGTGGCCTGCGGCTACTTTCACACATTGGCACTTAGTTCAAGTGGGCACGTTTTTGTCTTCGGTCGCAACGACCATGGTCAGCTTGGACTGGGTGAAGGTGCCCCGGCATGCTTCATTCCTCAGGAGCTGGCCTTGCCAAGCAGTGATGCTGTTGCACTCACCATTGCAGCCGGGTGCTACCACTCTTTAGTAGCAACACAGAGCAATAACTTATACGGCTTTGGTCGTAACCAGCACGGACAGCTCTTTCTTCCCGCCAGTGATGATGTGTTCAGCCCAACTGTATGTGCTATCAAGCGCCCTGGACTAATTGCCCACCTTTCTGCTGGCTTTTACCATTCTCTTGCATTATTTCATGGGCACAAGACGGCTGTAGAATGTCACGTCTTCAGAGCCATCAAGTCGCTGGAAACTTCTACGCTATTTCAACGGGGCTCGCCAGACACATTTCTTGCCGGGGCAGCTTCATCGACACGCCCGGGCAAACATGCAAGTAGGGCTCGAAAGCATGTTGAGAGGGTCAGGCGGAGCTCGAAGGGCGTTCTACTGCAAGTCCAGAGCTTTGATCGGGCCATTTTGCCTGCTGGTTCAGCGCTGGCCACGGTGGCTGATTTTCTCAACGTTCTGGCAGTCTCCAGCAGTCAAAGCAGCGAGATTTCTGCATCTGGGCCGAACTGCAGCGAGCTCCCACAAAAGCAAGCCCTCGCAGCTCCGGGTACTATACATGTTTCAGCAAGTTTGGCTGGGGACTGGCCTGTAGGAGCGACCGCATCGTGTGTTGCAGCACTTTTGACGTGTGCATCTGTAAACAGTAAGCGGTTTTGGATGGATGGTGTGAGCGTTTCGACCCCACCAAAATTCGCATTCACAGAAAGTGGCCGGCTCGGTCGCATTGGCAACACTGATACTTGCGCCAACTCGAACCCAACTCCGGATGGCAGCAACTTCAGTGATGTACTCAGCATGCAATACCGTGAATTTTGTAGCCATAAAGTCCAGCATTGCAGCGCAGCGGCAAATATTGCATTGGGCATTTTGAGTGCAGCACCTTTCAACGAGGGTTTGCTTGGTTTGGTGCAACAGCTTTCGTCGGCAATTACTCCGGCCGACACAACAGAGTACTCCTCGGGTAATTTGGTACTGGTTGCACATGCTCTGCACTGTGTAGATACCAATACTGCATGGGAATGGCTCTCTGGTATTCTCCAGCAGGGCTTGTCGGAGCTTGTTGTTGACAGCGTTCTAAGCAGTACTGGGACTTGGAAACTACCGGAGGGCCCTGTATTGTCAAATTCGCTCAGCCATATTGCAGCAGCTGGTTGCAGTGGAGTATCAAGTGCTTGGAGCCTCTTGGCAAGAATAGTCTGCGCGGCAACAGAAGCCAGCTCAGCCCGAATTGAACAGGGCTTGTGTGAAATGATAGACTCCCAAACATCCGGCACTGGATTATTTGTATATCAAGTTGTAGATTTGTGCTTGTTATACTTGTCATCAAGGCTGACTACAGCAGCTTCATTGTGCTCGACTCTCCTGAAGTCCGATTTGACTTGCAGCAGGGATGACTGCAGGCAAGTGGAACTGATGAAAGTAACTGCACTTATTGACCTGGCGGGCGGCTCATTGGCTGCTTTTTGCTCATCACCCAGTGATGGAACTCATAGCGAGCCCTTGGCCATTGATATGCAAGCGTGGACGTTGTTGGACAAGCGTACATTTGTGGAGGCGCTGCTGGGCTCGTCGACTCAAGTCGCTGCAGTGGCTTCCGTCCTGTCGCCTGGGCTGCTACCCCCAGAGATAAGGCCGCGCAGTTTGCTTGACAGTTTCAGTCGAATGTGGGAGCAGCTCTTCACGCAAGAGTTTGGAACGAATATTCTGTTCAGGGTTGTTGTACAGCGCTCCGATGTCGACATGAATGCTTGCGAGCCAAGCAGTGTCAGTGAGGAAGCATTAATGGAACCGAATCAGTTTCTGGTCGTGTATGACCCATCTGTTGGTTTTCGCCCTGAAGCTATTGCACAGATGTGCTCACGTTGGTATGTGCATGCTGATGGATCTTCGACTTGTTATGGCTTCAGTAATCTACAAGATGCATTGAACTGTGTCATCAAATCTCTGTTTCTTGTGGAAATTCTGGAAGCCGGCAAACTTCCAGCCACACTCAAGTTCATGACATCCAATGGTCGGGACAAGCAGTCATTCGCTGATGTCCAGCGAGCGTTCAAAAATGCGTGCGCTCTTGGCTTATCCGCCTGGCGCAGTTGGCCAACCGCTGCAGATGGCGCCCAGCTTCGGAACATTTGTATTTTGTCACGCTGCTGCTGGGCAAGGAGTCTCCACCGCATTGTCATCAATCGCTTATTGTCAGCAGCTCGGCCGCAGGCACGCTCAAGCAGCAGCCGCTGGGGGGCAGTGAGAAGTGCTCTGAGCTTCTGCAGCCGCTTGAAGCGTGCGACTGCTCTGCCTCGAACAACGATGCAAGCTCCACGCAGTGCCAGTCTACAGACAATATCAGATACTTTAAAGTCGCTATCTGTGTGTGTTGGCTTATCTTTGATGCCTCAGGAGGGTGCTGCGCGTCCGGTGGCTGATTCGCTCAACGAGTTCACAGCATCGCTAACGCGGCAGCTGCAAACAGCGAGCTTCCCCCAGGACTCAAACGCCAGTTTATCAGGATATAGTACTGCTGATCTTGTTGCGATAGTTCAACGCTCTAGTAAGCATATGCCCATTGGCCAGAATGGTAGCCTGTCGGTACTGCTGCTTCGATTTAAAACTATTGTGGCAATCTCCAACCAGCACGACCTGTTTGTCATGAACTGTGCAGCAAGTGTGGTTTTGACTCTCGTACCTACGATGAAATTCTGCGTAAAATCGTTGGTGATTTTGTCCCAGCTTCTAGAGGTCATTACCCTTTGCATCGTGCGAAGGGCTCCCAGTCAGCTTCCCCGCCCACTGTTCGCTGCAGCCTTTGCACTGTTGGACTATTTCCAAGACGAAGATGACAAGATAGATGGTAACATAGTGCGACATGCAAACTATTCTGTCGTGCTCTTTGGCCTTTCCCTTGTCCGTATGGCAGACGCTGTTGCTCGTGCAGACGTGCTGCTGTTCGCACAGCATGCAAGCAAAATGCTTGCTGCGGCGCACGATATACCGGAAGGCCAAACAGAAATGCAACTGCTTCAGCACTTTGGAACGACGATACCACAAGTGGACCTTCGTGACAGGCTTGAGACAACCTCAGATACAGGGCAGGCTACATTGCAGTGTCTGTGTGAAGCGAGGTTCCACCTGGCTGGTGCTCTCATGCAAGCTGAGGGTGTGCCCTGTCCTTTGCAGGCCCCTGAGCTTCATGCAGAGAGCCCCATACTAGCTTCATGGAGGAAACGATTTTGGCTGTATCCAACTGCTGATGCCAATGGAAAAGCAAAAATCATTTTGCAACGGGGCTCCTCTGCTGCATTTTCCTGTCCAGTCATTCTAGCTCGGCCTGACGGGGCTATCGAGGTTGCCATGGCTACAGACCGAGATCCACACCAAGCAGCAAGAGAGTGGCAAATGTGTTTTGAGTGGCTGCACACTGCTGCTGGTCAGCGCAGCGAGGACACTGCTTTGGGCGCTGATGTTCTCTCTGGCCGGAAAGATGAACTCAGCTGGACCACACTGGTGAGCCCAACTAAGCTTCTCCTGCACCGATGGCATTTGCTAGACATTGAATTGGTCCCCAATTTGGAAGAAAGCAGAACCAAGATGCGCCTGACTGTTAACGGAGGCCCTCCTCTGGAATGCACTGCACCTGGCCTCCCTCGTCCAGAGTGGACAGCTGCAGCAATGTCCTGGCAAGCACCTGAGCCCCCGGTGCAATTCGGAGCTTCAAGTGACTCGAGATTTGTGCTTCCAGACCAGCTGCTGCTGCCTACTGGGGGCATGGAGGAGCCTGGTGTTGAGCTTGCTGCTTGTTGGAGTCAACACTTACCATATTCGAGCAGCTCCATCTGCCCAGACGTCCCTTGTTCCTTCGACCGACAGACCAATGTCATTTCTGTGAATCGAGCAGTTGGGTTCGATGGGCAGGTTCGCCTGTACTCTCAAAGCGATGCGAAGTCTGCTGAAGCAAGTCTCTTCCCAGATCAGCAGTCTTGGGTGTGGACCCACAGTGCTGCACTGGTACTTGGTGCAGAAATGTTTCAGAAGACCTCAAAGTTGCAGGTATCAGATGTGGAGCAACTTGCAACCTCACTTTGCAGCTCGTCAGCTACAAGGTTTTTGGGTAGCAATCACATATTGTTGAGGCTGCTTTTGTCTGTGGCAACTGCATGCGGTGAACCATATACTCTGCTTTCCGCATGTGGCGCTGCTGATCAAAATGCACAGTCGCCCTCCAATCAGGTTCAGTGGTATGCTGGGTGGTTGTTCCAGGCCTTGGGTGTTGTTGCTACACTAAACATGAAGTTCGTTCGTGGTCTGTATGGGGATGCAGAGAATCCAACTTTTGCTGAGCTCTTTTCGTCCTCGCTTGGAGTCTTTGCAAGCGTAGCAGGTGAATTGACACACGTGGCAGAAGCTGTGCCAACCGCTCGTCATATTTATGGGTTTCTGAAGCACATGCTGGGCACCGAGGCCGATCAAATTTCTGCTCACTCCGTTTGCCTGAGTTTGCAAGCCGAATTGCAGAATCATGTGCAACGCCTGCTTTCCGGCGAACCTTGGAGCAGCCACATGATTGACATTTTCGAGCAACAGCTGGGGAAATTACCGTATGACAGCATAACTTTGGAAGGCGAACTTAGTGACATTTCGAGTTTGGGTGGAGTTGGCATTGGTGCAGCAGCCAGAGGTGGCGCTTCGCACAAGAATACAGCTCTTGCAGCTGAGTTGATTACCCAAGCTCATGCTGTTCGTGTTTTTATGGCGTGTTGTTTTGCCTGCCACGAGTCTCTGCACCCAGGAAGCTTGGCTTCACTGCCCACACCGGAGTTTGACACTCTGGGAAGCGTCATTTCTGGTGAAACTGTTTTGCCAGCGCAGTCTCAGTCGCCTAGAACAGCCACTGTTATCCGACAGTGTCACTGTCATGAAGTTGTACTACTTCATATTGCAGAAACCCGCGGTATTGGCGTGGAGTACAGCACAGATGTGGGGCCATCTGTCAAGTTTGCTTGCACAACTGTCAAATCGCCCAATTGTGACATCCCTGCACAGAATGGGGCCCAACAGCTATTTGCTGCGGTGAATCACCACCAACATTTGAAAAGAGGATCATGTACGTGTCCTCTAGGGCTTGCTATTACAGCACGGGGGAAGGAAGTTGACTGCGTGCTTCCTTTGCGGCAGCACAACAATGACCGGCTGCTGCGCTCACCATCTGCACCACTTTGGTTCCCAAAGTCAAGCCTCAAAGCAACTGCGCCAATGCCCCTCAAGGTTTTGAGCCCAGACCAAATTCAGCGAATTGTACATGCCCTTCAGACACGATGTACTCCTCAGCCGAGCCCGATGAGCACAGAGAACAATGCTGGCAGCCTGCGCATTGCAGCTGCTATGGCTTTGCAGTGGGTGAGAAATGAGGCTTTGTATATTTGCAAGTATCATCACCCTTACTCAAATTCCAGGAGTCTGGGTGATGTGAGTGCTGCCAGAATGCGAATTAGCTCTCCAGTGTTCTTGGAGTCAGCCGAAGTGCAGCTGCACGCTCGGGCACTGCGGCTACGGTACACCCAGCTCGTTACATCCAAATCGTACGTCAACAGCTTCTATATGGTAGCATCGACACGGACAACTGCACTATCAGATTTGCGAATACGCGGCTGCTGTTCTCATATTCTGCAAGCTGCAAGGAATTTGCGCACGATTGACAAGCGGCCGGACGCAGCTGGGGATGAAGCTGGACATGACTCCATACTCGCACACGATTACAGTTCTGGAGAGCTGTCTCAAGCCAGTTTGTTGATGGCAGTGCTTGGATTCGCGCAATCTGAGTTGGCTTCACTGCCGCAGCGGCACGACTTGCAAACACTGCTAGAAATGGGGTTTCAACTGCATTGGTGCCTGGTGGCATCCAGGATTTGTCACCACGATTTAACACTATCGACGACATGGCTCTTAGATAACTCGCCTTTTCTTCATGCTGTGCAAGAGCAGTTGGATGCAGATGCCACAGCGGGAGGCAACGGCGACCAGTCCGAAGATGATGAGTTCGATGTAGCCGATTCGGAAAATGACTCTGATTCTGATGACTACTACGGTGAGAAAGAAGAAGTTGTTGAAAGTGCTGACTCTGCGTCGTCGATGCAGTCATCAGATGACGAAGATCAGTTTGGAGATAACCAGCCTGCAGCACCAGGCACAGATGACATGTGGCGGCTTGCTCAGGAGGCTGCGAGCAGCTCGGGTGTCGACCAATGCTCCAGTGGTGACCCATTAGGCAATTTGCTGCGTGCGCTGGAGGTTCTCGGCAACGACACGAGGCCGGAGCCCGGCGAATTTCAAACTCCTCCCCGGCAGCCACGAGTTTCAAATGCCCCGATGTCGCCCTTTTCCCCTGCATCACTCGTGTCGAATTCATCGATAGAGGACGCGCGTAGTGACTATGGACATTTTGCATTTGATGCAACTGGCAACTTGGTTGCTGTTTCGTCCCCGTCCCAAAGGACTGTTTCCAGCGAAGTCGCGGGTTCTGCCTTCTCCCCTTCAGCGCGAGCAGCAACAGAAGATCTAGCCTTTGTGAATGATGGCTGCATTCGTATACACATTCCACAGCGTATCGATGCCATCAGTTTAGTGCACTTGGTCCGTGCGGTGCGAGCCGCTGCATCCGCGGATGCCCAAAGCATAGAAGAAAGCTGGCGCCCAAGTACAACTGATGCGGCTGCCCAGCCTGCCTCCCAGCGTGAAGCAGAGCTGTCGCATGCAACACAACTCGCCGAGCAGACTTCGGGCCCTGCAAGCAATGCTGAAACTGTGCGGCATTCTACTTCTGTTGCGAGTGGCAGTTGTGGGGCAGCTGCTGAGGTCTTGCTTCAACCACCCCCTGGTGCTCCTTCTGCTCCTGAATACTCTCCTGATGCAAATACAGACTACTCTGCTGCAGGTTCAGCGCTAGATGTCGTACGGCGAAGAAGAAACTCACCGCTACGGGGCGATTTCCATGGAATGGCCCAGCTGGCAAGTAGGCCTCCTGCTGAATTATTGAATCGCGAACAGGCCATTCCTGCAACTCAAGGTACAGCCGCACTGCGTACAGGTAGTGCAGATGGCTTCTTGCGCTCCATACAAAGTGACATTGACGAATTGCTCCCGCGCATCACAAATGCTCGCGACCAACTTGCAAGCCTGCTGGCAAGCCCGAGACACTCCATTCTTGGGAAATTTAAACTATCAGCAGCAACAGACATTGCCATCGAGATCAACTTAAAGTCTGAGAGAGTGCGCCTCATGATTCCATTTGGCGACCGTGGCATGGAGCTGTCCAGACCACATGTGCCTGTGCAGTTGCACACACCCGAAAACAATCTTGTGCCGGACACTGACGCAGTTGACAATGGCGTATGGAGGCTCGCATTACAGCACTCACTCGGTGCTGTATATGCAGGAGTGTCCCATACCTCTGCGGGATCACTGTGGTCAGAACCGAACACCTTGGCCGATGCGCTGCGCGCCCGAACATGGGGAACCAGCTGTGCTGAAGAGAGCATACAAGCAGCCTCGGGCCTGGTTTATGACTGCAATGGCCCTAAGAAGAACTTCTCTTGCAATCTTACGGCTTCACACGTCCTTGACGAAGATCATTTCCCCAGTGACCGGCTGCAAGCTCTTGTCCCGTCGATGGAGTCATCGCAGTACTTCAAATCTGGAAGGAATAATGGAGGCTGGGACGCTTTTGGACAGCGCTTGTTCGACCAAGCTTTTATTTCTGCACTCGATGGGACGCTGGTTGGTGAAATTGCCCCTTCTGAACTGCCGTGGGTTCCACCGCTGAAGCCCACCACGCAGGTGCCGTCTGCCCGCGCAAACGGCAGTGTGGCTCTGAATTCCATTCGCAGAAGCCATGAACTATCAATGGCGCAGCACTTGCAGCTAGCATTTACACTGTCTTCTTTTAGACCTTTGGCGGATGGCGGTGACCTCCACGCAGCCGAAGCAACTCACTTGCCAGCCAGCCAAGTCCATACCTTGCTGCAAGCAATTGAGAAGGATGCTGAAGCACATGCTGAAATGGGTGTTAGTCAAAGCACACCCATTTTCGTTGGAATGGGAACAATGGAAGATGCTGAAGGGCCGTTTGCATTGCAGCTGGCTGGTATCAGCACTGCTGAATGGATCACTCTACGAACTCGGCCTGCACAGCCCCTAGAGACAGACTGGCTACCTCAGATGATGGCTCGAACCAAGTTGTACTTGGCACGGATGGCAGACCTTTTAGCATTGCCTGCTGAAGATCTTGCCTACTTTGACCTGCATGCTGCAGTTGGAGCTACGGAGGGGATGCTCACAGTCCTCAATAGCCGCGACTTGCTTGCAAGCTCGCAGTTTTCTGGTCAAGATGGTGTCCATACAAACAGCAAGCACACCTCTTTAGAATTCTGGGCTCTGCTGAAAATGCTGCTGTTCCGGGCAAATGGACATTCGATTGCTGGCCCCGCTGATGCTAGTCTTACGCCAGCTGCCTTGCTGCGCGGTCACAAGCGTGGCGGTGCCTCAGAGCTTTCCTCCCCTGCCACTTGGTTGGCTCAAACACACCTGCTACACAAAGACACCTTTGGGCAGTACATATTTGCATCTTTACATGACGGAAAGGGTGGCAACGTGTTCAATATGCAACTCGGCTGTGAGCTAGTATGCGGTGCCCTTCTCGAGCTCCACGTTGCGTCTTCTGATTCAGCTTCACGCAATCTGCCCTTTGGCAGGCGAATTCAATCCAGCTCGGATAATCAAGCCTGCAAGTTTGGTCATGTTGAGCTGGCAGACTGGGCACTGTTCACTGCTGAGAGTGCCTTTGACAGCTGGTTGCTTGCGAACCTCCACAATCTGCCCGTGCATGAGCTTATCGAAGTTTGTGCAAATACAAGCACACCATCGGCAGATGACCTGGCACTTACAAGTCCTGTACAACTCTTCTGTGGTAGCTGGCTGGCTCAACAGCTTATAGGCCTACTTTGCACTTCAAACATGACTCTTCGTTTCTTGGCGCTTCGCAAGCTTGACAAACTTTGCGCAAGGGTGCGAAGAATCTTGCAGCACTGCTTGCAGAGCATAGAGACCGATACCCCTGGACCCGGCTTGCAGCCCCATTTTGAGCGTCTCGGTAATTTCATGCAGGAAATTGACCTAGTTCCATTTTGCACCCGACAGCTTCGTATTCGGCTCACAACAGAACCCTGGGAAGGGCGCATGTACTTCAGTCCAGTTGTCCATGCAACTTTGTCCCTTCTGAATGAGCAGCGCCGAATGCACAGTGTTATGGCCTCGGTGATGAGTGCCGTACAGGGTCCTTCTCGCTCCTTTGACTCCAGCCCCCTCTCTGCTCTGGAGATTTTTGATACTTCATGTTCCAGCGTCAGTCTATGCCAACCCGAGGAAATGCCCGGCACATTCATTCAGGTTCAAGTACGGCGCTTGATTGGAAATCCTGCTGGATCAGGGGTTTATCCGACTGTTTCGATCAACAGCAACGAACACAACCCGGGAAGCATCTGGCAAAGTCAGTCTGAGCCAGCCTCAGCTTTATTGAGCACGGGCGACTTCATTTCTGAGGCAGATGCGAGATTGGTCTTAGAGAACTTGCACTGCGAGTGCTTCGTCCCCGATCCTTGCCATGTTGCAGCAGTGTGTGGTAAAAAGGGTGTGATTGGCAGCAGCAGCTTGGATAATGCGCTGGCAGTAGCTTTGCTGAATATTGCTGCAAACACATCCGGCCCTTGGAAGGCAGCAATTTCCGACATATTTGGAATGATCAACAATTTGCCCAGGGCTGTCACATGCTACACGCATGCTGTGCGTGCGACCATGCATGCTTCCTCTTCAGCATGCTGGAAGTTGGCAGAGGTACAGCTGCTTCAAAGGCTGCTTCGTAGGATCCCGTGCTTTGACAATGTGCAAAAGCTCCAAAGCGCTGACCCCAGCTTTGTAGCCCTTTGGTGTGCAGCACGTGTGCTGGGTGCAGCAGCATCAGTGATTCGAGCACTCGTTTGGGGCTTTCCGCTTTGCTTGGACAGCGCGATTGACTTCTCGTGTGCGACTGCAGCAGGGACGTCAGATGGCTCCGATAAAGCAGCCCTGCAGTGTGTCTGGGCCATTGAACAGTTCCTGGGGTCTTTTGATAGAAAACTACGGGAAGCAGATCCTGCATTGTTTGCTGCAATACCACAGGGGGGTGTTGCACAAACTGAAGCGCTTCAAGGTCCAGGGGTGCCCCTCACTGAGTTCCTGCATGAGCAAACACTGTGGCGCTCGGTGGCCGTCACAGATGGGGACTTTCTTCACCTGCACAGGCTCGCAGCAAGTACTACGTACCTGATGCGGGCCCGCAAGGTGCATCTGGAGCATGGTGTGCTTGCCGCATCTGAGTGGAGTTCACCACAAGCGTTTCGCACGGCAGCTCCGCCGGGTTTCACATGGGATGTTCAGCCAACATTGAAGCCAAGGCCACTTCTCCTGCAATCGGCAACTGCTGGTAGTTCTATTGCTGGCTCGGTGACAGTGAGCCAAGATGGGCTCAGCGTGTCGCATGTGGCGTCGGAATCCTGGTCCATGGTGAATGCAACTGTTGGCTTCTCCTCGGGTGTCAACCGGTGGAGCATTCGAATCGATCGGACCCCAACAGCATATTTGTTCATTGGAGTGGCTAGAATATCTGCGAATCCACAGGTATTCCTTGGCGGAGATGAGCACGGCTGGGGCTTCCTTGGAGATCGGGCACTTTACCACGACCGAAATAAATCCCGCACATACGGCAGGCGCTTCGGCGTGCATGATGTAGTCGGATGCGAGCTCAACTGCGATGAGGGAACATTGTCATTTTCTTTAAATGGTTCACCTCTTGGGATCGCTTTTCGGAATCTAACGGGCGTGCTGTATCCTGCAGTGTCATTTTACAACCACGGGCAGAAGATCACGCTGGTGCAGCAGCCTGCTGTAGACCTTGTTGAGCAGCCAGAGGGGGTTCAAGTCAGTCGAGGCATTGCAGGCTATGCTGTTGGCTCGAGTCCCCCCCCAGTTCAGGTCAGCATGCAAATGCTGTCGGCACCCCATGTGTTTGCTATGCACTGCCCTGGCGCGTCACCAAGCGCGCACACCCTTGGAACGCCGGTGGGAAATGTAAGGCAGCAACTGCTCACTCACGTTGCAGAGGCATTAGCGACAATGAATGGGCGGAGCATTCTGCCCGATGCTTTCATTCAAATGACCTTGGCAGCGCGCTCAGCAGGAGATCTGTTTTTGGAGGGAGACCTTGCACGCTGCGCAACGTCATCTGGCTTTGACATTCTGCTGAATGCATCCCGAAAGGCATTGCATCCCTTCGGCGTCAAGGCCTGCGATAAGATCATGTGCAAAATGGGCGAGTGTCTTGTGCTGGGAGTTCGCGATGGACGGCTTTGGGTGAAACCAGTGGATGATTCACAGGCTGCCTGGTATTTGACGCAGCACCAAGTGGCTGCAAGCATTGGAGTGACACCAGACGTATTAGCTTGGGCAGTCAAACAGCCATTCCCACAGGACGACATGACGATCACCTTTGACAGGCTTGCTGCAGAAGCCCGGTGTGTCCCTCACTGGGAAGCTTTGGCTCAAACACCACACACTGCCGGAGCCTCTCGCACCCAAGACGGTGGTCGTGCACAATCCGCAGCAGACTCACTTCCAAACCACGGTGGGGCTTTATCGGGGCTTGTCCCCCCACCTATCGTTAGACGCGAAGCAGCAGCTAGTCTCCAGCCTGTGACGGTTGAATTGGGGCCAGCAGATAATGTGCGTTCCTCAGCCGAAGCTGAGGCTGCATGGGCCAGCGATGCAGATCGGAGGTCAGATTGTGGAATCATCTTGCTACAACCATCAGAAACAGGCACAAGCGCGCAAGCCTTGGCACGTGTGCCAGCTGAGACCTTCATGGTCCTAAATGGGGTGGGACGGGGCTGTGGCAATGCGTCCTACAGTATGGCAGTGATTCCCCATGTTGTCAAGTATTGGGCACATTCAGGCTTTGACAGTGAACTGATTGAAATTCTCATGCTTGCAGCTGGCGCTCAAGGCTCGGACAATTTGTTCAAGCTGGATCGTTCCAGCCTCCTGGATGCGCTGGCCGACAGCAAGATCACCGCAGCCGCAATGCGGCATATGGGCCATCTCAACGCAATTATCTCTCGATTGAAGCCTGTGGACTGCTCATTTGACCTGCAACTGGTGTCTCAAACTCTCCAGGCTGCTTCTGCAATTGAAGTTTGTATCAGCCGGGTGCTGTTTCTATTCCACCTAAACGATGTCCTCACACCGTGCATGCCAGTGTTCAACATGCGTGCAAGATACTCTTGGCACGGAAAATTGGGGCAAGAGATTGCTCAGCCTGCATCTGGGCACAACGCTCTGCCGTCGATCACTCGAGCGCTGGCTTGGAGCGCAGCAGGTGAGCTGACGGCTCTGCGAGACTTAGGCCAGAGCGACCCCTTTCAAATAATCCAGCACTGCAGGCAGATCAAGGACAAAATCTTCCCTCGTATCAAGCAGCAAGTACTCAGCACGGTCGTGGGAAGAACGAATCTAATTCCTCTTCGTAGCGATGACGAGTTTGAACATCCACCTGAACTGCCAAGACTGGTGATTGACCGCCCAGGGGCAGTTCGTGCAGTTCAGTCACAAGACCCTGACCAACGACTATTGGGCAGCGTGTTTGGTCAGCTGATGCGCAGTTTAGCTTGGGTGCCCACTGCCTACATGCGGCTGGGGTACTCTCACCCGATGGATGACAACCAACAGAGAGCATTCTACGTTTCTTTCTTGGGAGAGGGAGTAGACGACTACGGTGGGGCATACAGAGAGGTCTTCACGCAAGCCACTGCAGAACTGCAGGCAACCTGCCCTGAAAGTGATACTGCAGCTTTGCCTGTTTTGCAGCCATCTCCCAATGCAGTGAGCCGGCTGGGGAGCAATCGCGGGTGGTTTGTTGCAGCGACTGGCACGGCATGTGCCCAACCTCTGTACCCTGGATCAGATTTTCACTTGCCACGACTGCTGCTGAGCCCTCTTCAAAAATCAGCTTGTAGATTTGTTGGAAACCTGTTTGGCATGGCCATTCGGTGCCGCATTCTGCTTGACATGCAGCTCGCCGGCAGTACTTGGCGACTTCTGGCCAACGACCCCGTCTGTAAGGAGTCCATTCCACAGGTAGTCCTTGATGAGCTGGACGCACTACCAGAGGTTCAGCTGCACGGCGGGGCGCCGGTTTGGCTTTTGTCCATGACGGAGCTTCGTGCAGTGGACCACAGCTGTGCAAGCCTCCTGGACCAGTTGCTGCGCACGCACAAGCAGTCCATTGAAGCTGGTGCCGACCTTGATCAGGAAGTCACAAGTATTCCAGATTTGGTATTCACAACCTACCTCAGCGGGGGGCTGCAGGTGCCTCTGGTGCACGGTGGCGCAAGCCGTGGCGTAACACTGCGGGACATCCCCAAGCTGGTACTCTTTACCCTGGCAGCACGCGCCCTGGAGGGACAGGAAGCCATCAATGCGATACGGCAGGGGCTTGTAGATGTCATATCGGATGCATTCTTGCCGCTGCTGACTGGCCCTGAGTTGCGCGACACCCTGTGCGGCGCAGAAGACTTCGATGTGGAGCTGCTCAAGCGCAACACAGAGTATGAAGAGGGCCTAAACGCCTCGGATGGCCACATCCAGTTCCTGTGGCAGGCCTTGCAAAGCATGACTGCGGCCGAGCGCGCTGCATTCCTGCGCTTTGTGTGGGCGCGTGCACGGCTTCCACCCACTGATGCCTCGTTCACTCAAAAGTTCAAGCTGCAGAAGCTGGAGCCTTCTGATATTGATGCCTTGACAGATGATGCTGAGATTCAGCAGAAGCGAGATGCCTTGCTGCCCAAGAGCTCAACGTGTTTCGGGGCGCTGTACTTCCCGCGTTACTCATCAGTGGATGTGGCGCTGGCCAGACTGACATATGCAGCCAAGAACTGCATTAGCATGGACGCAGACTTTTTGACCGGACAGGATGAAGCTGGAAACTGGTAGCCAAACTTTAGGTGCTGTAGCGACGGCTCAGTGTGGCGAGGTTGCCCTCCCCTCACTGCCTCCCGAGACAAGGGCCTGAGACTGCCAACCCTCGCTGGCAATACGAATGAATATTACTCGTATTCACTTCAATGATCTGTATGAATTGCATTTATGTGTTGCAAGTGAGCCATACATGTCTGGTGCAAACCCCGAAACTACTCGCCCCCCTTCAGCCCCGTTTGCCGCTCGCTGCAATGGCAACTAGAGCATAGATGATGCAGAAGTTATTCAAAATTGATTCTCGACTTGATTGGCTCGGTCAAGCGCAAGAACGTCCACACCCTTGCTGGTCATGGCATCTAGGCTGTACCCAGGTAAGTGTCAAACAGTCACAACATTTCGTTGGCTCTGATGTTGAGGTCACTGCAGGCTTCGGCTCTGGCAAAGGAGCATACGAGGAGGAATGCGAGGTCAAGTCATTTGAGGCACATGGTCGGTGGTTTACTTGTGTGAATGTTTGCTGGTTGGCAGCAGTTGTTTTCGTGCAGGCATGCCTGAGCTCGAGAATGGGGACAAAGTAATCTTGCCTCAGGTACGGCACTTCCTGCTCTGAAGCCAAGCTGCGCTTACCTTACCACTTTCATAGGCTGCATTTCGTGAGATCTCTCGGCTCAAACTGCCGTTTCCAATGATTTTCCGCGTCGAGAACGGCAAGCGGAGGTCATCAGGCAAGGTTGCCTCAAGGGCTGGCAAGACACCAAAAGAGTTTCGCCAGTTTTGCGGTGTCCAAGAGTTCTCTGCAAAGAGGGGCACAGCCATCATGCCCAAGTGGATGATGAGAAACCTAAAGATTCGGGACGGTGGCCGCGCATTCTTCACGTCGATTCGCGGGGTACGTTGAGAGCTAGCGTTTCGTGGACGTTTCATCTAGCACCACTGCCGTTACGTGCAGATGCCGAAGGGCAAGTTTGTGCGCTTCCAGCCACATACAACAGAGTTTATTGATCTTGCGGCTGCATTGGGTCCTAGGGTATGTCGCTGAGAGCACCACCACACTGGAGCTGTTTGTAAAAAGCATCGCTACTTGCAGGAGCTGATGGAGCATGCCATGAAGACCTACTCCGCTCTCAGCGTTGGGGAAACAATCGTCATCGAGTGCTCCGGCAGCCGGTTCAAACTAGACGTAGTGGAAACAAAGCCTGGGCCAAAGGATGAACCTCCTAACACTACAGGTGGTATTTGCTTGTATGGCGACTTGGACCTTGAGGCCGATTTTGCTCCGGCAAAAGACACTCTACCCGACCCAAGTGCAACTGAAGACACTCCAATTTCAGGTGCAGAGCTAGATTCCCTCGCTGCACAAGCACTGGCTGCTGCCTCTGCAGGAGCAGCTGCACCAGCAGAAGAAACGCCTTCAGGCGCTTTCCACGGGGAAGGCAGGTCCCTTGGGGGTGGCGCAGCCGCCAGCCGCCCATCGTCTGCCCGGCGCCTCAGGGAGCGCATTGCAGCCTCCCGCCACGCAGGCGGACCACGGGCTATGTCGCCCATCCAGGCCTCCCCCGTGGCCTCACCTTCCCTCAAGGCGCGGTCAAGCAGGCGCACAGGGGCACCTGTGGGGGGGGGCGCACTGCGCAGCACAGGCAGCCAGCGCTCCATGGGTAGTACCACTGCATCAAAAAAGCCACTGCGCAAAGCCGCATCGGAGCGCAATGTCCGGGGGCAGGCGGCGGGCCGCCCCGATCCCGGGCGCAGCCGTGATAATGCCCCCCCTGCTATTGCCTCCCCTGGGTTCAAGCCAGATGCATCCAGCAGCAGCGCACGGGGTAGCAGGGGTGCTAAGCCCCAGCGTAGCACAGGAACTGCCAAGAGCGGCGCAAAGCGGCCCACTGGTTCCGGCGCCCCCAGCGAAGGCAAGCAGGCTGCAGCAGCCGGCCCAACGCAACCCGCAGCCCCTGTGCAATCCTTTGGCCTGGGCTTCTACTCGGGTCGCTGGTCTGGTGTGGATTTGGGCACACCCCCTTCAGGAATCACTCGCTTGCAACGGGCTGCCGTGGCTGCGATGGGCGCAGATGCCACGGTGCAACGGTTGTTTGCATCCCCTCGCAGTGCTACAAGGGGGGGAGGGTTCACGGATGAGGGGGGGAACATCCTGGCTGAGACTGCAGCGCGCGACCTTGCAGGCACTGCTCGCATGCTGGGTGCCCACGGCGCCTCCACTAGCAAGTTCCACGCGGCAGGGGCTGGCCACACCCTGCACAGCCCAGCGCCTGTCGCTGCGACCAAGCCGAGGGTGTCGCCAGTCACTGGAGGTGCGGCTGCGGGGGGGAGTACTGCAGATGCTGCAGGCCTGCGGCTTGGCGGTGCTGCCTCCCCGTCTGCTCGTCACGCTGGAAGGGCGGCTATGCTGCAGCGCCTGGAGGCTCGGCAGCTTGCTGCAGCTACAGCCTCGGCGATACAAGATGGTAAGGAGCCTGCCGGACAGGGGGAGTCCAAATATGGCACGCCCCCTAGGGCAAGTCGCACTAACGGTCGCGTCAGTCCCATCATGAGTCCTGGCACAAACACACGCACAAGCAGCTCCGCCAGCAGGGCTGCAGCACAAGGCAGGGCTGTGCGCCAAGCGGCAGCCCTGGGCAAAAAATGACACACTTGGGTATGATTCAGGGGAATTCATTCATTGTACACGGCTTGCAGGTGCTCACTTTGCCGTCGCGTCTTGTGCTCGTTTGAAGGACTGTCCCAGCAAGTGCAACCGCAAGTGCAGGCGCATCTTGAAGTTGTAGTCCGCCCCGTAGTCCTGCGCTCGCTTCAACATGGCTTGGCCTTCGGGTGTTGGACCCAGCACAGTTGCCATCTCGTAATATGCGAACGGCAGCGTGTAGTTGTCCTCTGTGATGTCAGCCTTGTGCTCCCGAATCCACATGAAGCAGGCCAGGGCACTGTCCACGTGCCCAGCAGCCACAAGCGCAGAGCCCCGCAGCAGCGCAGCCACTGCCACCAAGTCTGCCCGGGGCATCCCGCTGGGGTGTGTCTTCTCGCTGGGCTGCGGCAGGCTGCTGGCGTCGCTGGAGGCGCCCATGAGCCCCCGCCGCTGCTTGCTGCGCTTGGCCAGCGCCCCCCCCTCCACGGCGGCAGACGCCCCCTGTGCAGCCAAAGCTGTCACCCCAGCGCTCAGTGCTGCGCCGCTAATGCCAGCATCTGCAGCTTGGGCTTCAGCGTTGCTGTCATATGCTGCTGGCTGCACCATGCTCTGCACGTCGGCAGGTGTCTTGCCCACGTATGCAGCATCAAGCAGTGCCGTCACTTGCTCGCGGTCAGCGTCAGCAGGGATGCAGTACCGCTCCCGCACCGCCCCAATGGGGGCATGGGGGGAGGGTTTGATCAAGGGCATCTCTGCACCGGCCAGCTGCAGCAGCGCATCGTCCACATCCAGCAGCGCCGCCCTAGCCACAGCTGGGTGCATGCACGAGAAACCGTTGAACAGGTACATTGTCTCCAGGCCAGGCAGCATGAGGTAGCGTGGTGCCCCAGCACTGGGCAGCCCTGGGGCTTGTGCCCCGTGCTTCTCAATGCTCACGTCAGCTAGGGCGCTGTGCACAACTGGGTGGCCCGACGCGAGGCTGCGTCGCCAAACATCCACTTTCCGCACAATGAACTGCTCCGCTGAAATGCGCTTGCCTGCCAGCTTGCGCCCCAGCTGCTTCTGCACGACATCAAACTGGGCCGCAGCTGCAGCGATGTGCCCCCGCTCTGCTCGGCAGATGGCTGTCATGTACGAGAAGAATGCCCGAGACCACAGGTCAGATTCCTGCAGGAACTCGAACTGTGACTCAGCCAGGTGCCAGCAGGACTGAAAGCGCCCAGACTCAAGCGCCGCGTAGGGCTTCAGTGTCCAGTCGTACGTGGCCATACTGCGAGCCACGGCACTGGATTTCTGTTCAGACTCCTTGGGCACGACGGGGGGCGCCACTGCGATGCTCTCGGAGGCGGCGGCCCCACTGCTGGCAGCACCTGGGGCGGGGGGCTCTGTGGCCTGTTGGTTGTGTTCACCGGACAGCGTGGCCCCAAGGGGGGTGCTGTCCAGGTACTTGGGCAGCTCCCTTGGGGGCTTCAGCAGTTGGGTGGCCAGGGCGTTTCCAGCGGGAGCAAGGAACAGAAAGCAAAACGCTCGGTCGTACGCAGACACGTTGGCCAGGGCTTTGAAGTTGTCACTGGCAGCCGCCAGCCTGCCGCACTCTGCGAACAGGGCATCTGCCAAGCCAATGCTCCACCGCATGCGCTCTGATCGGCCAGCGTTCCACAAGAAAAATGCAGAAGTTGGAAAGGATTGAAAGGCTGCGGCCAGGACATCCTCAGCCGCCAGGGCCGAGGCCCGCCGGATATGAGGGTCCGACACGAAGGAGGGCAGCTGCACGAACTCAATGAGCAGCGCCATGGCTGCCAGCGGTGCCCGGATGCTGCGCCCCCGCATGCACGCCTGCAGCTGCGCCAGACCGGCTGGCTTGCTGGAGGGCACACCGAAGAACTGCACGACGCGTAATACGAGATCTGGCAGTGAGGCAGTCATCAAATTGAACATGCCGGTGCCAAACAGCCCACCGGACACCAGTGCTGCTGGCATATCGCCCGGCTGTGTGCGGGGGGGGACGGCAGCAGCTGCTTGGGCGGCCTCGGGCAACAGGGGCTCCAACCCAGCGGCACGGGCTGCCACCACGTCTATCGCCTGTGCTGCAGTGTGTGCCGATGGTTCGGGGACTACAGCAGCATCAATGTGTTCCGGCCCGGTTGTTCGCGCCACAATGCCCCCCAGGGCAGTGTCAAGCCTGGAGTACAGCCCCAGGCCCGAGTGAATCACCACTCCGCACTTAGCAAAGGCCAGTAAGCTCTCGTCCAGGATATGCAAGAATGCAGAGATGAGAGATGCTTCTGCGCCCACCAGCAGCCCCTCTGCCTGCGCAGGCGTCGCTGGGGCGGAGGCACCGAACCATGAGGTCGCAGGCTGCATTGCTGCAGACAGCTCCTCCACGTGGGCTGCTCGGCGGCGGGACTCGGCGATATCTGCTTCGTTCCAGGACATGATGGCCCGCATCATGTGGATGGTTGCATATGCCAGGGACATGATGGGCGAGCGCCTGAAGTGCCGGTGATAGCACTGCTCAGCCCAGCCGAAACGGTTTGTGAAAAACAAGTGCAGACCACGCATAGCAATCGCATTCGTGGTGACAACATCATCAAGAGTACACATGGCCATGTCTCGGTCAATGTCAGCAATAATGTGCGCCAGGTGCATGTCATCAAGCGAAATGGGCCGTGAAGTGACAGCCGAGTCCTGAGACAGCCATACGGAATCTGTGACGACCGCAGTGCGCGTGGACCAAACAGCCTTTTGACTTGAAAGGAATGAGCCAGAGTTATCAAATCGAATTAACAAGGCACCATCGAAAGGTGCTATGATGGAGTTGATGTCCTCGCCTGTAAGTGAAGTAGTTAGTACTGCACACGTTGCGGAAAAAGATGCCTCAACGCGGAGCATACCTTGAAGCTTTTGAGGAGCTTGAATGGGTTTCAGCTCACTGCCAGAAGCAGATTCAAAGAATACTGATACCTTCATGTCGGCGCTGTCCAGCACGCGAACATTCTGTAAACAACAAAAAGTGCTTTCCAGCAACGTACTTTGTAATAAAGCACGCAACCCTCACCCATTCGATCCTCATACCCTCCTGTACAGCAACCTTAACATCATCCGTGCTGCGTGCAGATATTTTAATTTCACTATCAACCATGGTGCGTTTGGTGGGTCGTGAGCCAAGTTGTAAAACACAAGACTGTGGGGCTATCTCCGCAACAAAAAATACTTCTCTTGGTTGCAGGGAGGCTTATTGGCTACAGTGCTGGCCAAGCAGATGACACGAACCAGGAACATGCAGTACGTTCAACTCATAGCTTTTAAGAAATGCTCCAGATTTTGCATTGGATCAGTGCGGGGCACGCATGCCACCCCTCTGCTTGCAACGCCGGACCCCCTGCTTATACATCGGAACTTCACTGGCTAGGCGCGGTGCAAACAGCCAGATTTCCCTCGGCACAAGCTCTTGTGCATCTGTTTTTGTTCCGCCGTTGACTGGCTGGCGTGCCCGCTGCCCTGCAAGCCGAACCTGGGGCGTGAAGCCGTAAGTGCACCTCCGCGCCCCCACCAGAACAGCTCTGCAAGGGCACGACAGGCACAGGAGCAGCGTGCAATACAGGATATGCCTGTGTATACCAGTCAATAGTGTGGCTCACATGACGGTGCATGAGCAGGCCCCCCCCTGCCGGGCTTCGGCAGCTGAGTCCTCTGCCTCGATGGCGCTGGAGCCCTTCACTCGGGCCTCGTCCTCTTCACCCCCCACGCGCACAGTGGCTGCCACAACTGTGTCATGGAACTCCAGTTCATGCGCGGAAAGCTCCATACCAAGCACATTCGCTGCAGCTGAGTAGAATGCACGGGGCACTGCGTCTCCACTTTCAGCAGACACCTCAAAGTGCCCTGTGCACTTGAACTCTTGCACGGCTTTATGAATCTGCGAGGTTGTAATAGCACGCTGCCCTACTAGATCAACTTTATTGCCGAGCAAATAGGCCTTTGGAGGGCTGGACGAAGCCATCGTGCAAGCGCTGGAGATTTTTCTGCTCCAAGCCTCAACGTCCGAGAATGAGGCATGGTCCGTCAAGTCAAAGCACAGAAATGCGATGTCAGCACCAGTTATATACTTGGTCAGCATTTTGCTGTTGACAGCTTGACCTCCGATATCCCATACCGAAAGCAGCAAGTCCTGCCCACGAATGGACAGCTTCTTTGAGTACGTGTCCAGTCCAACCGTTTGCTTGTAGCTGCATGGACAAAGCTGTGCAAGCGTTCCGCAGTGAATCAAAGCAGCACATACATTTTGCTAAAGCCGTCGTCCAAGAACCGTTGACAGATGCTCGTCTTGCCAACTGAGCCGTTTCCCAGCAGAATCAGCTTGCAAGACTTCGCTTGGTCCGCCGCCATTGTGCCCACGGAACGAAACAGGACTTGGGGAAATTCTATGTTTTCTACAATCTCTTAAACGCTATATCTCTCACAGCTTTGAGCGATTAATGCCGACCGCGTCGTGTGGCTGCACTGCTGCAGCACAGCTGAAACGGCTGTTTGAGGGGTGCTGGGGGGGATTTCTGCCAGTTACTCACATGCAGCTTGATGAATCGAAAGCTACCTGCTCACTGACGTGCTTGTGGGCCTCCCGTGAACAGAGCCAAGGCAAGAAGCACTCCAATGGCCGCTGCGACCACCAACGCGAGCATACGCGCGTGCTCTGCGACGGACGGTCCGCCTGCCCTCAGAAGCGCACCCGCCTGCCGAGCAGCCTGGTCCGCAGCAGGCACTCCACCGCTTGGCGCCACTGCTGGGGCCCTTGTAGCCCTATGACGTTGCCCATTGTGCCTAGTAGCGCCGCCTCGGGCTTCCGCCTGGTGTTGCTGGCCTGCAGCTTGCTGCTCCACCGAGTGCACCGGCTGAGAAGAGTACACCAGCAAACGGCTCAAGCGGACGTGTGTGGGGTCTGCAACAACGTAGTATGCAGCAGCATCTGCCTCTTGCTGGCTGGAGCGTGAGCTTCGGTGGGGTGCAACATTCTCAGGCAATGCGATCACTTCCGCCACAAACACACACAGGTGGTCAGACTTCATAGCATGGCATGGGGCAGGTGGTGCAGATCCTTCTACACCCACGATACCTTGTACGCCTTGTGGTGCTGCTGAAGAGACTTCGGCACTTGCCTGCATCAGTTCACTGACAGCTGTGCTGCCCCCCCCCAGGAGGACGTTCGAGCCGATGGATGAGGCAGCGCTGCAGAAACTGTAGGCAACCCGTGGATCGCCGGATAGATAAATTCCATTACCGAACAGGTTCCCGTTCTTCTCGTCCTGCGTGCCGCTGCGGCTGCGGAGGCCGAGTTGCAGAATGGACCAAACATTGTCGGCAGCTGTTCCGTGGTATGCAACTGAAAGAGCAAGAGCACATTACATGTACCCAAAATAAAGCAACAGTCGAAAACTTACGCTTGACACCATGCTTGGTTTTTAATTGGGAGAAGTGTTCGCTGTGTGAGGTGGTGATTTCCAATTCAAACGTTGGCACCGCCACGCCCTCTGCTACCCCACCGTCAGCAGTGGCAGCACCGGAGCTGTGCTGCAAAAGAAATGCACTCGATCTATGAGGTAGTCCAAGAAGCTTTTCTGTGAATGCTTTCCTGTCCACAGCTGACGTGCCAGGACTCAGGACGACAGCTGGTGAAGTGGGACCGGCGTTTGTTCGAACACCTAGAAAGCGCAGCTGAGCATGACTCCCAAAGCACAGCCACGCCAAAAGACCCTCATGCACATAATGAACATCACCTGTGGACTTAGGTATGCGCCTTGCGGAGAATGTGGGCACTAGCAAACTCGCAGCGCCCGCTTGTTGAACGGACACGCCCGGTGGCAGGTGAGCGGTGGGGCAGATAGACCCCCGACGAATTCCCAAGCAAGACGCCTGGAAGCAGGCCAGCAAAAAGTCAACCCCGATTTTGCAGGGCCTTTGGAAACTGTCACATGCAAGGGGGGGGCAGAATTGCGAATCACATCCAACCTTGGCAGTCTCACACTCCCCATCGCTGAGTGCCGCACACAGCATACCAACAGCAGAGGACACATTGATTCGCTTCCCAGAGGCTGCTTTACTTGACATGGTGGCATTCACAGACACTACTGCCTCAGTTGCTCTGCTGCCCGGCAAGGAGGGCGAGCTCACAAACGCAAGAGGGGGCATCTCGGCCTGTGCTGGAAATAGAATCGAGACATCCACGCACGTGGGACAGAAAAGCCCGGACACGCTTGGCATCACGATAAAGCGCAGCGTGATGGTGCTATTGTCAATATCAAATGAACCATGCTGAATGCGCTGCGGTGCAAAAACTGTGCCCAAAGCCACGCGTGCTAACACACTGCTGAGCAACATACCATGCCTCGAATATTTGCTGGCAAAGTTGCAAGAAGCAGATTACTTTCAAGCAAGATGTTCATTGTCCTTGTGTTGGATCAGCCAACAGCCCGAGAAAGTCGCAGAGCGCTGCTGAAAAACCTGGAGCAGGGAAGCTGGAAGCAATTTCTGCTGGTCAAAACTGCTGTCGCATTTGCAATGGATAAAACAGTGTACTTAGGCGGGCAATTCTGTGTGCAGGTAAGCCCTGGTTGCGTTTTCTTGTTGAATGAGGAAAGTTGTATTGCATTTGCTTCGCAGGCCTGGTCAAAGATAGACAGTGAGGTGGAAGCATGTGGAAGGGTGCACACAAAAAGCTAGTAGCGGCCCTGATCAAACAGCCACGCGTCTTGTATTCATGGTGTGGTTAGTCAAGTCATGCTCAATTGCGTTTATTTTCTTCGGTATGGACCGATCTCATTCATGTGTCTAGTACTACTGTTTGACCATGCTTGGCTTGGCGTGCTCCCACTCAAATTGCCTAAACCCCCCTGCGACATCTCAATCCGCTGAAAGCACCTTCGTGGACACTGTGTGACAAGAAATGACGACGATATTACGAGGTGAACCAGGATGTGCCGGCTGGAGCTGGCCCTCGCTGATCTTGGTGTTTGCTTTGTGTGGCGGCCTCACTCTCTGAACACCGTGCCCGCCATCCCCTTTGCATTCCTACACAGCGCGAATTGGAGCATCCAACATGCTTGCACTTCGCTCGGAAGCGCTCATGGCTGTAGCCACTGAAGCGAACGGGCCCGCAAAACCGCCGTGCCCCCGCCCCGGCCCCTCCCCGCCGTGCCACGATGGAGTAGCAATTACGATTCTTTGGACTGCACTCGGACAGCATCCACGAGAACTCGCAAATTGTACTGCATGGCCTGCAGACGAGGATGCCATGGACCAAGCAAGCGCAGCAAGCCCCCTGATAAACGAGCAAACACCCCGCTCAACGGCAACGTGTAGTCCACCAGCAGTGCCACACGG
>Ga0307982_1000667_pt1 | contig 27121 bp, 28 predicted proteins | sample OrgLakmetagen989_FD_201847 | JGI IMG/M metagenome (GOLD analysis project Ga0307982, IMG submission 201847) | Saline water microbial communities from Organic Lake, Antarctica - #989 | ecosystem: Environmental > Aquatic > Non-marine Saline and Alkaline > Saline | place: Antarctica: Organic Lake...
GAATATAGTATAGATATTTCAGCTTGGAATGTTAGTAATGTAACAGATATGAGTTTTATGTTTATGAATACTGAATATAGTATAGATATTTCAGCTTGGGATGTAAGTAAAATAACAGATATGAGTTTTATGTTTTACAATAGTCAGTTTAATGGAGATATTTCAGCTTGGGATGTAAGTAGTGTAACAAATATGAGGTTTATGTTTTATAATAGTGAATTTAATGGAGATATTTCAGGATGGAATGTTAGTGGTGTAACATATATGAGTTTTATGTTTTATAATAGTGAATTTAATGGAGATATTTCAGGATGGAATGTTAGTGGTGTAACATATATGAGTTCTATGTTTTGTAATAGTCAATTTAATAGGGATATTTCAGCTTGGACTGTTAGCAATGTTATAAATATGAATAGTATGTTTTATGGTAGCAAGTTTAATGGATATATTTCAGCTTGGGATGTAAGTAATGTTACAGATATGAAGTTTATGTTTTATAATAGTGAATTTAATGGAGATATTTCAGCTTGGGATGTCAGTAGTGTAACATATATGTGTTCTATGTTTTGAAATGTTAGTAAGTTCAATGGGGGATATTTCAGCCTGGACTGTTAGTAGTGTAGCAGATATGAGGTTTATGTTTTATAATAGTAAATTTAATGGGAATATTTCAGCCTGGGATGTAAGCAATGTAAACCATATAAGTTAACGTGTTTAAGATTAGTAAGTTTAATGGGAATATTTTAAAATATAATATATATATATATATACTAATTAGTTAATAATAAATAATAAATATTTTTTTGTAATAACTTTATAGATATTATTATATAATATGTCACATTATGATAATAATAATAATGAAATTAATGATAAGAGACTTCAAAAAGAATTTATTGGATTTTCCTTCTCTCAATTCAAGAAAACAGAAGTGAAAAAACAAATGCAAAAATCTATACTTGAAGGAAAAGTAGAAACAGCTAATTATTGGTGTGTAGAACTATTATGTGCCGGTCACTTTCTTGATATATGGGAAATTATTATTTTTATTATGGGAAAACATATACATTATGGAAATCCAAAATTACCTATTTATATTGATCTTAGATTAGAAAATTTTAGAGATACGGTGTTAAATGGTTATATTGAAAAAGAAATAGATATGCGTAACAATATTAAAATTAGGGAATTATTTAGCGAAATAATAAGTATTTTATGTTTCTCTCAAAAAAAACACAGTTACGACACTATTAAGATTAAAAAATGTGATTATAATTTAACAGAAATAAATTATCGCTTAAGGGCTGACAATATTTCATATTCAACACTTGTATTTAAATCAACTGACCCAAAAGAATTATTTATTGCTTATAATGAGTTCATGTATTGTATTGATAAGAAGGGGAATAATATGGCGAATGCTTGTTATTGGATGGAATGGATAGCAGAATATGAGAGTATATGTAAGAAACAAAAAGAGAGTTGTCTTTGCGAGAGAAGAAGTTTTGTCCCCGTTGATGAGAAAAAACAAATGGATATAATATGGATGATATGGGAGGGGATTATACATGAGGGTATGAAAAGAACTAAACTTATTAGTAAAATTATAAATAGTTTATTAAATATATTTACAATTCGTTACACAAACGGTGTTAAGAAAAAAAGAAGGTACATAATGTATTTTGCTATAGCATTACTGACAGAAAATATTAATATGGATATAAATATTCATAATAATGACAATATACTAAAAGGTATTAAAAAAAATATTTATAAAATTTATAAGCAGGTAAAAGAAAATGAAATAAAACCAGATACTGATTATTTATTTAATGGTATGAAAGAAAAAACTAGTATAGAAAAAACAATGGTAAAAATAGAACTCATGAATGAAATAAATAAATTTAAGTGATTTATAATAGGCGTTATTATAGGATATCTTATTCTATATTCTATATTTTATATTTTATATTTTATATTTTATTTTGGTATGAAAATAGTTTTATCTTTATCATAATAGGTACAACCAACACCAAATTGAAATAGTAATTCAAATTAGTTTCTTGCTACTCTTTCAAATGGTTTAATAAAATAACCATAATCAGTTTCATAAACAAGTAATTTACTATTTTTACTCCCAAATTTGACTGGGAACTCATTAAATTCATCATTATTAATTTTTAAATAATCAATAGGAATTGTATACCTATTATAAATACCCATAACATTGATTTTATTATTTAAAAGTACCCCATTGGTTAAATTTGAAGTTAGTCTAAATTTATATTTAATACAAACTTTAGTTATGTTAATATGATCATTTAACTTTCCAATAAAAGAACACATATTTAAATACTATATCTTATAATTTGTGAAACTATTTAACTTGTTTATATAATATATAATTTCATAATCAATTTTATTACATAATGTGCGTAGATTATATAAAATAAGCATAAATTAATATATTTGTTATAAATTTAGAAACAAGCAACTCCTATCTTTTACATTACTGACATTCCAACCTGAAATATCTTTAATAAACACATTACCATAAAATATGTATCTCATGTTAGTGACATTGCTTACATCCCAAGCTGAAATATCTCCATTAAACTGACTATTGTAAAACATAAACTTCATATCTGTAACATTACTTACATCCCAAGCTGAAATATCCCTATTAAATTGACTATTACAAAACATATAACTCATATCGGTTACACTACTGACATCCCATAATTCAATAAAACCGTGTTTTATCTCACAATCCTGTTTATTATCATAATATTTCTCAATAGCATTCCTCAATTCATCCCTGCTATAAAATTTATTATTTACAAATCTATTATAGAATTGTATAAAATTAAGATTTTTATTTTTTTTATCAAGCATTGCGATCCTAATTGCTAACTCCTTAGAACCTTTATCACAAATCATTAGATAATTATAAATATCAATCTGTGTTTCATAATTATTATGTGTTACAATTCTCTCATTAAAATCATTGATTATTTGTCTGGAAAACGGAAATGAATATAAACAATTATCTTCTTCTCCGTATGAGTTATCAATAAGTACATTAATATATTCGCTTTCCATTCCTTGAAGGTTTAAATCTGTAATTTTTACGTTATCCATCTCGTTTGTAAGTTATTATTTGTTGTGAGTGTATTATTTAAATAGTTTGTCAAATCAATTTTTAAAATATTATTTCTGTTATTATTCTCACATTGTATTAGTGATAACGGGTAAATATAATTATATAATAAAAATAGACTAGATAATATAATTATATATTATATAATATACAAATAAGTAATACTAATGTTTAGTAAAAAAATAACACCCATGATAAAGAGATTATATAAAACAACGCTATTATACAAATTATTCATTATTTTGACTATATTACTGTTATTAACATTTTTCTATAAGAGAGAAAACTTTAATTTTAATACAAAAAAAGAGGGCTTCCAACAAAATAAAAAATTTGTATTAAAAGAAGGTCAAGATATATATGATGACTTTTACGCAGATGTATATGACGAACTCGTATATGATGTCGATAAAAACAAATTTGAAATTGGCGAGATAATCCGTGCTACAAATATGTCTCCTGGTAATAGTATTGTATTAGATATCGGGTCAGGTTCAGGACACCATATGAATGAACTAACTAAGAAAAATATTAAGTGCCAAGGTATCGATAAATCTAGATCAATGGTATCAAGGACAAATAAATTATATCCTTCTGTTTCAATCAAAGAAAGCGACGCACTTGACGCTATACAATTCCAACCTCGGACATTTACGCATATACAATGTCTATATTTCACGATTTATTATATTGAGAATAAAAAACGACTATTTGAAAATTGTTTTAATTGGTTAAAACCTGGTGGATATTTAGCATTACATCTTGTTAATAGGGATATGTTTGACCCTATTATAAATGTATCAAATCCACTACATATGGTATCCCCGCAAAAATATGCGAAAAAACGAATTACCAACTCTCTTGTTAAATTCAAGGATTTACAATATAAGGCTGATTTTAAATATACTAAAGGTGATAATAAAGCATTTTTCGAGGAAACATTTAAAGATGATATTACAGGGAATGTTAGGAAAAACAATCATATTTTTTATATGGAAACTCAAAAACAAATACTAGAGATGGCAAAACAAAAAGGGTTCATTTTACACGGTAAGATTGATTTAGTTACAATACAGTACGAATATCAATATATCTATATATTACAAAAACCGCAATAAGTATATTAAATATATACGGAATATATTATTAAAGATATTAGTATTAGTAAGGATATAATTGATGTCTGATATAAGATATACTTATGGGTTACTTGATAATAGCGGTCACAAACCATTAATAGGGAATTATAATTATGGCACTATAAAGGATACAGAAACAATACACAATTTCAAAAATAAAAATAAAATCAACCGTCCAAATATTGACGTTTTTTCTGCTATTAAAGAATGTAAAAAATGCAATAATACAAAAGATATAACTCCACTTGTTAATGATGGTGGTAGTATATTCATGTGTAATAAATGTAAAAATGTATATAAGCTATAAGACTAACTTTATAAATCTAGAGAACTTGATACAAAAAAGAAAAGATAAAGTGGCTTATTTGGTAAACATAAACATAAACAATAATTAGGATTAGGACCAGGATTAGGATTATGAATAAACAAAAAGATATATGTTTAAACTTTATACTTAAATTTAAAACATATAATATTAACTATAAGATTACAAAAATAATATAATGGAAGTATTAAATAATCTATATCGGGATAAACTATATATATCATTCCCTTCTAGGTTTGTATTTCTCTCTATTATTGTATACATAATATACTCTATATATTACAGATTAACAAACCGTTTTTGGATCACACAACCAGTATTTCATTACCATAATTTATATAATTGGATATTGCCTAAAGGTATTATACATAAACAATTAATTCCTGCGAATAAAAATCGTTATTATGAAGAATTTCGTATTAAAACAGTTACAATATCACCTAAAGATGATTCTATAACGGATTTATTAACTGACCCTGAAATATGTGATTGTTTCTCTCTAATACAAAGACAATATTTGTGTGAGCAGGATATAAAATACACACCAGATATAAATGATATTTATGTATATCTAAAAGGACATTTACATAATTCATTTATAAGTTATTTTTATGAAACTGAATTTTTAAAACAGGATATATATAACTTATCCATAGACAAATATGATACTAATAATGGAGATAAACAGAATAAAAATAATACAGATACCAATATAATAATAAAACGACCTATAATAAAAAGTGTCCTAATAATGAGACCTTTAATAGTTATGTTAGATAATACTAACAATACTAACAATACTTTTATTACAAATTATGTTGATTTTTTATGCACTGGTAAAAAATGGCGTAGGACTGGAATTACACCTAAATTAATAAACACTACAGTATATAATACAAATAAATATAATTACGATAATATTAATACTAGTGCTATATGTAATAACTATAACTACTTTAACAATAATGAAAATAGAGAGAACTCCCAACAAATAATAAACACCTATTTTTTTAAAAATGAAGATATTAAAACAAAGATCGTTCCATTCATAGTATTCAAAAGTTATTTCTATGATATAAAATATTGGAGAGAACGACCACAAAACAAAGACAAAAATACACCTGAATATATAAATTATAATCAACAACTAAAATTATCACTTATAACAAATGATAATATTAATCTATTTATAAGGGATTTTCAAACCACTATAAAGGGACATTTTAAACACACCATAACAAGTTCATTGAATAATATTATTGAACTAATAAATGGGAAACAACTTTATATTTTCTGTATGCATTTAAATGACGAAATTATAAACTGGTATTTTTTTAAGAACTCACATATTATATATAAAAAGGGACAAGTATGGGAATGTACAGGATCTATTTGCGGAGAGAACGATACTACCACGCAAACAAAATCGTCCAGTGAATTTATTAATGGGTTCTATAAATGTATCCTGTATCTAAAAAGACACAATAATTTAGCATATATAAACATAGAAAACGTTTCTAATAATAATGTTATTATAACCCAACTTATACGTGATAAGCAATATATATCATCCACAATATATAATTATTATTTTTATAATTTCATTTACAGACCACAATTAAGCAATGAAACATTTATTTTATGTTGAATATTATACTACCTAACATATTTACTTGCTCGTGCGAATGAATCAATTACAAAAATAATAAATACTCCTAAAAACGAATATAATATTAATTCTTCTGTTACGTGTCCGGTTTTTTCTTCTTGTTGTTCTTCTAATAAATGTATCATATAATTCAGTTTTTCAATAAGCATATCTTTTTGTCCTGATACTTCCTGTGTATTTGTTATAGAATTATTATTTGGAACGTAATTTTGGTAATATTCGTGTAATAAAGTCCCTGATGTTCCATTCAATAAATTATAATCTTGATTTGATACAGAATTATCCCCTGTATTATCATCTATTTCATAATCGTTATTTTGCATTTCTCTCTGGACGGGTTGCGATTGATTATTATTACTTAAAAATTGAGGATTATATTTAATATCTTGCTCTAAAGGTTGTGTGTTTGTCTTAGATTGTAATTGTGGATTTGGAGGGAAATTTAATGTAGTCTCTATATCATCATCATCACTATCGATATCACTCATACTTCCTATATTCCTCATTTTGTCATTACTATTTATACTTTTTAAAAACTTTTCTACTTTCTCTGATCTTACATCTTTTATTGTATTTCTTTCTCTACCTTTTACTCTTCTTTCACGTTTCTTATTTATATTTTGCGAATTATTAGACGTTGTTTTTGAAATTGGTTGTCCATTTTTTATCTCAATGTCATTAGAATCAAAATCGGCAAATCCAAGTTGGAGGTTCATTACTATAAAAAAAAGAGATATTTATTTATTTATTTTAACATTAAATGTTTAGGATTTATTGAATATATAATATGAAATATTAACTATTGTATATGAATTATATATTAATAATAAATACAAGTGATAAATAAAAATATATGATTATTTATATATCTATATCTCAAATGAAATATTATAAAGAAACTATTATTGCGTTATTTACATTGTTCATTTTATATTCTGGTCCTAACATGTTAAGTAATATTATAAATACACCTTTAGGGAAAATTGTTGCAATTGGTATGTTGATTGTGTTAGCAAATACATATGGCAAAAAATATGCTATATTCTATGCCTTAATAATAATAATGCTATTACAAAATGTATTTGAAGGGATGGAAAATAAAGAAGGTGATACAACACAACCCGGTGATAATGAAAGTAATGACGAAAATGCTGACGATGTTAGCGAGGATAAAGAAGATGCAACAACAGCAGAACCTGAAGGCGCTGAAGAAGATATAACTGATGTAAATAATATAGATGGAGGTGAAGAGGAACTTGTTACAAGTGAAAACACAAGTGGTAAAGATCAAATTGATAATGAAGATAGATTAAAAAATGTAGTCCCAAGTGATGCACCACAAAATGAAAAAGACGAAGATACTAATAATGTTGAGGGGTTTTCTAATTTTAATGGTGGTTCTTTATTCGCAGGATATTAAATATTAAATATTGGATATTGGATATAATTGATAATTAATAAATGTCAATAAGTTACAGATTACAGATTACAGATTATAGATTACAGATTACAGATTACATATTACAGATTACATAATACAGATTATATATAATATATTAAAATTATATATAATATAAGGAAATGAAAAATAAAATATTCTATTTACAAATATTCTTTATAATAATATCGTTATATGTGTTCTATAATATATATAATAAATCGCAAAAACATAAATATAGATATATAGAAGGTCTAGAGACAAAAAAAAATGGTTATATTACTAAAATGAGAAAATATCATAATAAGAATATAATGAGACCCCTAAGATTGAAAAAGGATGATATACATAAGAATTTAAAGGAAAAATATAATAAATTTAAAAAGTGGTTAATATAGAGAAATAAATCATTATAATTATAATATATATATTCATATATTCAAATGCTCGGGATACTATTGTATGAAGTTATAGACATTGTATTTTATACTGGTAAATTAGGTGTTAATGGTGTATATGGAATGTATAAGTGGTATTCAGGAGATAAACCTAAAAATATTAGTTATACAGAAATTATTGAAAAAATGGAAACTCGAATAAAATTGCTTGAAGATAAAATAATGGATAAAGAGAGATAATTATAATGGTTAAATATTTCAATAATCATTATTACTAAACATTTCTAGTAATTTACCTTGATTTGCTTTATGGTTATCCTGTTTAGCCTTCTCTAATATTTTCATGGCGCGTTTTATCTCTAGCTCACTTACTTTATTATCATTAGTTAAGTCCATCGCTTTTTCAATACGTTTCATATAATCAGGTATTACACAAAATGAACTCTCTTCATTGAATAAATAGTCTGCTAAAATAACAAATACAGCTGTAAGACCGAGAGAAACTAATATGTCTTTAGTGCCTATCCATATAATAGAGAATATGAGAACTTGTCTCATAATGTTATTTTTCAATAATTGTTCTTGATTTTTACTTAAATCAATAGTTATATATTTAGAACCTATATTTAGCATAAGCATCATAATTCCACTAAAATATACACTAGAATTTATTCTATATAGATGTTCAATAAATGTTTTAAATAATCCATTATTAGTATTTAATGCCACTGTTATAATCTCTTTATTCTTACTCATATTATATATAATTTATATTATTTATTACATATAATATTTACTTTTATCCTGGCTATTTTATCTTTTTAACTCTTTATCATTTATTTTTATTATTTATTATTTATTATATACATTATTAAAAAGAACTACTTGTCTTGTCCTTATTGAACTATCAAAATGATACCCGGATTTTTTTATTTCTGCCTGGTTAACACCTGCACCTAATGTTAAATCGCGCGTTAATTTACGATTCATAGCATAATACGAACCTGTGTTTGTAGTTGGTCCGTTCTGATTATTTCTAGTAAAGTTTGTTTGTGATCCTGAATTAAACAACATTAAATAATTATTTCCCATTATTATAATATTATTACATATTTTATTTATTGTGTATTTTATTACATATTATTAAATATATCCACTAATTATTCATTATCTCACTCTAAATATCTATGTATCTGTATTTTTATATTATGATAAAAATAGTTGTCCGCTATCCGGTGGTGTTTCTCTATTTGTAATGCTATTATTAAAATTTTGAATTACATCATTTGTCATAATATCTGTATCCAATGATATAATATTTTTATCATTCGCATTTTGTATAAAATATTTACGCATAAAATTATCCCTCATAATATTCCTTAACATATACACCATCTCTTCACGGATTATATCCCGTTTGAATATAATAAGATATTGTTCTTTTATAGTTTTGTATAGATTGAAAAAAACCATGGATACTTGAATATCACTGTAATTATTTAAATAACTATCGAAAAACGAAGAAAATGTATCATCGCTCATAATATCCCATATTTTGGAAATATAATCATTTTCTTTATATATCTTATTCCCTTGTTTAATAATACTTTTTTTGTTTCTTTCATACATTTTTTCATTAATATTAACAAGATCTAATGGGACTATAGCATTTTTTTTATGTTTTGGTTCATCGTTAAAATTATAATCATCTCCATTTTTATTCTTAATCTTCATATTTTTCTTAATTCTTTTATTATCTTTTGTTCGTTTTATTTTTTCATTATATTTATCACTAAATGCAAGGATATTATCGCTATTTATTTTAGACATTGGTGATATTGAAGAAAATAATGGGCTTGTTAATGTGTTAGATATAGAAATATCACTATAGGATTTGTTCTCTATATTATCATTCATAATAAATATGTATTATAATATATTTCTAAATATTTTATGTATTGTATTAATTATATCTCTCTTTGTCAGTTTCTTATCTTTATATTAATCTTTAAATGTCTAAATGTCTAAATGTCTAAACTTACAGTATTTCTCTCGCTTCGCGGTTTCCTTTTAGATTTATTAGGGTATCCATCAGCATCTTTTGATATGGATTTTAATTCATCTATACTAATAGTGCTACCCGATTCCATTTTATGAAAACTATTGATGTTACGTGTAGGTATATTTTGTTGTGGTGATTGGTTTATTTGAGGGGTTGGTTTAGATTTTAGTTTTTTTAATACATCGCTTATATCACGGGGTCCCCTCATTTCTGGACGGTTTTCTTGTTGTGTTGATTGTGTTGGTTGTCTTTGTGATTGAAATGGCATTTGTCTCTGTCCCTCTCCTTGTTGAGAGAAATTTCCGTATCTATCTTCCATATTCTCGGCGTCATTAAATATTGGTTGGTTTCTACTCATACCAATATCGGGTCTGTTAGATGGTCCTGGTGGTATATCAGGGCGTTGTTGTTGTGTTTGTGGTGGTTGTCTCATTACAGGGGGAACGCTTTCTCTCCCAGTATTGTTCCCATAAAAACCTTCTTGTGATTGCTGTTGATTTCCACCACCTCCCCCCATTAATCCACCCATAAAATTACCAAATCCTGGGTTTGTTTGTCCCATTGAACTTGCAGCTGCTTGTGTGAATTGTTTCATTAAATCAGGATTTTGTCTCATAATATCATCCATACCAGGCATAGCAGACTTAAACATTGTGTTTGTCATATGTAACATAACTGCACTCCCTCCAAGTTGGAATAATAATTTTAATTCGGGTGCCATCTTAGCTTTAGAACTATATTTCTCATGTAATTCCGCAAATATATCATCATATTCATCTATATTTTCACTTATACTTTCTCCCCAACCATCCAATTTTAAATCAAATGGATCGAATTTGTCATTCAAATATTCTAATGCTGTAATACAGCCCATCATTATTTTACCCTGAAATTTTACACTATTGCTTTTTTCTTTATCTGAAATAATCATTTCATATTCTCCCTGTATCTCATCGAGAGAACTATCCATTGTGTAATGTTTTGAAACTTGAACTCCCTTCTCTTTTAGTTTTTCTAATTTATATAGAAACTTCTTCTTTGTTTTTAGTAATTCTTCCCTGCTCATTGGTTTTTCTTTTGGTTCAGTATCTGCGTTTGGGTCCACTGGGATTTCATTAAAATATTTATATCCATCCCATGTTTCTTTATTATTACTACTAGTTGAAGCCTTTCCTAAATTTGGGTCTCCAATATTATCCACAGTATTCAACTTTATTGGTATCGGTTCATTAAATGACTTATTAATAGTTGGTAATGGTTTTTCAATAGTCTCTTTATTCAATGATATGAATGGTTTTGAAAATATATTATCAGTTCTACTACTTGGTTCTGATAGGTCATTTAATTCACTCTCTAGCTTATTCAAATCATCAATATTAATCTCATTGCTATCATTTAATTGTATTCCATTAGTGCGGTTACTATTTGAACTCTTTGAACGTGTATTCATCAACATATCCACACCAGGACCGAAATTAACGGATTTTTGGCTAGGGGTCGGTGATGGGTTGCTAATATCCAACTTTATAGGTTCATCATCCAATTTTGAAATGCCAATATCAATTATTTCTGCCATATTATATTCTAATAAGAACAATTAATTTTAAGTCATACGCATTAATAAATATATTATCAGGTAGGTAACTCCATATAAATGATATAAACCCTTTATTTTAGCATTGTAATATACCAATATGCCTGTAAAAAACAGTCGGCTAAATCATCTTTTTTCTTATGTTGATTGAATAGAGTAATTATATCATTGTTATTTTTATTATAAGTCTTATTATCAGTATTATCTATTTCATATATTTCTTCAATAATTTTTCTTGTAATATCGATACTTCTATTTTTTCTCTCTTTATATGTTGTTTTTTCTCCTGGTTCAGTGAATAATTTTAATTTATTTGATGCGTTTATAAATTGTATATCCTCTATATTATTCATAATAAAATATTGGGCTATCATACCCTGAATGGTTTTCATTCTGTTAGCAATAGGACTTATTTGGTTCTCGATAAGGACAGTATTTATATCTAATTCACCAATAAATGAATTTAATTGATGTACTATATTTTTACCAACATCTATTAATGTCATCTTATTAGCATCATCTTTTTTTACTATTTCCAAACAGTTATTGATTAGAAAATCATTTATTTTTCCTAAAATCGTCTTTTTTGTGTGTTTTTTTATCTTATTATTTTCATTATCATTATCATCATCACTATGACAAATATCTATTTTGTTATCATTACAATATATAATTAACTCTTCTAATTTTACTTTTTTTAAAGATGTAATAGTATGTTCCTTGCATGGTATAATAAAACCACTTTTTTTTGAATGTATTTTACAATAAAAATCTCCTGTTATATTTTTATAAAATATTTGTCTTTTACATTTATCAACTGAGCAGTTTCTATAAATATTTTCTTTATTACACAAATTTAATACATCCCATTTTACTATTTCATAATTATTTATAGAGAGAATACAACATGCTAAATTTTTTATACCTACATCAATACTTATTATATTTGTAATGTTATTATTCATTATAGATATAATTTTATATAATCATTTATTTATATTAATTTATTATCTCAATAATCCTTAATAATCCTCAATATCTCTCTAATTTGATTTTGGGATTGCTAAAAATTCTTGCTGGCTCATTAATGGCGCTGATAATCTACTATGTAAATCCTCACGAGATAAATATAATTTTTTTAAATCACTATTCTCATACCCAAAAGGCTGTGTCATATCTTGACAAGATCTATATAAGTATTTACCATTATTTTGAATTTTTAAAGGTGGTCCATATTTACATATTCCTACCTGGTCACATGCCTCTTTCTTATTTGTATTAATTATAGTTTCTGCGTTATTTGTTAAAAATTTGCGATAATCAAGATTAGTAGTTATTCCATTTCTCTCCATTAGTTCTTTATTTACAGTTGTTGGAAAGTCGTAATTTGTGAAGGCACGACCATCTTCTAACAAACTAGGATATTCATTACATATATTATTACAATCATAACAGGTTCCCCAAGACATTATTAATAGTATAATATATTTTATATTTTATGTTTTATATTTTATGTCATAATTATTCGTCAATAATATCACACAATTCTAAATCCATATCACTATCATCTTCACTTTCATCAATCTCATCAATCTCACCATGTAAACTAATATTTTCACTTCCTTGGATAACACTGACATTCTTAATATCATTATTGTCCACATCGTTGATCCCGTCTTGTACCTCAATATCAATTTCCTTATTATCATGAAGTTCGTCATCATCGTCAACAATTTTTGATTTTCCAGGACCACTAATTAAAACATCATTTTTTTCTATATCATGTTCATTATCTTTATTATCCTCATCCTCATCAACGTGATCGGCACCATTTTCTATATTCAATTCAACACCGTTATTCTCTTCATTAGTGCTATTTTTTGTTTTATTAAATAAATCATTAACATTGAATGTCTTGTTTGGTTTATCAATAGTATTTTTATTTATGTACATGTCAATCATATCTAATAATTCCTTTTTTTTAGTCTGTTTAATATTCCCCATTATAGGTAAGTCTAAATACTGTATTGTATCCCTAAGAGTTGATACATTCATTTTTTTGTAATTATTAGAAGTCAAATATTGGATATTTTTTTTAATCCTGGTTTCGTCGGTATCTTCTACTGAATGGTATGATTTATTAGATTGTGTTTCATTTTTTTCTTCTTCTTCTTCGTCTTCATCGTCTTCATCTTCAGCATCGTGTTCATTTTCGTCTTCATTTTGATTTTCATCTTCAACATCATTTTTTAATTTATTTATTTTTATTGACAATATATTCTTATCATTATCATTATCATTACTATCACCATTATTTACTATATCTTGTATGTCTTGTAATTCTACTTTTTTAACATTCTCGTTTATGATAATATCAGCTCCATCATCTATATCATTTCTCTCTTTATTCTCGTGATCATCACTATCTTCGCTATCAGTAGATTCAATATCACTATTATCTTCATCCAATAAACTCTCGTCATCGGATACATTAATTAAATTATTAGTTTTCTCATGTTCAATATCTGTATTCTCTCTTTGTACAGCCTGTGTTACATCAGTGTTCTCTCTATATACGATATTATTTTGTTGTTGATTTTTAATAGCTTCATCTTGAACTAATTTAAATAATATATTTATCTTAGTTTCAATCGCAAAATATTTACGTTTTAAAAAAAAGAATATTCCAATCATAGCAATCGCTAATAAAATTAATGAAAAACCGGTAGCTATAATAATTCCTCTTGATATCTCCATATTACTTTCTACCTATAAATAAAAAGTTCTTTTTAAACGAAAGATTTAACATAATCTATAATTTCAATTGGATAATTTAATTTCTCTAAAACTTGTAATCCACCACCTGTTATATTAGAATGTCCCCTTTCAATTGTATATTTATATTTAATTTCTTTTGTATCATTGTCCCTATTACAATCCATATAATAAGATGTTGATTTATTACTTTCTTTACTTTCTGTGTTTTCTTTACTTTCTGTGTTTTCTTTACTAGTCATTTCTCTCTCTATTTGTGTATCTGTTTCACTGACTGATTTAGAATTCATATATTTTAATTCATCAAAGTGACTTGTTAGCATATAACGAATATTGTTATTCTCTAAGTATTTAATATAACCTTTTGCGGAAGAAATCGCTTCATTTGGATTAGTCCCCGAATATAGTTCATCATATATAGCCAAATAATCATAAGTATTTTCATTATTTTCCCCATTTATAGCATTAATATCATTTACAATGTCTAAACATCGCCTTGCTTCTGCCTGGAATAAACTATCTCTATCTTTACTGTCCGGTATATTAATATACGAATACAATTTTTTATAACAAGGGATATTACATGATGAATAACAACCAAAACCGAACTGTTGAGAGAAAAGAATATTTAATAAAGTAGATTTTAAAACGGTTGTTTTACCGGATGCGTTTGGACCATGGATTATATAATTTGTATCCAATAAAATATCATTTTTTACATTAAATTCATTATCTATAAAGTGTATATAATAACTATCTTTCAATTCGTGAGTTTTATTTTTATTAAAGGTACACTTGTTTAACTTCTCTCTATTTATATGTTTTTGTAACATCTCAATATTATCACTAAATCCATTTATACCAAATCCAAACATCATTAATTTATAGCATTCATCGTCATTATATAATTTATAGAATAATTTCATATATTTCCCAATGTTAAATATTGTTTTGACACTAAAATTATCAGTTTTGATTATTGAAAATTCATTATATAATTTTTCTATATCTGTATATTTTTCTTGAATATATATATTATATTTTTTAAGTCCTGTATTACCGGATACATTCAATATATGTCGCAATATATCCATTGTGTGTGATATTTGTGCCTTTGTTTTATACAAAAATGATTGTATAAATTCCATATTGGATTTTATTTTAATACACATTAGGATATTTTGATAAGTAGTAAAAGCAAAAAATCCTATTGCCAATGCCGAAGTTGCTTTTTGTGCTGTTGTGATCTCCCTGCTAAATAGAGAGAAGATTTTACCAAATGCGTGGTTTTGTAGTTGTTTTTTTAATAAACAAATATAATTTGGTAAATTACATGGTTGTTTGTTTAACATAATTATTATAAGTGGTATTATAAATAAAATTAGTGGTATCAGTAAACTAATAACCGGTGATGATATATTTAAATAATTCGTTATTTGTAGCATGGTATCATTCTTATTTAAGAATTCCAAATGTTTCCAATCGAAATATTCATATTTTTTTAAGAATCCATTTTCATTTTTGAACTCTAACCATTCATTAATGAAATTAGAATTAGAAAGTGTATTATTATATTTATAACCCTTTATAAATTTTTGTATTTTTTTAATGAATTTGGGATTAGTAGAATAGCTTTCTCTCCATAAAGGTATTGTTAATTGAGATAATGCCAATGTTTTTTCTGGGGTTGTACCTGTTACAGGTCTCTCTAGATTTACTCTTTCAATGTCTTCGTCTCTAATAGATGTTGGAGAGAATAAAATAGAATATGGATTATGTGATATATCTAATTCTAAATCATTTATTAAATCTCCTGTTATATCCTGGCGTGTTTTTTTATGTTCTAATTTTAATGGTATTGAAAAGTATTTTAATATATCATCTTTATTAAACATTATAAGAAAAATGATATAATTTATTTATTGATTGAACATATTTAATTTAATTTAATTTTAGTTTTATTAGCAATATAATTTTTGATATTAGTTAATGTAGATTCATCGTATATTTTTGATATATTTTTTATAATAGAATACATTACCAGTGATATAATGTCATTATCATACCAACCAGGGTTTTTTATGGATACTTCTTTTCTTAATTCTGATATATTGTCTATTAATTTCATAATAAACTCTTTTATTACATCATAATTTTCATTCCATTCAACTGTTTTACCATAAAATTTATTCCTTTTAGTATCAGAACAACGTATTGGATATTTCTCAATTGGTATATTCATAAGTGCGTTGTCTACAATATCTTTATAGAATTCAATTGTTTTTGATGGTAGTTTTAAGATATCACAATTAAAATTGTCTATTATATTCTGCACTGTAAAAGCATCTTTACAATCGTTATTTAGATAATTCTTTATACTAAATTTATTATTCTGTATGTTTTTCACATTAGTATTATAATAATTATAATTTATAATAATATTTTGTCCATTATTCCCAGTTGTTTTATTATTAATACTATTTTTAACCCACTTAATATTACATATACAATTACTTTTATGATTAAATAAACTCTGTCTATGTTTATATTCCTTTCCACATATACAATCATATATTTTTATTACATTTTCATTTTCCTTATGTTTTATAGTTTCTAAATGTTTAAAATAATTAGTTCTATTATTACTTGTATATTTACATTTATCACATTTATAAGTAGTTATTAAATCCTGATAAATATCCTCGTTATTTTCTAATATATCGTTATTATTCTTATGTTTTATGGTTTGTAGATGCTTTAAATAATTACTTTTATTGTTAGTATTATATTTACATTTATCACAATTGAATTTTGTTAAGATATCTGAAACTACTACTTTTTGCATTATATACTTACATAAGTTGCCTTTATCTTGTATCAATATGTTAAACATTATAAAATATCACTGCGTATTAAGTCTTATTTTATAAAATCATTTTTATAAATGTGTAAATATAATGTAAGTATGTATGTAAGTATAAAATAATAATGTCCAATTTGAGATTCCTGTCAGGACTTCTATAACTGAAAATTAATAAAAAATACAAGTATTTAAATATTCAAATGACTTGTATTTATTTTTGTGTTATTGTATTCATGTAAATCATATTAATAGGCATATTTAGTTACACTATACTAACTTATTAATAAACTATAACTGTATAATTTATAATTACATAGTAATGAATTTCTGGAATTCACTTGGTAGTTCTTCAATTGAGATCTGATAATGGTCTTCAATCTCTTTTTTAACGTGCATATCTCTCCTAGTAATGAAATTAATAGCCAAGCCTTTACGTCCCCATCGCGCACAACGTCCAATTCGATGTAGGTATGTATGGATATTTTTACATAAATCAAAATTAATAACTACATTCACTTGTTGAATATTGATACCACGAGATGTAATATCCGATGAAATAAGAGCCCTATAAGAACCAGACCGGAATTCTGTTAATACACGGTTACGTTCCTCTCTATCCATATAACTATGCATCTCAATAACAGGGAAATCGTCTTGTTTCATAGCCTCAGCCAAATCTTGCACTCTCCTGACAGAATTACAGTAAATAATTGTTTGTCCCAATGTTACACTGGAATACAAATCTTTCAATGTAAGATATTTATCACGGTCATCATTCATTGCAATATAGAACTGCTTCAGTCCGTCCAATGTCAAATCTTGTGACTGAACAAATACTTTAACTGGGTCACGCATAAATTTAAGGGTCAGTTGTTTAACCTCTTCCGGCATAGTAGCACTAAACAGGGCAACTTGTACATCCTTATGTAGATAATGGAAAATTTTATAAATTTGTTCCTTGAAACAAGTTGATAGCATCTCATCCGCCTCATCAATTACGAGGATTTTAATCTTTTCACCTTGGAAATAATCCCGGTTAAGCATATCTTGAACACGCCCTGGGCAACCAACAATAACGTGTGGTTTTTCATCACTCATTAAAATCTTGCGGTCAGTTTCAACCGGGACGCCTCCAATCAATAGATGTGATTTAATCTTCATAAAATGACTAATTTCATTAATAACACTGAAATTTTGAATTGCTAGTTCATGAGTATGTGATAATACCAATACTTGTGGGAAATTATCTTTTTTATTAACATGTTGCAGGGAACCAACACTAAACGCACCTGTTTTACCTGTTCCTGATTGTGCTTGTCCAATTACATCTCGCCCTTCCATTAGTGGGATGATAGTTTTTTGCTGAATAGGACTCGGTTTTTCAAATCCGTGTGAATAAACGCCTCGCAATAGATTTGCTTGGAGGTCAATATCATCCCAAGATGTGAATATTTTTAAATCTTTTGTCTCCAAAACACTATCCATTTCGTAATTTTCTACTTGCTCATTCATATTATTATAATCAGTATTAGGTGTAGTATCCATGTTATTCTCTTGTTGCATATAAGTATAATTTATATATTAATCTTTAAGTTAGTTCAATTTTTATTTGAATAAAAAAATTGATATAAACATAATGGTATATTGTAATGTAATAATTATTATTTACATTATGACTTCTCTATTAAAACAAAATATGGGAAATTATGATCTTTCGTTTATTTATAATTTGAAACAAGAAGGTTTTGATTATGAGATCCCTGAAAGGACGATGTATTTAATTAATAAAATATCTGGACAAGTTGGCGCACCAACATATAGTAGAACACCTATATTTAAAAAAAGACTTAATACTAATCACAATAATACGGATGGCGTATCAGATCCGTTCAAGATGGGGAATAATACAGATAATGGTAAGGATATGGAACCAGGTTTTAAAGTAGCATCAGGAAAAAGAAACAATAAAAATAATAAGCATGGACAAAATAAAGGGAAACAAAATACACGTGTTATTAATGACAATGAATGGGGTAATATTAGAACATTTGAAACCACTAAGATTGAGAAGAATGAAGAGGGTATCGAAAAAGAACTTAATAAAATTAGAATTCAACTTAATAAACTTACAAATAATACTTTTAATGATGTAAAAATGGAATTGTTAGATATTATTAACTCATTTATTAATAATGTTGATGAAACAGACCTATTAAAAGTGTCAAATATGATTTTCGATGTGGGTTCTTCAAATGGATTTTATGCAAAACAATATTCTCTATTGTATAAAGAACTAATGTCTAAATATGAGATTATGACAAACGTATTTGAATTACAATTTAAGGATATAATTGGGCAGATTACAAATGTAAAGAATGCTAATGCTGAAGAAGATTATGACCTATTTTGTGTGGTCAATTCACAAAATGACAAAAATAAATCAATTACACGATTTATGTCATTCATGTTTAATGAAGATATGATTTCGCTAGAGGATATGTATGAATTGTTAAGTGATGTAATAGAATTATTTACATATAACGTAAGAGAAGAAAATTCATCATTTATTTGTGAACATTTAACCGATATTATATTTGAGATTATTCAAGTCAGTGGCGATAAATTGAAACTTCAACATCAGGAAAAATATGAAGAAACCATGTCAATTATGGAAGACTGGACTGAACCAGATAAAAAGAAATATCCATCTTATACGAACAAAACAAAGTTTAAATTGATGGATATTATTGAATTAATGGAATAAAATTAATATTTATATAATATATAAAACATCATATATGCCAAACATAAATTATTGTATATTAGATGAATGTAAGGAAAAAAAATGTAATTCCTATACTGATATTTTGGAAGAAGTAGAAATAATACTAATGATTAAAAAAGAAACCATGGAAGATCCATATATAAATTTGGTTGTAGAATATAATAATCTTTTTTCAACCGAAGAACTGCGGAAGATTGCTGAATATTACGAACTGAATATGGATAAAAATAAAGGGGATTTAATCAATAACATTATTGAATTTGAAAAAGATAATAAAAACACAATAAAGGTATGTAAAAGGAAAAAATTATGGGCATATATGAAAGAAATTAAACAAGATAGTTATTTAAAACAATATCTTAAAATTTAGAGGCTTACTAATATTATAAATTAAATGCTAATTATGAATAAAAATATAAATAAAAATAATATAATTTATAATATAATAAAATAGTAGTGATATGATTCAATCAAAACTTGATGGAACTTTAACATATAAAGTCAATAGGGATATAAACCAAGATGATATTAATAAAGAATTAATGAGTTATCAGATAAATATTATGGGGATTGATGTAATAATTAGTGTAGGGAGTGAAAAATATACACACGTAAGAAATAATATTTTATATATCCCAGTGTATCTAATATATGATGGTGAGGTAATATCTAAGATAGCACTTTATGAATTTATGATTGATGACACTATAAAGATAGTTGATGAAAGTGGGGACTATGATTTAGAAAAAATGGATGACCCTTTAATCTTCCCATTTATTACAAAAGAATTTTTAGAGAAATATGAAGCAATATATGAAAGCGATGAAGATAGTCTTGGGGATATTGAAGAAGGCGATGAAGAAGATAAAGATGGAGAATTAAAACCATTTAGTGATGTTGTTAGTGTCGAAGATGACGAAGATAGTGATAGTAGCGAAGAAGACGATGCAGATGAAGAAGACGAACAAGACGAAGAAGACGAAAGTGTATTAGATGGACTACCTGGAATTTCTAATAAAGGTGATATTATTGAATTCGATAGTGAAGATAGTATATATAATAAAGAACAATCAAAGGATATACCAGGTGTTATTAATGATGATAATGATGATATTAGTATAAGTTCTAATGAGAGTATAGATTTAATTGATACTGATAGCAATGAAGATAGTGATAGTGAAGAAGAAGACGAAGAAGACCCTTTTTTTATAACTAAATCAATACCAAGCAAAACAACAACAAAAGTTAAAACACGGGATACTGGATACGAAGATAGCGACGACGAAGATAGTGATAATATAGAATTAGAAGACGAAGAAGGTATTATAGATACATATAATCGCGATAGTAGTTTAATAAGTATACAAAGAGAACATAAACCAGACAATATACTACCCATGACTGCTTCAATAGTTAATGATTTATTTGAAGAAGATGACTATGATTATAGAGAGACAAAAGATACAATGGGGACAAAAGATAAATATAGAGGGAATAAGGATTATATTGATGTGGTAAGAGAAAAAATGGATGGTGAAACATATAAACAATCTCAAAAAATAAAGGATAAGTTTATAGTATCAAGACCACAAGACACAAATTGGCTACAATCATATTTTAGAAACCCACATTATGAACTGGAAGATAATGAAGGTGGTGGAGATTGTCTTTTTGCTGTAATAAGAGAAGCATATAAGAGTATAGGAAAAAATATATCTGTATTAGAATTAAGAACTATTTTGGCGAATGAAGTAACTGTTGAAATGTTTGAACAATATAGGAGTTTATATTTAGCATCAAAACAAGAATATAAGGATACAAATAAGGTTCTAATGTCTCTCAAACGTGAAAATGTTAGATTAAAAAAGGCGTTAAAGACAGCATCAAATTTATCCGAAACAAAGATTATTATAGATTCAGGAAAGAAAAATTCTATGAAATATAATGCCTTAACGAGAGAAAATATTCAGGCAATGGAATTACTAGAAGAATATAGATTTATGGAAGGTGTGAATACAGTGGAGGATATGAAGGATATAATTAAAACTTGTAGGTTCTGGGCAGAGTCGTGGGCTATATCGACACTAGAGAGAGTATTAAACGTGAAGGTTATTATACTTTCTAGTAGAAATTATAAAGAAGGAGATTATAATAATATCATCCAATGTGGAGAATTAAATGATTCTATTTTGGGAGATAGACAAGTATTTAAGCCAAAATTTTATATACTTACGGAATGGTTAGGCGATCATTATAAAACAATATTGTATAAAGGTAAGAAAATATTAACATTCCAACAGATACCATATGATATTAAAATACTCATTATTAATAAATGTTTAGAACGTAACGCAGGACCATATTATATTATACCCCGATTTAGAGAATTAAAAGAAAATTTTGATAAAATCCACGATAGGGAGGATAGTATAGACTATGAAGAGGATAATGATGATATAAGCCCATTAATTGAAGGTGATTTGGAAGAAGAAGAAGAAAGCGAAGAAGATGAAATGCCAGGATATATAGAGGAATTAGATGACAAAATTAGTAAGTTACAATTGTCTCCAATTCAATTAACTAAATCAACAAGTGAGACACCATCTAAGGCTCTAATAGATACACCAAGTAAATCCAAAAGTAGGACAAAAGAAAAAACTAAATCAATGAGTAGATTATTAACTACACCAGATAATTTATATAATCCAAGTATAGTTTTCCAATATTACCAGAAATCATCTAATTCACAACCAGGGAAAGGGAGTGGAGAGAAAATAAACCCACAAGATAGGAAGAATTTTATCAAATTATCAAAACATAAAGATTGGCGTCGTAAGTTATCAAATTTATATATATCATCATTCACATTAGATAATAAACAGTGGTCTAGTATAGAACATTATGTTCAAGCTATGCGGTTTAAAAATGTACGTCCTGATATATACGATTTATTCTCTCTGGATAGTGATAGCGATTTGGCAAAAGATAGTAGGATGGCAAAAATAGTAGGTGAAACTGGTAAATATAAATTAGAACGTTATTTTTCATCAGCAACAAGACAAGACGCAGACTATAAAGATAATAGACAATACTATATGTATAATGCTATGGACGCCAAATTTAAAAATCCAGAATTAAATGAGATATTACGTGATACTCTTAACGCAAAATTACAGATATATGTCCCTAGAAACCCTGCCAAAGTATCATCTGTATTAATGAAACTGAGAAATAATATATTCCATGCCAGCGAATAGATTAAATAATATAATGAGATAAATACTACATAATATATTATAATTCATTAAAATATAGTATATTATATAATAGTTTAAGTGATAAATGAATATTTTAAATAATATAAAATATTCTAATAATTATAATTCATATGGGATAAATGGGAGAAACAAAATGAGAGATATGAATGAAAAAAATAATGAAAAATACAAGTTAGTGTATGAGATATTGAACCTCATACAAGAAGAAATTATAGATATTAAATCAAAATATGATATTTGTAAAAAACATGATATAATAGAGAGAAAATATGATATCCATCATTTTTATGAAAATATAAAGTCAAAATTATTATTTGATACTGATAATGAATATAATATATTCCACGTAAAACCAAAAAAATATATTCTAGAACATATGGATATAGTATTTGAATATAAATTTACTATATGTGAAAGGAATATTTCTCTCTTTTTCCTGATAAATAGTCATAGTGATAAAGGAGAAATATATAACATAAGGAATAAATATATAATGGACATCTTTATTTTATTAACTTTTATAATACCATATTCTGATAGAGGTTGTTCAAATGAGTTAATAATTACCATTATTTTAAGCGATTTGGAGAAAAAAATAGACTTTATGAATACCCGATATCAAGGTAAATTATTAATCCCTAAGAATGTTAATGGTGGCGTATCTTATACATGTAATCCAAAAGGTGAGATTGTCATATTTAGAAAGGAAGAATGGTTTAAGGTTCTAATTCATGAGTTATTTCATAGTTTGGGGTTGGATTTTTCAAAATTTTATAATGATCACAGAGAGAAACTAATCTCTACTGAGATGAATAAAATGTTCCATATAAATTCTAGATTTTTAATATTTGAAACGTATGCTGAATTTTGGGCGTGTATAATACATAGTATATTTGTTAATTGTAGAGAGGATATTATATGTAATAATAGCAATAATATTCACAATAGTGATAAGCAATTATCTATACAATCATTAAAGAATATAATTAACACAGAGATAAAATATTCATTATTCCAGATGATAAAAATATTATCTTATATGGGGTTGAAATATTCTGATATAATTAACAATCATGATAGTGAAAATAATAAATTCAATGAAGAGACAAATGGGTTCTGTTATTATATATTAAAATGTGTATTACTAACTAACTATGAAGATTTTATATTATGGTGTCTTACAAATAATGATGATATGTTAAATTTCACAAATACAGATAAAAATATTATGCTATTTATAGGGTTCATTAATAATAATTATAACTCTCGTATATTCCTGAAAAATATAGATTATAATACACATTATATAAATAGTCTTGAGAATATCAAATATAATGAAAATTATGATAACAAGAGGATAAATAATATAGACAATATAGAAATAGAAAAACGTGAATTATTTAATAGTATGAAAATGACATTTTATGGATAAAATAAAATTGAAGAAACAATTATAAGATTATATAAATAAAGATATATATACAATTAAATAATATGGGTATCAAATTATTGAATACTTTCATCAAATCAAAATGTAAAAATAAAAATTCCATTTCAAAAATTAATTTGTCAAATCTAAAAGGTAAAAAAATAGCTGTAGATACGAGTATTTATATGTACCGTTATATTAGTGAAAACGCATTAATTGAGAATTTCTATACGCTATGTTCTATATTCTACAAATATGATATATCGCCAATATTTGTATTTGATGGGAAACCACCAAGTGAAAAAAAGGATGAAATTACACAAAGAAAACAAGATAAGAAAAAAGCAAGAGATAACTATAATACTCTAGAAATAGAGTATAATAATACGACAGATGAAGATAAAAAGAAAGAATTAGAATTAAAAATGATTTCTTTGAAAAAACAGTTTATTAGAGTAACTAAAGATGACACGGATGAAGTAAAATTATTAATAAAATATTTTGGTATGAATTATATCAATGCTATAAATGAGGCTGATACCACATGTGCATATCTAGAATTATCTGGGCAAGTATATGCTATTCTTAGTGAGGACATGGATTTATTCGCATATGGTTGTTCTAAAATAATGCGTTATTTTAGTCTTATTAAACACAATTGTTTATTATATGACGTCCCTTTAATCCTTGATGATATAGGCATTAGTAAAAAATATTTCAAACAACTATGTTATATATCAGGGAATGATTACTTGAAGAGTGATAAGAATATATTTCTATATTACGATGAAGTTCAAAAGGTAATAAATAATACCGAAATCAATGAAATTAATAAGGATATTACATGTGAAAATATATATGATATTGTTACTGATTATGATAATAAATTGGATATTAAAGAAATAAAAAAAATAGAGAATATATACACAATTGATTATATTGAACATGGTAAACAATGTAATGGAATTAATATTAAAAATGAACTGCCAAATATGCAAGAATTAGTAACCCTAATAGATAAATATGGTTTTATAAGTGTATAAAATATATTGAGTTACTTGGAAAAAAGCAATGAATTTCAAGAATGTGAATTATTTGCCAATACATGATAGAATGGATTAATGGTCAATATACTGAATTTAGAAGTAGAATATGTTGATAGATGTCCAATATCTTTTTATAAGAAACATGGATTTTATCAAAGGGGTGGAAATAGAAAAGCAAATAAAAATAAGAAGGCAATAAACAAACAATATAAAACAAAGCGACAACGCCAACGCACTAATAAAAAAAATAAATCAACCCGTAAACGTAACACACATAATTAAGTATTTAAAGTATGTGATATAAAATAATATTTAATAAAAGTGAAATATTATTTTATTATTGAGAATTATTTAATGAAAATTTAAATTATTCTATTTATGCGGTTGAGGTAATTACCGCTTCCACAGGAGCAACAACTACTGGTGTTACCTTTGGAAAATGTGGACTCATGAATTTTTGGAGATTGAAATATGTGAGTTCTTCGCTCTTTCCAAGTTTGAGAAGTTTGCGAAGTTTTCCATCTGCCAAAATGTGGCGTCCGTTCTTTGGGTCTTTCAAATTTTGAGCAATAATGTATTTATTGATTTCTTTAGTTACTGATGTGCGTGCCATTTCAGTGCCTGGGTCTACACCAAGGAATGATGCCAGTTCATTAGAAATCAATGATGGTTTAGTGAAACCGCTTGGTTTGCGGTTAGCATTCTTACGCTTACGACCGATTTTCTGTGCGGTCTTAATCTCGCGCTCGCTTCTTACACGGAGTGCGCGGATACTAGCACTCATTGATGTGATTTGAGAACGCATACCGTTTAGTTGTGCTAGGAGGTCACCAAAGTCATCGCCCATTGTAGGACCTACTTGGACAGTCTCAGCAATTACCTCATTAACAGCAGGAGCTGTCTCTACAACCTCAACAACTGGTGTTGGATCTTGGACTTTGGTTGCGGTCTTGGTTTGTTTTTTGGAAGCAGTGGAGGCAGTTTGTTTCTTTGGCATCTTATTATATTACTCTATATCATAGTGTTTTTAAGTAGTTTTTGGGTGAAATATATATTATATTATAAAAACAACACGCTAAAGCATACAGAATATAACGCAATTAAAAATGATTTATTTAAATATATTGTTTGAGATATTATATATTTAAATATAAATTATT
>Ga0307982_1000668_pt1 | contig 27117 bp, 14 predicted proteins | sample OrgLakmetagen989_FD_201847 | JGI IMG/M metagenome (GOLD analysis project Ga0307982, IMG submission 201847) | Saline water microbial communities from Organic Lake, Antarctica - #989 | ecosystem: Environmental > Aquatic > Non-marine Saline and Alkaline > Saline | place: Antarctica: Organic Lake...
GTAGCAGTCCGGCGCAACTCCAAGTACGTGCACTGGGCTTTGCTCCGCTGGGCCTGGCCAGCGCAGCGCCGATTTGACAGCAGCACTGGGTGTTTCGGTGCATGCACCATTGAACCCTGGGCAGCCCTGGAGCAGCTTGCCACAGGCGCATTCTCCCCTACAGCTCTTCACTGCATGCAAGAGGTGTTGCAGTCGTCTGCCTCCCCATTTGCCTGGGCCAATCGCCTGCCCTCTCTCTTCGCCTAGGCCTGGCAGGTACAGAGCGAGCATGCGTCCGCGACCACCGTTCCCCGGGCATTGGGGCCCGAAAGCGGGGGAGCCGAAGCCGTTTTACTGAAAAACATACAATGCAAGAAACTGTAATTGGGGTGACAGGCCACCTGGGCATTTCCCCCCGCACTGCCGTCGGCGATGCGCAACGCCGCCAGGGCACTGAGACGTGGGTGCTTACTTGACTGTAAGATGCTGTGGTTGGTTTGTGCGTCACGTCTTGTTCAATCTACTCAGGTTGTGCCACTGGCAAGCCAACCCATCATTTGCTGATGGTCGGTCACCTGGGCAGTGCAAAGGGGCTCACAACGTCTTGGAAATGAGTTTCGTTGCACTACGTCATCGCACTTGATGCTTATTTGCACTGCATGTGCTGCAGTGAGATCTGCCGTGAAGCTTTCATACTCCTGCTCAAGGCGCCCCTCATCGTCCACTCAACATCAAGCCCTGTGCACGGGGCGCTGGAGATGTCTGGGTCGACACCTCCCTTGAATGACGTGAATCGCTCCACTGGTTCTTCAAAAGAACTGTGCTTTATGGATGTGGGTAGGACCCATTTGTTATCATCGATGCCCAGTGCCATTGTCGTGGCTGCGGCAATCGTACAGCACATGCTGCAGCGACCTGGCAACACTGCACTTCACCATGGATATTGACAGCCAGATGGCAACATTTTTTGCAAAACGCGCATTGGATGATGTTTCAAGGCCAAAGCATCCAATGCGAGTAGTCTCTGGGACTCCCGGCGCTCGCCCAGCGACTGATACCTCAGGTCGTGACTCCAAATTCCGCAAAAGCTCTGGATTCCTTGCTCGATCTGGAACAGCTGGGGCCCTTACAGGTTCGAGTAAGTGCAGAGTGCAAGCTTATAGCTATACACTGTTGGGCCAAGCTTTTGGTTCATTGCAGGCAAAAGCCGCTCTTCAAGTATGAAAGCGCCTCGTGGCGCTGGAGCAAAATCGCGCAGGCACCAATCCAGCCAGCACTCAAAAGGACAATCAAATCAGCAGCTGCATGCAGCCTATGGAAAGAAGAACACTCAGAAATCAAATGAGCCCGTACCTTCGATACAGCCTGGGCAAGCTTGGGAACAAAATCCGCCGCAGCGATATCTCAAAGTGGATATGTCTGCCTTCGATGGAGATGATTCGCTGCTTTCAGCCACGACTGAAAGCAAATCCAGCTTCACAGCGGGGTTCTCATTACCGCCACTTCCTCAGCATGGTACAATGTCTTCAACAGGCTCGCAATTTTTGATAAAGAGCCCACTAAGCACTTCGTTGGAAAGCCGAGGCCGGCATTCCCCTTCTCGCAGCGTGGTGGACTTGAACCCTTATGCAGCACAAAGTGTTGCATCCGTCATGTCAACCCACGAGGCGCATATGGTAAGTCGTAGTGGTATTGGTCGGACAACCAGGGTGCCTTCTTCGATGGCCGCTTCCAGGGCTGGAATCGAATACTCCGACTACGTGTCGCCAGTGCTCAAAGTCGAAGAACTACTTCATGCTCACAAAAACAAACACTACCAACAATGGCTGAAGTCGCAAGAATCTGCGCAGCGCCTGGCGGACCAACGTACAGCGATTGAAGCAGCTGCACTTGCAAGTACGCAGCTGGTTGAGGCAAGCACCGAGGCTCATGACCACGACCAGCAGCAGCCTGCTGATACTTCGCCCATAAGTAAAAGCACCCCACAGTCCAGAACACCACGGCAGCCACGCGTCTCTCTCACAGTCGGATCATCCCATGATGCATTTGTTTCCATTGCAAGTGAGACACGGCCTCGGGTTGGCAACGAGCGACAGCCATGGCCGCAAGGCGAACGGAGCATGTCTCAGCGCACAATGAAAAGTATATCCAGCTTTGCTGTGGCGCCAGGAAGCCGTTCTGGTTCGGCGGATATGGACGGGTTTGAATCTGACGGCTCCATCCAACAACAGCCGGAACGTGAGTTTCCGCGCAGCAGTGGGGATCTCGATGATGACGCTGCTCTGTCGGTTGCTACTTATGGATCAGCAAACAATTGTCCAGCGTCAGACACCCCTGCTACAGTTCAAGCTGTTGCAAATGTCATTCGCAGCCTTCTTACACATGTGTCAGTGGGTGTAGGGGTGCACAGCGACCCAGAAGCACTTTTTACGCCAGCTGTACACCCAATGCCAATGAAGGATCACCTGGATCTTCACAGAGCTAATGAACATGTCAGATCTCCACAAAATGTGCCTCCGCAGAACAAGGGCCCCGGCTTGATTTTGCAAGCTGTTGTAGAACAGGCAACACAAGCGTCTGGTGCTGAAGCTGACAGCGAGACAAGCTCAAGTACCGCACAAAATGGCACACCCGAAGCTCTTGAGCTGCATCGCGACACGTCTGCTGAGCTGGACATCGACGCGAACGCCAACGATCCCCCCGTGGAAGCAGCAAGCAATTTGGCCGCTGCCTCTGACGCAGTCGAGCCCGCCCCTACCCTGCACCAAACGCCAACCAAAAGCACCGAACAGGCCAAGCCTGTGCAGCAGCATGCCGAAATTAGCCATGCTGAGCAGCCCCAGGCTGCAGGAGAGCAAGCACAGGTGCAGGCGCAACAGCGGACGCCACAACAGGAAGTGGGGACCGAGGAGGCGCCCAAAGCAGCCGTTCAGGCAACAGAAAATGCAGCTGAAGGAGAGGAACATGACCAAAGGGGGGGTACTTCGACAGCCGCGCTTGAACACTCCAGCAAAGAGCAGCACACACACACCCCTGAAGTGCAGGGTGAGGTTCAAGCCACCCGCGGAACCAGCCCGCTTCCCATCCTTGCTGCAGCAGATACAGAAGAGCACAAAGAGCAAGTGGAAGCCCAAAGCAGTGAACTCTCCACCACCGATGCTGCACACACAGATGCCGTTCACAGCGCCTCCTCAGTGCAAGCCACTGTTGCTGCGTCAGGACCGGCAACGGATGTCGAGGCTGCAACTGCCGAAGCCCACAAGCAAACTGACGCAAGTGTGCCATCACGCCCAGCCCCGACAGCAGCTGAACTAAACGCTTTGGCTGGGCGTATTCTGATGAAAGTTGTATCGTCTGTAGCGCGACAAGTGGGCTCGCCAAACGAGCCAGAACTGTTTCCAGCTGTTCCTGCCAACAGGGAAGTGAGTGGGGGCGGTGGCACCCCCCGGAGGACACTGCCTGCCACCGAATCTGCTGTGCGGGTGACCGAGGTTGCATCGACTTCCGGTGTGCAGCTGTCAGACAGTGAGCTGGACCGTGTGAACCTGCACGTGCTGAAGCAGTTCTGCCAAGCGCACGACCAGAAGCGCCTCCCCAAAATCGAGGGCCTGTGGCTGCAGCACAAGCAGAAGCTGTGGACAGCCCTCGAAAAGAAGCACCCTGGCACTACCCAAAAGTTTATTGCTGCAGTTGACAAGCTTTCCCAAAAGCTGCGTGCTCGCAAGGCGATCAAACTGCAACAGGCACAAACCACGCAGTGAGCGTAGCTGCTAGAAAGCGACATTAAATTCAATCATCAAACGTGAATGTGTGGGACATTGCACCTCCTGGCGAGCTGCAGCTAAGCAGGGGGGTCTGGGCCAGGTGCCCAGCAGGCAGCAGGGCAAACCCCTCGTCCACTGACCAGGCAGCTTGAAGCAGCGGGGGGCCCCCGAGGGCTGCACGGGGCACATCAGGCACGTCGCCAAACAATGCATCACCTGTACTGTACTCCCAAACGTGGCTGCAGGGGCTGAGCGACGCCTCGTCGAACTCGGGGTCGCTGGCATCGCTGGCGTCCACTCCAGGCAAGTGCTGCAGCGAAGGCGGCGTCAGGGAGACAGACGGCACCGGCAGATCGTCTTGCTTGGGGCCACAGAAGAGGGGTGCAGTCACTTCTGCACAAGTTTGTTGCCGGCGAGCAACCTTGCGGGGGGGGGGCTCAGTGCTGGTCAGGGCTGGCGAAGGGGGGGCAGCACCAGGGCTGTTGTGAGACACGGCTGTGTCCGGGGAGAGTTGAGTTTTTTCATGGTGAACACCTTTGCTGCACGCTGTCTCCGCGGCAAAAACGGAGAACACACGTGCGCGGCTCCAGGCGCTGTCGCCGCCGCCGGCCACGAGGGCCAGGGGAGGAGCAGCAGAGCCTGGGCTGCAATGGAGGAAGCCTCCTCTGCAAGCCATGGCGCTCGTCACTTATCCGCAATAGGGAGCCACAATGCAGCATGGGGAGGCACACTCACCAGCCGAAGCAAGACAACGCCGGCGGCTCATTCCCAGCTGCTCTGGCTGACGTAATAAAGATAGTTTGGTGTCAACCAGAACAAGCCAAGAACAAACCACCTGCACTGAGCTCGCAGCGATAGGCTTGTGTGCCTCGCCCGCAGCCGAAAGGGGCAGGGGGTGGATAAGGTCAAAGCGCATGAGCCGCACACGTAGCAATGCGCGCCCAAAGCCGTCCAATCCTGCGCGGGCTGATTACACAGCCACACGCGAGGTTTGGAGGACCCTGTGCGCAGCACCAACAGCTGTGGTGGGGACTGCAGCGGCAGCTTGGGTGTTTTGCATGATATGAAGCTTCAACAGCATGTTCTCCTGGGCAACTTCGCGGAGCTTCTGCTCCAATCGAGCCATTCTGGGAAGCAGTCAGCTGTGAAACGTCAAGCCTGGGCACGGAGCAAATGGCATACCTGGAACGCAGAAGGTCGTTTTCGTCTCGCAACGTATCTGTTTGGGCCTCTTTCTCTTGGCGACAGCGCCGGGCGGACTCCCTGTTCCGAAGCTTGCGACTGGCAACTCTGCGAGAAGCAAAGAAGTCTCCAGGAAATGCCAAGCACATTCACTTTTTGTTTTTTTTCGCAAGCAAACACCTGCACGGTGTTTACGGCAGGAGAAATCCCGCAAAAGTATTTTAAAAACTTACCTGTCTCCTTGGCTCGCGAGTGTCTGCAGCTGCTCATCGCTTTCCTTCACTCGCGCACGTGCATAACTTGCACCTCGCTGCCGCTTTCCATGGGCTGGTGAAGTATCCCTGTAGCTTGGTGTACTGCCACATGAGCCAGTGATTGATTCAGTATCAGAAGATGTACTCATTTGTGACTGGATGGGCTCAAGCATGCACTCTGCGGAAATTGACGCCACGTGGAGCTGATTGTGAGGTGAAAACCGAGACGTCTGAGTTGCCTATGCGCCTGAAAGTGGCAGTTTACCCAAGTTCCGCATAAACAACGCCTGATGATGGACACTTTCAAGTAAATTGCACAAAGCCGGTGACACTGTACTGCTCAGTGATTCGGAGCACAACACCCCCCCCCAAACTTGTGAATAAATCTTCAAGTCAAAACTCCCTCTTTGGCTGAGAAAGCCAAGGTAGTCGATCCTTGGCAAGCTGGTTGCTGCAATCTCCAACCACCGACTTCTGTGCTGACTTGCTGTGCTTCCAACCAAGAACAGGCATTGCTTGTCTGTGCGTCACACGGTCTGTTGAGACAGGCGTGGTGGTTATTTCGAATCGAGCGCTTCAGCCCCCTGCACCCCATGCAAGTTCGGGTTGTGCCTGCCCTGAGGCAGGTAATCCGCAGATCAATATTCAAAGCTTCTGCTCACAATCTCTTAGAGTGCATAGCTGTCCTTGAGAAGAAAGGAGACATATTCCACACGTACCATATTCGAAAGTACGCCATGGCTGCCACTGACGCACCTGCAACTCCCACCCAGCCGGACCCTGAAACCGCAACATCAATCAACGATTTTGTTGTTAAGACTGTCAAAGGTGGGCTGAGCCTTTCTGCTTTGAATTCAACATGTTCATTTTGCACGCACGTTGCGCCAGCTTCCTTGCTGGATGAGCGTACTTCTAAGAATTCCAGTTTCGTCACACACACCAAGTTTGCAGGCGAGACTAAGACAATTAAAGATATCACAGGAGATGCCAGGGTTTCTTTGATTGTTAATGGTCAGTAGTGTCATAACGACATAAAAATATTCCGCCCATCACTGCCAACCCGCCTGCAGTTGCAAGCAAGTGCGGCTTCACTCCTCACTACACTGGACTCCAAGAGCTGTACTCAAAATACCACAGCGATGGCTTCACTGTCATGGGGTAAGCGTTTTGTATCAGCTGTACTTGTTTGCTGTAATGCGGATTGCGTAAGCGCGTTTTTCCGCTCCGAATTCTCTGCAAGAATCATCTTTGTCTGTTTCGCAGCTTCCCAAGCAACGAGTTTGGGGGTCAAGAGCCTGGCACAGAGGCCGAGTACGTTTTACACTTTGGGTTTAGTCCGCTGTTCAATGCCGCTTCCCACACCTTGCACCCAAAACTTTGCTTTGAACAGGATTGAGGAATTTGCCTGCAGCCGGTATAAGGTCGAGTTCCCGATGATGGCCAAGGTGAACGTCAAAGGAAAGGAGACGCATCCTGTCTACCAGTACCTGAAGAAGGCTGTCCCGGGCAAGATTTCCAACGAAGTGTGGTGGAACTTCGAGAAGTTCCTCATTGTGGATGGCGTCCCCGTACGTGTCCATTCGCTCCCTCTGTTGCCCCTGCCCCTCGCCCACACCTAGCCCACATGCGCAGACAACACGGTATGCAAGCACAACCACCCCTGCATCCATTGAGAAGGACATCCTGAAGGCCCTCGGCAAGGAGGCAAAGTGATGCGCTCCAACAACAACTGTGCACCCCTCTGTACCCCCCTCCACAGCTGCCCACTCCAGGCAATGAATTTATTGTGAACACACTCTTTTCAGTTCCACCTTGCCTGCATTGTATGCAGCAGTGAGCTTGCGCCCCACAGCAGTCTCCCAGCACGAGGCAGCTCTCAAACTCCACAGCAGTTAGCGAGACTTCTCATGAGATGGCAGCAGGTTTGTGACCTGCACCAGCAGTGGAAGCGGGCAATGCCCACCCGAGGGCTCAACAACTCCCACCTGCGCACTGGGGACTCTGCGCCAGGCTGCAGGTGTCCGTGCCCAGCTCGCCCTGGGATGGTCCGGACTGGTGCGGCACGCTGTGCACGATCCCACTGCTCCTACGGCTGGCTAAATCTAACGACAACGCAGTGCATTGTGTGAACAGGCACCAAAGCGCACATGTAGGTGTGTCTACAGCTTAGCCTGCATCGCCTGCCCCTGCTCAGCGATGCCGGCGTGCACTGCTCCGGCCAGCGCATGGGCTGCCGCTCCCGGGGACTCATCCTGGAAAGGCGCATACGCAGCAGAAGCGCGGTGCACGGGTGGGGATAGGGAATGATCGTGGTGCAACCCGGAACACTCATCGCTGAACAGGGCGTTTCCTGCCGCCATGACGTTCCGGGGGTCCACCGCGAATTTCGCCCCCCTCACAGCGGCGGCGGAGGCGGGAGTGAGAATGTTCTTCAGGTACCCGGCCCGATGCTTCCCCACGCCGTGGTGGTGCGATAGGCTACCGCCGTGCGCCAGGATTGTGCGTCTGGAGGCCGCCTCCACGGCGTGGAAGGTGGCCAAGGGGTCTGTCAGGTTCTTGTGCATGAACCCAAAGTAGAAATACACAACAGCACCTGTGTCGTACGTCTGAGTCACACGGCAGGACACGTAGATGGGCCCCACCACACCCTGTGCCCGCGCCTCTGCGCGCACTGTTCCCTTCGTTGCGTCGCACAGGGCGAGCACGTTGCTCCAGGGGACGGACGTCTCGAAGCTCTCAGCCAGGAACCAGTACTTCATGGCGAAGTCCCGCACATAGGCGATCATGTAGGTAAGAAAATACCCCCGAATGCCATTAGCCTCCCCCCCCGCCATGCCCCCGTGCCCCTTAGCGATGGCGTACACGGCGCTTTGCTGGGCCGCCACTGACTGCGGCGTGCCCTCAAACAGCAGGGTCGCTGCGACCATGGAGGAGGGCTCGAAGCCCGCCACCCGCGTCACGTACGCTTTTTGCAGGGTGTCCTTAACCGCAGTCATGAGCGGGTTGTGCGGCTTTGCCTTTAGGGCCTGTCCGAACTGGAACTGCTCGTTGTCCACGAGGCGTACGCTGGCGGGCTGCGCCTGCTTTGCTGCCAGCTCCCGCATAAACGCCACCCCAGCGGTGAAGGAGGGGAACACCACGGAGCCGTACGCACGGGCAGTGGGCAGCTGCTTCACCTTCACCACCACGTCAGTGATGATGCCCATGGTGCCCTCACTCCCCAGCACCAGCTGAAGGGGGTCAGGGCCCACGCTCTGCCGGGGCACGAGGGAGGCGCTCTCCATCACGCCCGTGGGCGTCACACACCTGCAGCCGATGATTATGTCTTCGATGTTCCCGTATGTGTTCTTCTTCATGCCACTGGCCCGAGTGGCCACCCATCCCCCCAGGGAGCTGAACTCATACGAATCCGGCTCGTGTCCCATTGTCAGCCCCTGCTCCTTCAGAACACGCTCCAGGTCTGTTCCGATGATTCCAGCCTGCACACACGCCTGCATAGACTCTCGGTCCACCCACACGATTCGGTTCAGCTTTCGCATTGACACCACAATGATACTTCTGCGTTCGTTCTCGGGACATTCTAGGGCCCCTGAAACACTCGTGCCCCCCCCAAAGGGGATGAGGGCAACGTGCTCAGCAAATTTGTTGGCAATTGTGACCAGCGCCACCACATCTTCGTGGCTAGTAGGGAAGACCACCACGTCTGGCTGCCGTCCGATGCGGCCATGGCGCAGCCTGAACATCTCAGACACCGTGTGCCCGTGTCCGTGGTGCAGGCGACAGCCGCCGTCAGTGGTCACATGCATGGCCCCTGCGGTGGTAGCGTGTGGCGTGTGGGTGCCTGTGGCGGCTGGGGCAGCTGCAGGCAGCCCGCACGCCGCCCCGAGTTGGGCGGGGGTGCCCCCCTGCGCTTCGAAACGCTCCAGCGCCTCCAGGTCTGCATCTGTGACTCCGTCGGTGCGAATGGTGGGAGGGGCTGCTGCAGACACTGCATTTGTTGCACTGCTGGCTGAGCGGCGCGTGTGGGCATCCAGGTGCAGGTCCATGGGGCCTGCCACCGCGGCAGCCACGGCGGACCAATAGGCCTCATGCACGATGGGCGCGGGCAGCTTATCCACCGGGGGTGCATCCAGAAGGCCAGGCATAACATCACTGAGAAAAGCAATATTTCATACGCTGTGCACGAAGTAAGTACACAGACTCACTCAATGCGAAGGCCAATCTTCTCCTCAGCATAATCACGGAATTTCGGCAAAATACGCCCGTCCTCGAAAACACTGTTGTATCGCTTTCCACTCAGTTCAATTTCACCAGCGGGATTGATAAAGAAATGTGTGTCTTCAAATCCCCAACTGCATTATAAGGGACATGACTTCATGCTAGTATCCAGGGCAAAGCACTACATTATCCACTCGGCTGCTGTGGGCAACTGCGGATACGTCACGTACCCATTCCATTTGATGCGCTCGCCATCGCGGATAAAACTGTAAGAGAAGAATTATGTTTTATCGTGAGAGATTGCAGGCATGGCCATCTGCACTCACCACTCATGGTCGGCGCCTTCAGCAGCCATCTCGTCTGCTGCAGCCACAGGAAGTGTCGTTTGCCCCGCAACTGCCCTGGCTATGGGCCCTTTCACAGAAATAAGCCGAAGTAATAGGCGCGTTTTCGAATTTGAACGGCTGAATACAATGATGTAACTTCAAGTGCACTACGCAAAGTCGCTGCCGAAGCTCAAGAGCCCCCTTCCAAACCCAGCCTTGCTTCAAACGCAATTTCCGCAATTCGACATGTCCAGCAGCGGCGATGCTACGGCATCTTCGGGTGCAGGCGACCAACCATTTGTCAGTCTCGAGCCCTGTGCAATAGATTTGGCGTTCAGTCCCGAAGACGACTCTGTCAATGCTGCACCTGTGCACACATACAATGTGATCAACAAGGAGCGGCAACCGATGGAGGTATGCGTACTGCTGCACTTGAGCAGCTCCACCGCGCGACACAGCCTCGTCGCAGATTGCAAGCCTTGCATGGAATTGTGTGGGCGACTGCTTGGCAGTAGGCACCTCCACAGGCCCAGTTGTTGTGCTGACTACAGACCAGACAGGCAAGGTACGCTGCCATCCAGCCTTCCAGCCGGTGCACACTCTCCCCACGCCCCGACGCGGCGCCCCAACAGCCCGCCAGCAGCAAGCCTCCACCACATTGTAACTTGTGCAGAGCATTGCTAAGCAGATCGCCTCCACCAGCTCCGCCACGCCGACACGTGTAAATACTGTGGGGTGGCACACGGAGCAGGACAGGCTCATGCTGTCTGGCGGCGACGACAAGATGTTTCGCGTGTGGGACATGCGCAAGCTGGCCATCGTGCAGCGCCACACCGTTGCTGCGCCCGTGAAGTGGACAGCTGTGTCCAAGGATGGCCTGTACACAGCCGTGGGGGTCGGCAGCAGACAAGTGGACATCTTTGATATTCGTGGCAGCACAAAAGCACTGCACTCGCACAAGCTGGCCAAGGATATGCATGTGCGCAGTGGTGCCTATGGGCCTGATGGGACGCTGTACCTGACAGGCGGCATGCCAACGGACCACGGACTGCGGTATGGCGGGGTGTGGCCAGTGCCGGACGCCAACACAGATGCCCAGGCAAAAGCACAAGAGCTGTGGGTGGGACACTCCCTGGATGCGCTGTGTGTGGATGTGCACTGGGATAGCGGGCTGATGGCGGTGGGGTCGGCTGACGCCACGTGCACCTTGTGGCGGCTTGAGGAGGGTGTTCCCACTTGCACCATCGACAGACCACTGTGAGTGTACACATCACCATTCAAGTATACTTGCTTTGATACACTCATGTTTTCCTGCAGATTGACCGTTGGGGCTGTGTCCTGGAGCCCGTCTGCTCGCTTTGTGGCAGTTGGGTCCGAAGCCAGCAACGTGGAGATCGTCCGGGTTGCAGACGGAACACGCATACGGGCAATTGAGAACACCATGGACTGCGCTGCATTGAGCTGGGCCCCTAAAAGCGGCTTGCTGGCCATGTCTGGATCCCATATGGGCACTATTCGATACCTGCAGGGCGCGTGAGCTGCGCCGCTGCACTCCTAGCCAACTCATCAGAAGTGGACTTTGGTGTGCGTTTTGATAGCGTAGGGTGTCTCATAACTTGCTACTCGCCTTCACCCTGCAAGACATCCAAGGAGTGCGTCCCACTTGTTCGAGGCTCCCCTCTGCAAAATAAGGGAGGGGGTCTGCCCGTGCCTACAACCGGAAGTCCGGATGATTGCACGCGATGTGCTGGATACAAAAAACGAATACGCAGTTTTGTCAATTTACAATGGGCTTATCAATAGGCTGCTTGCTACATTGCTAGAACACCCGAGGCCAGTCAGGGCGCACACTGCACTGCGCGAGGTTTTGCGCATTTCCTCAGGAGTCCGCAACGTCGCTTGCTGGGCAACTTTCAAGAGGGCTCGAGTCATCATGCTGAAAAGGCAACTGCCAAGTGCACTTCAGCTGGGGATCGCTGCTGCTGGCATCACCGGCCTGACATTATTGCCTGGCAGTGGCGTGTAAGTCAGAGGCGAGATGCCTGGCCTCCGCATGACACGCCAAACTCTCAGGGCTTTTTGCAGCTCAACAGAAGCTGAAACAAAAGCAAAAGGCACGACACCAAAACAAACGCTACAAATTGTTCGCGATGAATGGGCAAAGCCCCTCGACCAACGGTCTGTTGCACCGCTGGAGGTTCAGCTCCGCTGCTTAATCGCCGGCCTGGCACCGGCTGCAGCAGTGCACGTCAAGGCGACCCTGCACTCCCCAGAATTCAAACAGCGGACACAAGAGGTTTTTGAGCGGTTCGATAAAGATAATAACGGGGTGATTGATATTCACGAGCTGCCAGCAGCTCTGATGTACTATGACGACAAGGCTGGTGCGCAGTTGCTGAGGAAATATTTTCAGGTGACGGTTGCGAAGGGAGCCAGCGATGAGGCCTTAGATGAGCGCGCATGCAGCATTTCCCGGTTCGAAACCGAACAATGGCTACACATGTTGGATATTAACGGTAGTGGAACCGTTACTCCACAGGAATTCGACTACCTTGCTCGACTCAAATTCGTCACAGCAGCTGCGCGGCTGCAGACAGTTGACGCGATGCTTGAGTTTGCAAAGTATGGGGCTGCAGCATTCGCATTGGGTATTGTATCAGTCGTGTTTTTGCGCTCACGCCGCAGGGCCGCGGCCAAGCGAGCTGCAGCCGCTGCGCAGCAGGCTGCCGCCCACGCCGATGGGCCGGCGGCTCGCAGCTCTGCGCTGCTGTCCCTGCCCTTCCTTGGGTCGCTGTGGGGTGGCGGCGAAGACACGCACATTAGTATGGAACACAGGTGAATATATCCACGTCTAACTCAGGTGCATTGCAGGCCTATTCATCATCGTCCTCCAAGGTCGCCTCCAGCTCAGCAAGCGACAAGTGTCGAAGGCTGTGCCACACAGCCAGGCTATCCACCAGGTTCTGGCTGGTTGACTGCTGCATGAAGGAGTCGCATAGCCCAGTGGGGCTCATGGGCTCTTGGCGGTTGAATGTTTGAAGCAGGTTCAGGTGCATCTGGCGCACCACGCGGGTGTCCTCAATGCCTTGCGCAGCAATCATCTCGGCTTTGGAGCGTACCAGCGCTTGCCAAGCAGCAGGATGCACCATCTTGGCGCCGTGCTCGTTGGCGTGTAGCACCCCCCACAGCTTGTCGACCAGGGGCTGCAGCTCGTCGTGCACGCGAGGGGGGGACGTGGGGGGCTCAGCGGTGCTGCTGCAGTCGAGGGAGGGCAAGTTTGCTACTGCAGGTCCAACTTGATATGTGATCTGCGGTACACTGCGGAACAGATTCTCCGCTTTGTTCAGCACCCCCCCCTGAGACCCCATGAGGGAGTGCAGCAGGATGCTGCGGGCAGACTGCCCCATGCCAGGGTTGGTGTTCGCAATGGCAGCTGTGTCGCCACCAGGTTGTAGGGTGTCTATCATGTGCATCAACGGTGCGTCATCGCGATCAGGAGACAGTGCAGCGAATGTACCGTCTTCGTTGCTTGCAGGAAAGTACTCGGTGCCCTGCTCATTGGTGCCCTGGGCTGTGAAGCCCAACTGCACATACAGCAAGGTGGTGTCTTGCACCCGTGCAGAGCGACACCTGCGCATCAACTGGTCACTTTGCTGCTCTGGGCTCAGCTGTGCCGAAGGGGCCACTCGTTCCAGGAAGTTAAACACATCGCCCACCAAGCCCTCACCACCCCAAAAGGCAGCTGGCTCTGTGCCTGCAGATTTGCGCTGCTGCTTGGGCAGTGTCCATGCACCAGTTGGGCCGGCTTTCTGCCGCTTCAGGGCAGCGGAGCGGGCCTGCCGCAGCTCCACTAAGCTACCGGTGGTCAAGTGAACACCAACAGCGGTGCCGGGGAAATTGCAGGCAGCCCATTTTTGCAGGGAGGGTACTTCATCTGACTGCTTGCACGCTGCAGCAGTGTTGTTCGCGGCTGCGTTGGCGGCGTGGAGACGCTCCAGGGCCCGCACCAGCTGCTCTCCCTGCAGGGGCATGTGCCCCCCCCGGGCCCCCGGGACATCAAATGCATGCGGGCCATCGTTCAGGGGGGCACGCAGTATGCTGCTGTAGGATGGTGCCATGATGCCCCTGCTCCAGGCGCCATGCAAGTGGTCTGACAGCACAGCAAGGGAAGCCTTGGCGTAATCGGACGCCGCTTTGGCCTCGCCGCTCTGCCCTAGCACCCGCACAACGGCCTCCGATGCGCTGTGGTACAGCGATCGAATGCCCCTCCAGGAGTGCTCCTTGTCCAGGATGAACCCAAGCACGGCTCGCTCCAGGGGGGCGGCGGTTGCGGCCAGCTTCACACGTGTTGCCATAAGCTGCCGGCGCTTGGCCAGGTGCTGCCAGTCCAAGTTCAGTCTGTAGTTCTCCACCCGATGCCAGCGCGCTACAGCCTTGTCCAGCAGCACAAGCGTACGCTCTGCTGCGCTCAGCTGCAGCTCCATGGCGTCGCAGCCCGGGGCCAGGAACTTGCCGTCATGGCACCCGGTGCCGTCTGTCTCAACCACACAGCGTGCCACCATGGCGTCCTCCTCTTCCACGCATTTGTTCAGCATTTGCTCCACCATCATCTCCTCCTTGATGTAGCAGAACTCGGTCAGTGCCGTGGCATACAGCACGTGGTGACGGCCATACGCGCTGCGAACCGATTGGGCGACTCGCTTGTATAGGTCGGCTGCTTCCTGCAGCATGCCCTGCCCCCAGCTTGCAGTGGCGCTGAGGTATGTGGCGCGCATCCACTGTAGTGTGCGCGGGGCCAACTCCTCGCCTACGTTCCCATACACCGCCTCCACAGCGGCGGTGGCGGTCTCCTTTGCCTCCAGGAACAACTGTTGTTCCAACTCAAGGTACGCCAGGGCATTCAGGGTTTCAGGGTTGGAAACGGCGCCCAGTCCGATGCTTTCGTCCCAGGACTTCACCCGCTGCATGCTGCGGTGGGCGGCCGCATACTCCCCGGCGGAAACCCGGTCAAGGGCCTGGCGCCACAGAGCTGTACCCCCGTCGTGTGCAAAGTTGCCAGTGGACCCAATGTAATGCAGGGTGGCAGAGCGTGGACCGATGCCACCCAAGCCGGCCACGAAGCTGCGGCTCTGGGCGTACAAGACACGCAGCATGGGAAGAGCCCAATCCAGGTCGGGGCCAGTGGGCTGCAAGCCTTTGCGCTCAGTCACTGCAGTGGCAAGCAAATACATGGCAGCACTGCGATGGTCCATTTGCTGCAAGTGCAGCCCCAAATCTCTCATAAATATCCTCCAGGAATACACTTGCGGGGGTGAAGCACGAAACGCTGGCGAAACTGATGAGGCACTAGCCTGCACCTGCTCTCTCCAATCAGAGTACAAAGCACGCAAAGGAAGCTCCACAATATTTTCTGCAGTTTTGTTTTGTTCTGAAGCTCCAAGAGACAACTGGAGCGCCTCCCTGATGCTGCCAACATGTTGTGTCAAGTGTGCTGCTGTCAGGCGGCGCAGATGCAGAGCTGGCTCGTGTGCCCCAACATCAGCGAGCACATTCGCAATCTCAGCTGCCAACAGCGGCCAAGCCGGGGATTGAACCTGATCCGTGTTGCTCTCCTCGGTAGCAAGAAGTGCCGAAGAGACTTGTCCACTGCGAGCAAGCAAGCGAATGCATGCCCAATCGGCCACGAGAACCAGCTCCGGGTGAGCAGGCTTTTCCATCTGGGCAACAGATCGCATCAAGCAAGCCGCCCTCGCGGCATTCGAGTGCAAACCTAGAATCCCTTCAAATACTGCAAGAGATGCCATCGTTGAGGGACTCATCTGGGCGGCCGTGGTGGCTTGGCGGCCGAGCCCGATGACCGTAGCTGTTGCTGCCTCCAAGCGCCCACTTGAAAAGTTTGAATACAGCCTCGACCAATCCGGGCTCATAGCAAGTAGAATCTCTGCATCAATAGGTAGTGCTGCAGAGTATGAGCCAAATGATACAAGGGGCGCCTGGGCGATGAACCCCAGAAGCAAGAGCAGCCAGGTGAGCAACATCCTGGCAATTTCCGCGAATTCGGGCAGCTTCCTTGCACACAACAAAGCAGAGAGCAACCGCAAAAAGGCGGACACCATATACTTGGTGCATTTAATATGCAGGCACAAGCTCAGGCAAGCAGAATCCTCAAAGTCTGGCTCCAACCTTTTGGGGGGGGGAGGCCACCGCTGAAGCAGGCGGCCGGAGAAGTGAAAGCACATTTGAGCAAAGCAGTACAATCGCGGAGCCAGCTTGCCCCGAAGGAAAGCATGGGCTACACACCCTGTCTGGATCTGAGGCGTGCACATGCTGCTTGGTCGCGCAGGTTGAACCGTGGAGAGCGGCCAAACACACACAGATGCCGCATGAAGTAGCTAGCACGCACTAGGCCGAAGGCTGCAGGTGCGATAACGCGGTGTGTGTGAAGCACTTTTTGTGGGTTAGAGCAATAGGCGTGTGCATTTGTGAACAGATCAAGAAGGAACGTAGTGCTGCGTGCAACATGTACAAGGCGGGCTGACGCACCGACAATCACTCCATTGATCATGAGCTTGTATTGACATTTTCGCTCATCGAATACCCTGTATACATCCACGTTGATGGAAGCCTGTGTCCTAGCTTGAGACTGCCCAGGTGCTACTACTTTGCCCAGGTGCAAGCCGCTGCCTAGCCGAAGCCGCCTGGGCAGAAACCGGTTTTCGCGGCTACCAGACTTTAACTGGGATAACAACCCTTCGTGTGAATAGGATAGGCCTAGACGGGTTGAGCTGCCCACCTAGTTTCAACCTTCTTAGGAAGGCATCCATCTGGGCAGGTGGAGATCTAGAGCACTGCTTTCTGCAGCAAATGCAACATGCAAAGCTCGTAAAGGAAGTCTGGATTGGCACAACTCAGCTCAAGTTTTGCACTACTATTTTTCACACGAATAGTGTTGTCGACTACACATCGGCACAGATCAGCCCCAGACCCCTGCCTGCTTTCCAAGCACAGGTACACGTGATCTACATCACATCGAGCACGCGCAAGTTCAAGAACCGGGCGAGTGGTGTGGAGAGGGCCCAGTCTTTCTTTCTCCAACAAGGTCCTGTCCTTCCGAGAAAGCCACAGCTTGCGAGTTCGGCTTTGGGACACTCGCAGCTTTTGCATCCGCAGACAGGCCGGCAGGCGAAGTCGGAACACTTGGCTGCAAGTTGAGATGGGAAGCTGAGTTGCGTTGCTTTGCAACCAAGATGCCTCTTTGTGAGCCATGCATAAACGCGGTGCCAGAAGCACTCCTCATCGATGCTGAGCCCATTGAGTTGGTTCGCTTCATTGAGTAGGCTTGGGTCGCTTGAATTCCACCAAGCCCCTCACCGCCATGCAATGCTTGCTGCATGCTTCGCGAGCTCGTACCAGTGAACCTCATGGCATTTTCTTGTGTAGAATTTCTTGACGATCCTTGTGATGCATGGGTGGCGTACGCAGAGACATCGGGCTTAACTGCAGCATTTCCCATGCACCCATGCCCCCCTGTAAAATGCGCAAGTGTGCGCCGAAGTGCTCCATTCGTTGATTTGGAATTTTCCAGGCCATGAGCAATGCGAACTTGTTGCAATTCTCTCCGGATCCTATTTTGTTGGCGCTCAGCATCAACCCGCCTGATTTCGTTCATGAAGGCTGGGGCAGTGGCATGAAGCTCGAACAGGTGTTCTTTTTGAAGCTGCAACACATCCAAAAAGTCCACAGCTCGCACACTGATACTGCGGCGCTCATTATGTAAGATAGCGTGCTCACCAAAAAAATCACCGGGCTCGTACGTGCTGAGCAATTGACCGGTTGACAGAATGCCGTCTGCCATTCCTCGCTTCACGAAGTACACACAGCGCGGGATGTCACCTTTGCGAATGACGAATTCCCCAGGAAGATACGTATTATGAAGTAGTTTTTGAACAAGTCTGATGTACACCTCTGCTGTCATGTTTCGGAAGATGGGAATTCGGTCAATGAGATCTCGGTTCAACACCATTGACAGTCTGGAGCGGAGAGACTCTGGCAAGTCCTTGAACACGTCAGACTCCTTCATGGGTGTTGTCCACATGTGCTGGTAAAAGTCAACAATAATTCGCTGGAAAAAAGCTGGGACTTTGCGCGATCGCATGTAGGAGGATACTTTGTCGAGAGTCTGCCTCCTTTGCGTTGCTGTGCTGTCCATGTTTGCCAATGCACTGGATGCTGAGCCAATAATCAGCGAGTACATCATCAAACCGACGATGGTGACTCCTGTCGTGAAAGCCACTTCATATTGCGACTTGGGATTGATATCGCCACCAATGCCCGTAGTAACTTCCACCGCCCAAAACAAAGCCATTGCGTACTTGTACGACTCTGGACGGTTTGCAGAGTACACATCAGGGACCCAATCATCTCTCGGTAAGTCACTGGCCCAGGCAGGATCGTAGTCCTCGTCAGGAATATCGACCAAAATTTCGTGAACTTCGTTTGGGTCAAAGGGAGCTGCCGCGCAAACGCAGCGGTTCACCCAACACACGATTTCAGGATCCTTGCCACAGGTATAGTATCCACCGTATTCTACTCGTGCCATCCACCAATATGAGCATGCGATGCAATGCCACATGAGCAGCATCACAATGAACGATCGTGCAAATCGAATCATGGACGGGTTGAACTTGATGTTTGTTTCCAACACTTGGAATAGTCGCGGGAACAGTTTCAAAAGCCTCAACAAGCGGAACAGTTTGAACAAGCGGAGGGTTCGGAGAAGCTTATTGATGCCACCACCAGTGTTAATGAACCAATCCAGGGGAATTGACGAAATGAGATCAATGAAAAGCCAACTCTGAGCGTATGTGCTAGCTATTCGCTTGCCATCTCTGACCAAGACGCCATCTTCCTTGAAAGCTGTTCGGAATGAAAATACGATATCCAACATGAAAAGAACATTTGCGAAATCGTCAAAGCTCTGCTCTGCTTCTGTCCCCTCAAGCTGAAAACCAATTCTGTAAGGAACCATAAAGCCATAAAACATTACGAGAAGCAGAATGACGACATCCCAAGCTAATTTATGGGGAGCCTCAGGATTAATGAGATGCCACGGCAACTGCAATTCTTTTGCGACCCGCTGCTCATTGTAGGAATAGATGTTGCTTTGCTCCTTGATGTAGGCATCCATTGACTTGTTGCCCCCTGCAGGTATCCATGTTCTCCGCCGCATGCTTGGGCTTCGAGAGGTTATTTTTGAAGCAACTGTTGCAATTGACGCGTTTGTTGCCCTTGAGCTGCGTAGTTTGTTCATCAGGACAAGTTTTCGCAGTACTCTCTGCAACTTCCGCTTTCGATCAACTTGCTTCTGAGCTGCAACTGTGACTGCTCTGCTGGTCAGCAGTGGATCTTGAGTGGCACTCTCATGTCCAACAACTGCAGGTTCAGATTTAACCTGCTCTGGGACAGTATTGTTGGGATGTGTCCCCGCCAATGGATCGAGCTCTGGCGAGTTCAGCTGCAGACTGCCGTCCCTCACTCCTAGAGCCTGTTGAGGCACCATGATCCCAATCGGAGTGGCTTGAGCAGGCATGCATGTAGGCCTATCGTCCGTGTGTCTGGTGGCCGGTGAAGAAGGTGCCGCCACAACTTCTTGCGGAATTCGAGCCATATCGAGCAGCTCTTCAGGCTGATACTTTCGAAATCGAATGGCAGTTTGCAGGTCCATGAGGTGGCCCGAAAGGGGTCGAGTCCCAACGTATACTACCAAACTGTCGTTGTCTGCAAGTAGAGCTGCGGAGAAATAGGTGCGTTATCTTGACAGCGTTTCAGAGAAGCTTCAGTCCCGCAACCTACCTGCGTCGTCAATTTCTTCACCTCGTGGCAGCAGAAACACTTGAATCTGTTCTGGATCAACCGACGAAACAAAGTCTTGAGAAAGTTTTGGGTATGCTACTTGGAGGAGCATCACAGCAGCGCTATGCCAACCAGCATCGCAGCCTATCCTGGCAGCACGACCATCGCCAATTTGAGGTTTCAGGTGGCCTCCAAATGGATAGACAGTAACCCTGGCCGTATCGAATGCCGTTGTATTCATTGCATGCAGCCGACCCGAGCGTCAGGTTTGTTGAGGTGGTATTTCACCCAAGTGCATTCCCAGGTTGAGAGAAGGCTAATTTGTTACTGTCACTTGGAATAGGTCTAGCTTGGCAGTTCAAGCCCCTGAAGGTATGTTTTTGCAAACTTTTAGTTATAAGCACCTTCAGTTTTACACCAAGACTACAATGCTGCGGACAACTGGGTGGCTGCTTGCCAGAGGTGAGCATCCCCTCATACCTCGGCTTTCGATTGACCCCACAAAATGGGAACTATTCATTGTTTCACTTTGGACGAATGGCTAGGAGGTAAACCCACACCGCCATCACATAATTCGCGTATGCAACAATTTTGCACTCAATGGCAAACTCTACGTTATCTGCCTCAGTGTTGTGCAGGCCTACGTGCTTGACATGCTCAACAACGTCAGACAAGTCGCGGAACGGAACGCAGAGAGGAAATCCGAACAGTTCATGTCGCGACAGCGATGCACTTAACTGGTTTGTGTGGTCCATGATAATGCCAGCGACAGCGCGGGCCCCTACCCCCCCATCCCCCGTGCCAGGAGGGGCCCCCTGGGACGCCGAGATCTGCTCAAGCTCCTCCAGTAACATGGATAACTTGTCGGTGAACTTTAAAGTCAGGCGGCACGAGGGGTGCCCTGACGACCGCCTCCAGTTCTGAAACTCCCTCTGCAGTCGCTCTGCGACATCGTCCTGCAATTGCTCCACAAACGCCTCGTTGGGTGCCGTGTACACAATCGGCTCCTGGATGCTGGCAGGGGGGATGATGTCTGAGCCAGGCTTCCACATGGACATCCAGTCCCTGGTGGACGTCACATCGAAGCGCATTCGCCAGGGCTGCCCCGACCCCTGCACATTTGCGAAGCAATTCTTCCCGTTGGCCAGCATGCCGATATTATTTAGGGGACAGGTGGCGTCCAGCCCCAGGTAGGAGCGCCCCGAGCACGGGTTGATGAGCACCACCTGGTTGGTACGTGCGTAGTACCGCAACACCCAAGCTGACTCACCAGAGTCGTGAGTCGACCCAAGCACCAAGTAGTCATCCCAAATGCCACTTCCGCCGTTATCAGGCAAATTCAACCACATGAGGTAGTTCAACAGCAACAGCGCATGCTCCTCGAAGTCCCCTGCGCCCATGTCCAGGGTCTGTGCGCAGGTTGCCCACACATCTGCGTGGCGCCCAAACACGTCAATGTCGCTCAAAAACGGCACAAGTGACACAAAACGGGTCACCTCTTCGCTTGTGGACATGGGGGGCCCAACTAGCAGCTGCTCGCCAAGTTCACCCACCTGCACACCCCCCCCCTGGGAAGCGCTGGAGCGGAATGACAAACCGCCCTCCCGCGCACTGCTGTCCTCATCGGAGCCGTCACTGCCATCACCATGTCGCAGGCGACGAGGGGTGCTGGGCCCACCTTCTGCACCCACCGGCTGAGCTGTGGCCATTGCTGGGGGAGGCTGCAGTGGCGTGATGAACTGCGTGACCAGTCGAGGCTGCTGTTCAATGTCTTCCACCACAGTCTGCACTGCACGCCCTGTGCGCTTGGCGGCAGCAGCAGCCCAGGAGTAGCACTGCGACATGAGTCTGCGGTAATCGGAGTCGCTGTTCATGGTGAGCGCACTGCCCAGTGCGGGAGCGGGGCCTGGGGGCGCTCTCGCTGTGCTGGGGGTGGGGGTCGCAGTGGTGCTGGTGGAGGGGGTGGGTCCCAAGATCAAGGGGGGGCCAGCTATGGCGGCGTGCGTGCGGGGGCGAAGAGAGCGCCGTGCCGCCCGCTGCAGAGCTGTGAACCAGCTGGCCCCAAACAATTTGTCAATGCTGGACTCCATGGGGGGTGGGGGTGGCAGGGGGGGATCCACGCTCAGAGCCATCACCACGTGGGAGGCCCGGCGGTTGGTTTCTGCTGCCAGCACTAGCCCCTGGGAGTCAGGCAAGTCCGTGGTGGACATGGCTCCCTCGCCCCCCGCAGCTGATGTTCCGGGTGCGTAGCCGAACAGCACTGGGGGCAACGTCAGGCGCATCTGCGCTTCAACTCGCCCTGCAGAGTACAGCGCATCAAAGGGCACGGAGAATTGCCCCAGGAAGCGCCGCTCGCGCAGGGTACGGGTTGTGGCCCTGGAGTATGGGCCCACACTGCGCTCAATCACCACCTCGTCAAACAGCGCCACTGTAACAGGGGAAGACAGGCTGGCCAGCGCAATGGGCGTGACGCTGTCTCCCGGCACAGTCAGGGGCAGCTCCACCACCTGGTTCCATGTCGGCGTGGGCCCCACGGCACCCCTGGACACTGTCTTGGCGCCGCGGAATGTGACCTCTGCGACGCACCGCACCTGCACGTCGTCCGCCCCCCCCGCCCACACCTCGGCGCCCTCATTGAAGGCGGCCCAAGAGGAGTCCATCCCGTGCATGCGACCGCCCTGTGGCATGCCGGGGATGGGGCTTCCAAGGCCAACATCTCCCCCGGCAGCAGACTCCTGAAAACGAGTGGAGCCCCCCCTTGCAGGAGTATTGTACCCCCCTGCACCCCTTGTGCCGCTCCGGCGAACCAGTTCCTCCCCCCCCATGTTCTCCCCAAGGGCCCCCAAGGCTGCCAGCCCAGCGCGCCGGGGCACATTCACAGCTCGCACCAGATGCACCTTGATGTAGTGCTTGGCTTGAGAGGCACCATCAGCGTCCCCCCCACGGATGGCATCCGCCGACAGCGCCTGCTGTGCAGCTGCCGCCACCCCCTTGCCACTGGCCGACGGGTGTAGAGACCGCTTGGGCTTGAAGATATCCCCAATGGCACTGAGGTCCACCCCCCCCAGAGTGGGCAAGCGCACATCACGCACCAGCCGGGACAAGTCTGCCATGCCTCCCCCGGCATATTTGGCCTGCCCGCTCTTGGAGGCCTTGATGCGAGCCAGGTAGTTGTGTGCCCTTGCTTTGGCTCGGGCGGCCATGAGCGCTGACACGCTGCCCTCACCCTCCCCGTACGCAAACCCAAGCGATTTCAAGCCCCCCTTGTCCTCTTTACGCTCCACCTTGAAGCCCCCCGCAGCTTCCAGTGCTAGCAAGCGCTTCAGCGGCGCGCTGTTTTGGATCTCAGCTTCAGACAGTGGCACTGGCCGCGGCCACTCCCGTGCGAAGGCCTCAGGGTTGGCCGCTCTCAGGCGCAGCAGTCTGTGTCGCCGCCCACCCCCTGCAATGGTCAGTGCCCCACCGCGGGCCGCTGCACCAAGAGAACCACCGCCCACCGCCTCAGGCATGGACAGTCCAGTGGCTGCTGCCAGCGCTGGTGCCAGGAAGGCAGCTGCATGCTGCAAGGCCGCTTCGCGGAACGGGCGAAGCACGCCTGTTGGGCCCACAAGCTCACCCCCAGCACCCACCCCTGCTTCGTTCATGGCGGCAGTGAGGGGGTTCGGTAGCCCCCCTTCACCCCCTTCGTCCGCATGTGCAGGGGCCAGGGCCCTCATGCCTCGTGCACGGGGGTCATTTGGATCAGGGAGGTTCACCGCCCCACCCAGGGTGTTTCGTCTGTGCGGCGTGGTGGGACCCCCTGCCCCCACTACAGCATCTTTCCCCTTCTTCTGTGTTGCTGCAGGGCTGTTCCACATTGCACCAGGCGGGGCAAGGGCGGTGGGATCCATTGCATCTGGGCCCACCAGCTTCTTTGTGTTCACTCCGCCCACTGGCACTGGAGGAATTAGCAGCGCACTTGAAGGGGGACCTTGGCCTGTTCCGAAATGTAGCCCCCCTGCACCCCATTTGGGTTCTGGGAGTCCTGATACACTGACTCTCAAGTTGGAAAGCTGAAGCCGAACAGGGCGCGCAGGCAGAACACCAGGTGCCCACTCCAGGTGCACCCGCACCACACCACGTAAGCGTCGATCTACTCGTGTGACGCCAGCGGCTGCGTCTTGTGTGCTGTTGGTCCCTGCCCCAGCGGCGGGGGCCAGCCCCGCCAGCCCGCCCTGCCATGCCAGGGCTGGGTCAGGCCGCACCGCCTCGCCGCGAAAACGCAGCAGCTCACGGTTGCTGGCGAACTCAAATGCCCCGCTCACTGGGGGGATGCCTTCAGTGGGGGCGCCGTCTTGGGCACCAGTGCCCGGCACAGGCAGCAACACAGAGGCCACTTGGGTGTCGCTCCAGCCTCCCCCCCTCATCGCCCCCCCCCGCTGCCACACCTCCACTTCAATGGTGTTGGGACGTGCATATGGCTGCAGCTGCACCTCCTGGCCCACCTCCGCCACAAAGCCAGGCACCCGCAGGGGCACAGGCCTGCTTGCTGCCTGCACGGCAGAGGTCAACACCCCCCCCGTGTGCTCAGACTCTGTCAGGGGCTTTCCATTCACCAGTATCTTGGTGTAGATGCGTGTTTTACCTGCAGCCACCCGCCTAGCTCGCTCCGCTGGTGTGGTGGCGTGCTCAGGGGTCACCACCGTGTCATCCGCCGCAAGCCGCAGCGCGTATGCCTGCCCGTCCCCAGCAATGCCACCGGCCGCCACGGTGCCCAAGGCTGATCCAGACACCACTGCACGGATGCGCTGCAGCAGCGCGTCCCCACCGCGCAGCAGTGTCGCCACAGATGGGTAGTACTTCCAGTAGGAGTCACCAGGTGCTGCCAGCTCAGGGGCCTGTGTCTCCGCTGGGTCCTCTTGTTCCTGGTCCCGTGTCTGTGTGTCGAAGCGCCTAGACTCCCATGTGGATTCGTGGTGTGCCACGGCTGAGGCACGTGCTGCGAGGGCTGCAGGGTTCACGAACCGGTCGCGGCATTTGTCCAAGAGCGCCTCCAGGGCAGCCGTGGCACCCAAGGGGGGGCATGCAGCAGCCGAAACAGCCCCCCCCTCACGGGCTCCGGCAGTATTTTCTACACGATTGATCAGCAGTGTGACAGGGGTGCAGGTGACGCCAGCTCGGCTGCGAGCTTGTCGCAGCTGACGCCAAGTGTGGTACATGCTGGTCGCAATGCGACCCAGTTCCACCCATTCCTCGTGCCTGCTGGACAGGAGCTGTACTGCCTGTCGTGCCCTCAGCAACAAAGACATGTCGTCATCTTGGTCAAACGCGTCCAACTGGGCCGATCGGCCGCCTTGACGCGACTCCAGATTGCGCTCCCACACATCACGCGATGACAGCTCGCGCCCAGTGGGGTCCAGGAATGCACCCAAGGGCAGCACTGCTTGCAGTCTCGAGTCAGAGTTGCCCATGACGTCAGCTTGTAGTCGCTGGGCGTACTCACTGTGGTCACTGCGCAGCTTTGCAGCCAGCCAATCCTCTTCAGTGGCCAGCGCGTGGTCATCAAAACACACACTGTGCACGCGCATGAGCAAGCGCGAGCGCGTGCCGCCCAGCACAGCCGCTGCAGCTTCTGCAGCGGCGGCGTCGCTCTTCCCCAGGGCCTTGAGGCGCTGGGCCGCGTGCCGTGCCGCCGCCTGCATGGTCACGTCCCCAGCATCCCCCAGGATGGGCCGCTGGGCGGTCACACGCAGGTCACTGCTGGCAGAGCTGCTGATCCGCTCGCCAGGCGCAAGCTCCCCTGCATCCAGAATCACGTCGCCGGTGGCATTGGGGTCCGCTGATCGCTTCTTGGCAGCTATTGACCTCACCAGGGATGTGCCTTCGCGCAGCACCGCTGGCACTGCACGGGGAGGCAGGATGAGCGCCGCGCCATGGGATGCCTGCGTGTTCACATCGCCCGAACCTCCCACCACTGCGGGGTGGTCCACTGGTCCAATGTGGGGGGGCAGCCACACAGAGCTGACGGCCCCCCTGGCACGGGCGGCACGGGTAGCCCCCCCATGCAGCACCCACCCCTCACTGCCCTCAGCACTGATCAGCTTGCCAGACTCCAGCAGTGCAATGCTGACCCCGCGTTCATATGCCCTGGCCAGGCGCAGAGCTCTCCTCACGTCAGCGTCCCACGTGCTCAGGCCATTGGAGGCGTATAGGCCATCGGCTGCGTCCAGGGTGCTCAGGCCGCTAGCACCGCCAACAACCGTGCCGTCGTCATTGTCGGAAGCACGGCGACTGTTGCCGGTGCCGTTGCAGCAGCCCATGATAGGGCGTGCCGTGTCTGACAAGTACACTGCATCCGCCCCCCGTGTGGCCTTGAGGATGCTGCGTGCTGTGCGGGCGATGCGGGCGGGCTCGTCCTGCACCTCCTCGGGCAGCTCCCACCAGAAGCGGAAGTGTCCCATTTTGTCCCGGATGGCCCCGAAGCGCTGGATGTTACCCCTGGCTACCACTGACAGCACGGGCCACAGGGGGTAGGACGAGGGGGCTCTGGGCATGCGCTGCACTGTGTGGGCCCACATCCAAGCATGGTCGTACTGCGGACTGAAAGCTGTGAAGAAATTTCCGCCCAAACTGTCAACAATCGGCTTCAGGCGCTCTGCATAGCGCAATCCGCGCATGTAGCCCACGTTGTCGCGAGCTCGCCTTGTCAATACAGCTGCTGCCTGGACAGCCGCCTCATCATCAGTGCTCTCGGCGTCATCTTCAGGCGCACTACTTCTAGCTGTTGGTTTGTTTTCGCTGGCTCTTGCGCCGGCGTGAGCTTCACGCTGCCTCCTGCCCTCGCCCGCACCGCTGTCGTTTCGATGTGTAACGCCAGCTGAAGCATGTCTGCTCGCACTGGACTGGGGCGGCAAGCCACGACCACGAGAGGAAGCAGACATTGAATCAGCTGGTTTGGAATCGAGATCTTGCTCGATGTCGCGCTGAGCACCATTACTTTGCGGCTGCCGCCGGTCGGCGAATTGTCTCACTGAGCCAACGGATTGCCCTCTTGCTGCTGAGCGCAACGGTCGCAAGGGCTCTCGTGCACCAGGTTTGGCCTCGCCCGCTATTGGGGTTGGCCGGTTTGTGATATTTGGCCGCCCTGTATTTCCTGCATACGACGGAAATGATTCGACAGTGCAGCTGGCTCCACTTGCTTCAGACTGCCGTTGAAATGCAGCAGGCATGTAGGCGCATCAGCAACTAGCAATTGAGGCAGCGGTGCGCACCTAGTGGCTTGCGCTCCATTATGAAAGTTCAATGCAGGACAGTTAGCAGTAGGGCTGGCTGGATTTTTTTAAATGTGCAGATCAATGCCAGTGATCCAAACACAGTCACCGTGAAGAATTTTGCCGAAACTGTGGCAATGCAGCACACCAGACTAATGCCGTAACGCTTGCAAAGTATGCATACAGTGCCGAAAGGTGATCAAATCAAGCACATGCAAGTTTTTCTCCATACTTTTCTGTTTTGCGCTTTTTACAAATTGCTATGTCGAGCAGGGGGGGACCTCCAGTCCAG